>Ga0207433_10012355_pt1 | contig 12785 bp, 13 predicted proteins | sample YelNatPaOPGAMG01_FD_187559 | JGI IMG/M metagenome (GOLD analysis project Ga0207433, IMG submission 187559) | Hot spring thermophilic microbial communities from Obsidian Pool, Yellowstone National Park, USA - OP-RAMG-01 (SPAdes) (version 3) | ecosystem: Environmental > Aquatic > Thermal springs... | reverse complement strand
TTTAAAAATTTCGACGAAAGGAGGTGATTGTATATGGCAGGTAAATCAAAAAGAGGGTTTGCTTCTATGGATCCCCAAAAACAGATCGAAATTGCCAGAAAAGGTGGTCAAAGCGGTGGTCCTGGACGAGGTTGGCGTGGAGACAGCGCTGGTCATGCCAGAGCAGGCAGGTTGGGGGGAAAAACGACAGCAGCAATATATGGACTTGATTTTTACCGGAAAATCGGCGGTGAGGGAGGAAAAATTAGTCCGGGCAAGTTTCAACTCGGTTCGATGCGGGCAATTACAGCTGGGCGCAAGGGTGGCAAGATGCGAATAGGAGATTTATTATCGAGATAAATGTCTTCTAAATGACAATATTTGATTTTATTTACAAACTTCAAATATAATGAGATTATTATTAATTTCTCTGAAAATGTATATTCCACACTTTCAGTTGTCAATATAAACTTTGCCATATCCTTTGACACTAACGGTGTTTTTTGAGGAATATTAATTAAGTCAAAAAATGGGAAATAGATCGGCTTTAGCAAAAAACACCAGTCTTCAGTCAAATATTCTGTCGCGGATAACCGATATTATTATTGTTCTAAATGACAAAAATCAAATTATTTTTGCCAATAAAAGCGCTCGGCAGTTATTAAATCTTAAAAACAAGGAAATCATCGGACAAAAGTTTAACGTTATTTTTAACAAATATTGCCAAGTTGACAGGGAAATAAAAAAAGCAATTTCCACTACTCTTTCAAAAGAAGATTTGTGGCAGGGAATAGTTTCTTTTATTAAAACCAATAACAAAAAAAACCACCTTGATTCAACAGTCAAAATTTTAAAGAACAAGAAAAATCAACGTATAGGTTGTTTGATATTTGCTCATGACATTACCAAACACATAAAGGCAAAGGAGATGATTAAAACCGATGAAACAAAGTTTAGACGCCTGATAGAATCCAACATCATCGGTGTCGTTTTGGTTGATGATAAGGGAAGAATTATAGAGATAAATGATGCTTTTCTTAAGATTATCGGTTACACGCGCAAAGATTTTATTGACGGGAAAGTTAAGGGAGAAAAAATCAATCCGCCTGAATATTGGGACATTGATAAACAGGCATTAAGAGAATTGGAAAAATATGGAGTTTGCCCTCCTTTTGAAAAAGAATTAATACGTAAAGATGGTAGTCGCACTCCAGTTCTTGTCGGAGCAACTGTCTTAGATATGAAAAAAGTCAACAAACTTTTTTTCATCTTTGATATCACCTGCCTCAAAAAATCGCAAGAAAAACTGCGTTTTCAAAAAACCTTGCTTGAATTATTGAGTGAGACGGCCACAGAAGGGATTATTGTTTTTTCTCCTACAGGACAACCTCTTTACTTTAATGAAAACTTCATAGAAATGTGGCAGATGGAGGAAAAAATAATGACGCAGTCAGATGAAAAAATTTTCGAAGCGATGGCTAAGAAAGTGGTTCATAAAAAAGAATTCATTGACTATATGAACGATCTTAAATTTCAACATAAAGAAAAACATCAAGAAATAGAGCTTAAAAGTGGTCAAACGCTTGATTGTTACAGTGATCTCGTTAAGGGTAAAGATAATGTTTGTTACGGCAGAGTGTATTTTTTTTTCGATATTACCTCTCATAAAAAAGAAACCAGTTTGCGGGATGATTTTCTGGGGATAACCAGTCATGAGCTCAAAACTCCCTTGACCAGCATTAAAGCTTTTGCTCAGCTTCTGTTAAAAAGAAGAGAAAAATTTATGGATCAGAAATCAGCTTTTTATCTTTCAAAAATAGACACGCAAGTTAATACATTGACAAGACTTATCAACGATCTCCTTGATGTTACTCGTGTTAGGACCGGCAAACTGGAGTATTCTGACGAAGTATTTTATCTAGACGATCTTATCAAGGAAACGATTGATATGATTCAGCAGACTACTCAAAAGCATCAAATAATCCTGAAGAGTAAAGTTGATAAATTTGTCGTTGCGGATAGGGAGAGGATTGGACAGGTGTTGAGAAATCTTTTGTCCAATGCTGTCAAATACTCAAAAAGAGGCAAAATCATTGTTGATCTCGATTTGAGTGATAAAGGTGATATCATCATCAGCGTCAAGGATTTTGGCATAGGTATTCCCAAGAAAGATTTAAGTAAAATTTTTCAGCTGTTTTTTCAGGCAAATAACAGAAAGATTAAAAAACAATCTGATACAGGATTAGGTGTTGGTTTGCATATTGCAGCTAAGATAGTTGAGCATCATGAAGGTAAAATCTGGGTCAAAAGCACTGTAGGTAAAGGATCAACTTTTTTTTTCACCATTCCGGCCAAACGTATCAAAATAGCTGTTTAGATTTATTCTTTAATCATGTAACCAAATCCTCTGATAGAATAAAGAAGTTTTTTCTTAAAACCACCGTCAATTTTTTTTCTCAAATAACCCATATATACATCAACGACTCTGGTTTCAATATCGGGAGAGTAGAGCCAGATTCGGTTTAAAATCATATCTCTCGTCAATACACGGCCTTTATTATTCATTAAATATTGGAGAAGTTTAAATTCTTGAGGAGTCAATTCAATCACTTTGCCACCTCTTTTGACTTCGAAGGTTTTGTTATCGAGTTCTAAGTCGGCAATTTTCATCTTAGACCTCCGCTCTTCATGATTGCGCAGACGGGCTCTAATTCGGGCAAGAAGTTCATCAGCTTCGAATGGTTTAGTCATATAATCATCCGCTCCAAGATTCAAACCGTTGACAATATCACTGACGGTATCTTTGGCTGTTAAGATAACAACCGGAATGTCGGGATAATTTTTCCTAATTTCCATACATACCGTTTCTCCACTGACGTTGGGAAGTCCCAGGTCAAGAAGGACCAAATCCGGTTGAGCTTTCTTGATTATATTTAGAGCCGCCACACCGTCAGCAGCAGTTTTAACAGAATAATTGTTGTCAAGAAGAAGCTCTTTTAAGTATTCTTGGAGGCTTTTATCGTCTTCAACGATAAGAACGGTATTTATCATAATATAACGTATTATAACCAACCGAATTGCTTCGCTTCAATCCCCGTCATCCATTTCTTACATATTTCTTACCAAATCTTTACTAAGTTCTTAAACTAACCATTTACCATATTCTCTCGATCAAATTTTTATACTATAGGTATAAATATGAATAATATTTTGGAAAAAATAAACAAAGTTGCCCTACAGTTTCTCTTGCCGTTGACTCTGGAAGAGACTTATGAGGTAATTGTCAAAGAAGCGATAAAACTGATTGATGCCCAACACGGATCGATATTTTTGAAGAAAAACGGTTCTTTGAAAAGGGTTTATACTTGCTTACCAGCTTTGAACAAGATAAAAATTCGTCACAGCGGGTTTATCTATCAGACATTAAAGGCTAATAAACCGATAGTGCCCGATATCAACGAATTGTACAAGGTTCATCCTGAATTTGAAGCTATGGGAATCAAAGCAATTATTCTTGTTCCTTTGTCTTACGAAGGGCGCACAATCGGTATTTTAACGATCCAATTTAAAACCAAAAAATACTTTACCGAGAATGAATTAAATTTTCTTAAGTTGTTTGGTTCGATGGCTAGTTTGGCGATTGAAAAAGCACAGCTTTCCTGTGAGACTCAAAAAGCTATTGAAACGAGAGACTCTTTTATTTCCATGGCTAGCCATGAGCTAAAGACGCCTTTAACATCAATTAAAGGCTACGCAAAGTTGTTAACCGACAAGTTCTCGCAATATAACGCTCCAGAATTGAAATGGATAAAAAATATTAATAGGGAAAGTTTAAGATTGCATAACTTGATCTATGAGCTTTTGGAAACCAATAGAATTAAGATTGGAAAACAGCAATATTTCTTTAAGAAATCCAGCCTTCAGGAAATAATAAGACGCTCGATAGCCAATTTCAATTTTATTTATCCAGAGAACCAGATCTATTTTGAAAATCGGTTGGAGCAAAAAAAAGACAGTGTTATTTGTGACTGTGATAAATTGACGCACGTTTGCTTTAATCTGCTGAAAAACTTAGTCAAGCTTTCTTCTGTCAAAAGCAAGATTCGCGTTTTCTTAAAATATGAAGCGCTCGATTTTCTTATAGAAATGATTATTGAGAATACCAAGAAGAACAAGCGAAATCATAAATTGAGGGACGACTTATTCTTAGCAGAAAACATTATCAAAAAACATCATGGCTCGATCCGAATTAAATCTAAAATTGGTGAGAAAACAATAATTGAAGTTAGATTGCCTAAGGTAAAAATATGAATCGAGAAACAGGACAAAGCATGGGTATGGAGATGAGAATGGATAAGCAAGAGCTATATCAGGAGCCGGTTATTGAGTCAATACAAAAGCAAAGAACGATTTTTACTGAAGTTCTTGACCACTTAAGGCGTCCGGAAAAGGTAAAGTATGGATTAGACAACTTTGAGTCATTTTATAGAAACGTCAAAGATCATTTGTTTGAAGGTCGGCCAACGGTTATTTTTATCGCCGGGAAGCCACTATCAGGAAAAACTATCACCGAATCTCAACTGACAGAATTACTGCAAAATGATATTAAAAAAGAAGGAGTAGAAAAAAAGTTGACCATTCTGCGCTGGGCACAGGCGGTTTTGGCTGTAGGTGGTGATGATCCGCAGGTTTTTGGCCGGCTGGGAGAAGAGGGGTTTAAAACCGCCTCAAAATTAATGAGTATCGCTATTGATCGGGCACTTAGCAGAGGCGACGTTGTGATCGCGGAGGTGGTGCCGGTGACAGCCATCAGCAATTCTGACGGTTCAATGAGGGGAATAGATCGCGCTTGGTCAACTGTAAGACAGTTTGTTAGCGACGCCGATGCTTTTGTCATCAGTCCTTTTGTAGAGGAAAACAATCGCTCTAATCTTATCGTTTTTAGAGAAGCGGCAGCAAAGGTTAAGACAATAGATGATATGGTTGGCCTTTTTGAAAGATTTAACGTAGAACTTTGTTATAGAGATCAAGAACGATTGCATCAATTATTAAAAGAATTGCCTAAATTGGGCGCCACCCCTTTTGCTATCAGAGAGATAGATAAACAGGTAAATGAAATAATGGTTTATCTTATCAACAATAACAGAATGCCGCTTCCAGATCACATCGCATTTTACGGCGTTAGAAGGCCGGTTGTTGAAGACATGTTTGAGAGAGCGAGTAATCAAGTTATCACCATGGTTTACAACCAATGCTTTCTTCCATATCTTATGAGAGAAGAATTCCGGGTACCGGAAAACAGACTTTTGATTGGGGGTAATCAAAAGCTTGAAACAGTGCATTTTTATTTAGATGAGTTGATCGGTGGCAGATATCCAAACCATTTTCTTACCTAACTCTTACTGTTTTCTTGTTGTATTTTAAATTTAAGAAGTTACGCTATATTTAGCCTAATTAAAAGACGACTTGAACTACATTTACCTTAAACAAAGCCTGAGATAACATCCACGTCATATTCTCAAACAAATTTCCAAATTACTTACTGCTTTTAAAAATTTCGACGAAAGGAGGTGATTGTATATGGCAGGTAAATCAAAAAGAGGGTTTGCTTCTATGGATCCCCAAAAACAGATCGAAATTGCCAGAAAAGGTGGTCAAAGCGGTGGTCCTGGACGAGGTTGGCGTGGAGACAGCGCTGGTCATGCCAGAGCAGGCAGACTAGGAGGGAAGGCTCGTCGAAACAGGAGCCAGGGCATTCCTTTGTAAGGTTTTTTAAGTAAAGTGAGATATGTATTATTAGATTGAAAGTTTTATTTTAATGAAAGGAGGTGAGCAATATGGCAGAAGAAAAAATGGATACCGTAATAGGTGTATTTTCAGATCATAAAAAAGCCGATCGTGCCGTTCATCAACTGATGGATGCTGGTTACAGAGCTGAAGAAATATCGGTGATGATGAAAGCTCCTGCAGAAGGTGAAAAAGTGGCTGGTACTCAAGCGGCAATGACAAGAGGAATTGTATCAGAGACAGCCGGTGGTGTTGGTAAAGGCGCTTTAATAGGCGGATTAGCCGGTTTGCTTATCGGTGTTATAGCAATTACCGTTCCGGGGTTAGGAGCGCTTCTTGTGACCGGACCTTTGGCTGAAGCATTAGGTGTGGCAGGAGCAACGGCAACAACAGTTACCGGAGCGGTTTTAGGAGGAGCTACAGGAGGGTTGATCGGTCTTTTTGAAGGTTTTGGTGTCACTAGGGAACAAGCGAAAGAATACGAACGAAGCATTAAAGAAGGAGCGGTTATTTTAGCTGTTCCAGTAAAGCCGGAAATGGAAAATAAAGCCGAGGATATTATGAATAAAAACAATGCAGAACAAGTAAGAGTAGTAACGCCAAGCTCATAAACCTCGAAAAAACTTCTTTTACGCTCTATCACGAACGCCGGTCAAGAATGGTAAAATAAATCATAATGTTTAGACTTATTTCTTTGAAGAAGGGAATTCTCTTTTTGCTTCTTGCAGGAATAATCCTTTATTTTGTAGAAAAAAACATTTATAAAAGAACAATCATCTACACACTTAATGGTAAAAAATACCGGTTGTTAGTTGCCGATAATAATAAAGAGTGGTTGGAGGGATTAATGTATCATCGCCAACTGGAAAATGCCGACGGGATGATGTTTATCTTTCCTGACAAAGCTGTTCGTCATTTTTGGAACAAAAATACTTATTTAGATCTTGACGTCTATTGGATTGACGAAGATAAGATTGTCGGCAAAGATTTTTTACCTTCGATCGAGAAAAGCAGTCGTTTGATCACAATATCTTCGCCGAAGGAAGTTAACAAAGTGGTAGAAGTGGTAACCAGTGTTAAAAAAAGCCCCGCTCGAGCGGGGCTTAAATCAGTCGAAGAAAATGGGGCACTTAAGGAAGATTTTGCAGAGTCTTCGACTTTTTCAAGGCAGAAATAGCCTCTATTGCACTAATTGTTTTGATTTAAGAGACGATTTTCAACCTCAATAAATCATTTATGGAAAAAGGGTAAAATAATAACAATCAGTGCCGATTTAAAAGATTTGAAAGATAGCTTCAATCTTTCTCCGATTAGCAACTGTCTCTCATAGTAACTTCTTAAATTTAAAATACAACAAGAAAACAGTAAGAGTTAGGTAAGAAAGTTTAAGCTAAAAAACTAGATAAAAGGAAGCGTCCCGCCGGAAGGCGGGACGCCAGATTGAAAACGTTTTATTTACTAATCTGTCAAAAGCTGTTCACCCAAGTATGGTTGGTGTTGCCTTTGAAATCTAAGTGAGTGTTGACATATGCATCTCCGGTCTCGATTTTTACACCGCCAATATTTCTTGAAACGACATTAAGGCCGGTATTGGCTACCGCCCATACTTTTTGGCTGACGCATACTTTATTAATGTTATTAACGTGGACTACTGAGGTGCGTTCGATGCACTTTTTTGACTTGAAATGATCACCAGTATTGTTTGAGTGAGCGTCAACAGGTTTGGTTAAGAACAAAGCTAAAGCGGCAATTAATATCATTAAACCTTTTTTCATATGTTTCACCTCCTTTCAAAAATCGGAAATTTTGATATCTGGTATTTTGAGATACAAATGTTTATCATCTGTATGAAGATTTAAGCAAGACGTTTTTTTATTACTTTCGAGAAGATGTTTCTATCATACTTTTTCTTGATTAAGAAAAGAGCAAAAAACGGTAAGAATAAAGTAAGATTAATGTTTGAGAACTTCAATTCCAGCCAGGGTTCCTTTTTCAACAAACTCAAGCATAGCGCCGCCACCAGTTGAAAGATGAGTAATCTGATCAAGGTATTCTTTTTTAGAAATGGCAGCAATCGTGTCCCCACCGCCGACAATTGAGATAGCATTATGATTCTGGGTAATGGCGTAGTAAATGAAGTCTGATCCGCGGCGGAATTGAGGATTTTCAATATAACCGACCGGACCGTTCCAAATAATGGTTCTCGCTTTGGCGATGATGGCGCCGAAAGTAGCCTGAGTTTCTGGCCCGATATCAAAGATAGAGCTTTTTTTGGGAATATCAGACACTTTTTTTACCGTACCGCCGTTAACATCATCACCTTTGTTGCTAACGACAACATCAGAAGGTAAGATTATGGTTGTTTTATTTTTGGAGGCGGAAAGAAGGATTTTTTTGGCTTTAGCGATTTCGTTGCGCTCACAAAGACTGCTTCCAATATTATACCCTTTTGCTAAAAGAAAAGTATTGGCCAGTCCGCCACCAACAAGAAGATAATCAACCATTTTTACCAGCTTGCCAATAAGATTTATTTTGGTAGAAATTTTTGCTCCGCCGATGATCGCCACCAAAGGTTTTTTCGGATTTTTGATCGCCGAGGAAACGATCTTAATTTCTTTTTTTAAAAGAAGACCTCCATATGAAGGGAGAAGGCGGGGAACACCGACAACCGAGGCGTCGGAACGATGACAGACGCCAAAGGCGTCGTTGACATAGACATCAGCTAAAGAAGCCAGTTTTTTGGCAAATTGAGGATCATTTGTCTTTTCTCCTTGATAAAAACGGATATTTTCCAAAACCAAGATTTCTTTGGGTGTTTGATTTTCAAAAATCCTTTTATCGCCGCAGATGAAATCATCAACAAGGGTTAATTTGTAGTCAGGAAGAAGTTGAGATAATCTTTTGACGATTACCCGCATAGAAAATTGAAGATCGCGTCCCTTTGGCTGACCCAAATGAGAGACGATTATCAGCTTGTTTTGCTTTTTTAAAAGATAATTGATCGTTGGTAATGATTGTTTAATGCGGGCGTCATCAGCAATCGAATGATTGGGTTTTAATGAAGCATTAAGATCAAGGCGTAGGAGTATTTTTTTGCCGACGAGGTTGGTTTCGTCGATAAAAGTAATTTTAGCCATAATAAGCAGTTAATTTTTCAACCAGATCAACCAATCTGGCAGAATAGCCCCACTCGTTGTCATACCAACCAAAAATTTTAATGAAATTGCCGTTAATGACTTTAGTGTAATTGGCATCAAAAGTGCAAGAATAAGGTGAACCGATGTAATCCGATGAAACCAAAATCGCGGTTTCATAGCTTAAAATATTACTCATTTCTCCTTCTGATGCTCTTTTGAAAACTTGATTAACCTCATCGGTCGTTGTTGGTTTTTCAACAACAACTGAAATATCGCTGAAAGATACGGTTGGTACAGGAACTCTAAGAGACATTCCGTCAATTTTTCCTTTGAGAACAGGAATAACTTTGGCCACTGCTTCAGCGGCGCCGGTAGTTGAGGGAGCGATGTTTAAAGCGGCTGCCCTTGAGCGGCCGGGATTTTTATTGGCATCGTCAAGAAGGCTTTGGGTGGAAGTGTAAGCATGATTGGTGGTTAAAAAGCCGGATATGATCTTAAAATTATCATCAAGAATTTTAAACATGGGAGCGGCGCAGTTGGTCGTACAGGAAGCGTTGGAGATAATAGTTTCATTTTGCCAATCGATTTGATTGTCGTTGACACCCAAGACTACATGAGTGGTCTCTTCGTCTTTCGTCGGAGCCGTAACTATCACTTTTTTGACACTACCTTTGATATGAGACAAAAGCTTCTCTTTTGTTAAAAAAGCACCGGTAGCGTCAACAACAAGATCAACTCCATATTTATCCCAAGGGATCTCCTCGGGAGTTGAAGTTTGGAGGGAAAAAATTTTTTTGTCATCAATTAAAATACCGTCTTCAACCGTTTCAACCTTGCTGTCAAATTTTCTGTAAACAGAGTCATACTGCAGAAGATAAGCAAGCATCGGTGGAGGAGTTTTGCGGGTATTGACAGCAACAAGATCAAAAGTGTTTCGTTTTACAGCAATACGGGTAAAGGCGCGGCCGATGCGACCAAAACCGTTAAGGCCGATTTTTAATCTTTTCATATTTACCTAATACTGTAATTCATTTTTTTATTTTTTTCAAGGTGAGATTGTATATAATAAAAATATGGAAAAGTGCATTTTTTGCCAGATTGTTAAAGGCGAAATTCCAAGTTATAAGGTTTATGAAGATGATCTGTTTTTGGCCTTTTTAGATATTAGTCCCCGAACCAAAGGGCACACTTTAGTTATTCCCAAAAAACATTATCGCTGGGTATACGAGGTGCCGGAGTTTAGTCAATATTGGGAAGCAACTTTAAAAGTTACCCAAGCTATACTAAAAGCTCTAACTCCTCAATTTGTTAATTATTTCACTTACGGTCTAGAAGTGCCCCATGCCCATATCCATGTTTTACCCCGCTATGGGGAAATGGGAATTTTACCCGAGGCACAAAAAATTGCTTCTGAAGAAATGAAGGAGATAGAAGAAAAAATCAAAAAACACGTAAAGTAAATCCTAAAACCCAGATGATAAAACATAAAGTAGATAAGAAATTATCAGAAAGATAAATAGAACTTAGAATTTTGCCTAACTTTTAGATATTAAACAAAATATGATTTATGCTCAAAAAATATACCAATTTGTTTCTTTGATTCCGGCAGGCAAAGTCGTCACTTATGGACAGGTTGCCAAATCGTTAAAGATCGGCTCAGCTCGTTTGGTTGGCCAGGCGCTTCACCGAAACACCGATCCGGAAAACATTCCCTGCCATCGGGTTGTTTTTAGCAACGGGGCTTTGGCAAAAAAATATGCTTTTGGCGGAGAAAAAAATCAACGGAAAAAACTGATAAGGGAAGGAATCAGTTTTATCAAAAACAAAGTTGATCTGAAAAAGCACTCGCTTCGATTTTAGTCGGCTTTTTTGACGCTAAGAACGACTTTATTATTTTTATAGTCGGCTATTATTTTGTCGCCTGGCTTAATCTTTCCTTCAATAATTTGCAAGGCTACTTCATCGATTATAAGTTCGTTAATAATCCTTTTTAAAGGACGGGCGCCGAAAGTTATGTCAAATCCTACCAAAGCAAGATATTTATTAAGAGCAGGACTTACAGTTAATCTTAGACCTTGAGTTTTCAATCTTTCCTCGACTTTAGCTATCTGGATCTTGGTGATTTTTTCGATCATTGTTTCATTTAAAGGATTGTAAACGACGATGGCATCTAGGCGGTTGACAAATTCAGGTCGGAAAAAGTTTTTTACCACCTTCATGATTTCATTTTGTTTTTGCTCGTTGGAGATTTTTTGCTGGAATATTTTTCCTCCTAAATTGGAAGTGAGAATTATGATAGTATTGCGGAAATTAACTGTTCTTCCTTTGCTGTCGGTTAGGCGGCCGTCGTCGAGAATTTGCAAAAAAACGTTGAAAACCTGCGGATGGGCTTTTTCTACTTCGTCAAAAAGAACAACCGAATATGGCCGTCTTCGCACCGTCTCAGTTAATTGCCCTCCTTCTTCATACCCAATATAACCTGGCGGAGCGCCGATAAGACGGGCAACCGTATGGGGTTCCTGATACTCGCTCATATCAATTCTTATCATGGCTTTCTCGTCGTTGAAAAGGGCTTCGGCCAAGGCTCGTGCAGTTTCGGTTTTACCGACTCCAGTCGGACCCAAAAAAAGAAAAGAGCCGATTGGTCGGTTTTCGTCGGCTAAACCGGCACGCGACCTTCTGATAGCATTGGCAATTTTCTTTAGAGCCTCGTCCTGTTCGACCACTCGTTTCTTAAGCTCTTCTTCAAGCGAGGCCAATCTTTCCGATTCGGTAGCTAAAAGCCTGGTGACAGGAATACCCGTCCAGCGGGCAACGATTTTGGCTACATCTTCATTGGTTACTTCTTCTTTGAGGACTCGTTCGTCTTTTGGAATTAGTTGGAGTTTTTCTTCTGCTTCTTTAATTTTCTTTTCTACCTCTGGGATTTTTCCGTATTTCAGTTCAGCTGCTTGATCGAGAAGGACCTCGCGTTGGGCTTTGTCAAGCTGGGCCCTCAATTGATCGAGTTGGACGCGATGTTTCTGTAGACTGGCAATAATCATTTTTTGTTCCTGCCATTTTTGGTGCAGTCGATCAAATTGTGTTTTCAGCTTCTCTCGTTCTTCTTTAAGGATTTCTTTTCTTGTTTCCAATCCCTTTTCTCTTTTAAGAGCAGCTAATTCGATGTCAAGCTGGGTGATTTTTCTTTTGATTTGGTCGAGTTCCACCGGCATTGATTCAGTTTCAATCTTAGTAGCCGCGGCCGCCTCATCGATAAGATCAATCGCTTTGTCGGGAAGAAATCTTTCTGTAATATAGCGAACGGAAAGGTTGACTGCGGCGATCAGGGCATCGTCAGTGATTTTTATTCCGTGGTGAGCTTCGTATTTTTCCTTAATTCCTCTTAAAATAGCAATCGAATCTTCGATTGAAGGTTCATCAACATAAACCGGTTGGAAGCGCCTTTCAAAAGCAGCGTCTTTTTCAATGCGCTGGCGGTATTCGCGGACAGTGGTTGCGCCGATCGCATGAAGGACGCCTCGCGCCAAAGCGGGTTTAAGCATATTACCGGCATCAACCGCACCTTCAGCATGACCGGCGCCGATAATTGTATGAAGTTCGTCGATAAAAAGAATATACTTACCCTCGGCTTTTTCCACTGCCTCAAGAAGTTTTTTCAGCCTTTGTTCAAATTCACCCCGAAAGGCGGCACCGGCCAAAAGACCGGCCAAATCCAAGACAACAATCTCTCTTTTTTTAAGGGTATCGGGAACGTCGCCGTCGGCTATTCGTTGAGCCAACCCCTCGACAATTGCGGTTTTTCCCACTCCTGGGTCACCTAAAAGAACAGGATTATTTTTGGTTCGGCGCGAGAGAATTTGAATCACTCTTCTTATCTCT
>Ga0207433_10012351_pt1 | contig 12787 bp, 22 predicted proteins | sample YelNatPaOPGAMG01_FD_187559 | JGI IMG/M metagenome (GOLD analysis project Ga0207433, IMG submission 187559) | Hot spring thermophilic microbial communities from Obsidian Pool, Yellowstone National Park, USA - OP-RAMG-01 (SPAdes) (version 3) | ecosystem: Environmental > Aquatic > Thermal springs... | reverse complement strand
CCGGCGAAATGCATAGCCCGGCTTGGGAGTCTACGGTCAAGCTCGTGGTTAATTTACAGGACTGCTATGACCACGCTCTTTGAGGCATGACCACTGATTCGTAAGCGGGTCCACATGGTGTAAAGTTGGGCTCGTTCAGATAGATGGGTGACATATACCGGATACGGTAGAGCAGGAAGGAGTGGGCTGCTTTCTTTCCCCCGGGCAGGAGGATCACCCTCACCTTAGTCCTCTCCCGTCAAGGGAGAGGAAAAAGTCTCTCTCCCCTTGCGGGAGAGAGTCAGAGTGAGGGGTCTTCACTTTCACCCTCACCTTACTCCTCTCCCATCGAGGGAGAGGATAAAGTCCTCTCTCCCCTTGCGGGAGAGAGTTAGAGTGAGGGGGCAATAAGAACATGTGTCACTAACGTACCTGGACAAGTACAAACACTTGTCACAGGGTAGTTCGTCAGCTATAATATCGCCGAATCTGATAAAGAAAGGGGGTGACGCTATGGTTGTCCTGCATCGGCGGGTATGATTCCAGCCGGTAGCGGTGCACGTTGTGCACCACCGGAAAGCCGCGGCACAGGAAGCCAGCAACGCCACCCCGACCACACATCCCGCCTGAAATTCCTCTTGCGGGCACCCCGCGTTGTGTGGGCTCCTGTGTACACGGAGACTATAACACAACGAAGGAGGTGCTAAGTTTAAATGTCTGCTATCTCTCGTTTCCTTACGTCCCGCTGGGGACCAGTCCTCACCGGCGCAGTGGTTGGTATCCTGGCGCCCGTCCTGGTGAAGCTGGGCAACCCGGGTAATATGGGGCTGTGCATGGTGTGCTTTACCAGAGATATCGCCGGGGCGCTGGGGCTGCACCGCGCTGCGGTGGTACAGTATATCCGCCCGGAGATAATCGGGCTGTTCTTCGGCGCCCTTATCGGCGCACTCGCCTTCGGGGAGTTTAAGCCACGTACCGGCTCCGCCCCGATGGTGCGCTTTCTGCTGGGTATGTTCGCCACCTTCGGCGCCCTGGTCTTCCTGGGCTGCCCCTGGCGTGCCTATCTGAGGCTGGCAGGGGGCGACTGGAATGCCATCTTTGCTATACTGGGGCTTATCGCCGGCATCGGTATCGGCATCGGCTTTCTCAAGATCGGGTACAGTCTGGGGCGTAACCATCCGGCACCGAAGGCTATGGGCTGGGTGATGCCGGCGGTGATGCTCGCCCTGCTGGCACTGCTGCTATTAGCCCCGCAGTTCGGGCGTGACGCCTCAGGCAACCCCACCGGTCCCATCTTCTTTTCAGAAAAGGGACCGGGTAGCCAGCATGCGCCCATCATTATCGCCATAATAGTCGGTCTGGTTATCGGCTTTTTTGCCCAGAGAAGCCGCTTCTGCACCGTGGGCGCCATCCGCGATGTCATCCTGCTGCGCGATTCACATCTGCTGAACGGTATTCTGGCGTTCATCATCCTCGCCTTCATCACCAACCTGATACTGGGACAGTTCCATCCCGGCTTTGCCAATCAACCGGTGGCTCACACTAACGCCCTGTTCAATTTCGGCGGTATGGTACTGGCAGGGCTGGCTTTCACCCTGGCAGGAGGTTGTCCCGGTAGACAGCTCTTTCTTTCCGGCGAAGGCGACGGCGATGCCGCCATGTTCGTCTTCGGCATGATCGTAGGTGCCGGCTTCAGCCATAATTTCAGCGCCGCTGCCACGCCGAATGGACCTTCCGCCTTCAGCGCGCTCACCGTAATCGTAGGGCTGGTGGTCTGCATTATCATTGGCTTCACCATGCGAGAAAGAAAAGCTTAGGAGGTAATTAGATGAGCGAAATTCTTGATGCACGCGGACTGGCTTGCCCGCAGCCAGCAATGCTCGCCCGTCAGGCGTTGCAGAAGCTGGGGAAGGGCACTCTGGAGGTGCTGGTCGATTCGCCCACAGCACGGGAAAACGTTTCCCGCCTGGCAAAAAACGCTGGCTGGAAGGTGGAGGTGCAGCAACAGCCGGACGGAAGTGTTAAACTGGTATTGAACAAATGATCTATCTCGACAACGCCGCCACCTCCTGGCCCAAACCGCCAGAGGTGCTGAAAGCCATGACCGACTCTCTGGAACGCTCCGGGGGCAACCCGGGGCGTTCCGGACACCGGCTGTCTATCGAAGCCGCTATGGTGGTATATGAGACGAGGGAGGAGATAGCCAGCTTTTTTAATTCCGGCGACTCCATGGGCGTAATATTCACCAGCAATGCCACCCACGCCCTCAACCTCGCCATCTACGGGACCCTTCGCCCCGGCGACCGTGTGGTCACTACCTCGATGGAACACAACTCTGTAATGAGACCATTGCGTGACCTGGAGAAAAAAGGTGTGGGACTAAAAGTCGTGCCCTGCGCCCGAGACGGTACGCTAGACCTGTCAGAAATGGCAAAGGCGATAACCCCGGGCACAAGGCTGGTGGTCAGCGTTTTCGCCAGTAATGTGGTGGGCACCATTATGCCAATAGCTGAAATAGCAAGCATAGCACACAAAGCCGGTGCTTTGCTTCTGGTGGATGCCGCTCAAGCCGCCGGCGCTTTGCCCATAGATATGCAGGAGATGGGCATCGACCTGCTTGCCTTCACCGGTCACAAGGCGCTCCTCGGTGCACCGGGCAGCGGCGGGCTGGTGGTCAGGAGCGGGGTGGACACGTCCGGGATAACCCCTTTGATGCGCGGCGGCACTGGCAGCCAGTCAGAACTGGAAGAGCACCCCCATTTCCTGCCCGATAAATTCGAAAGCGGTACGCCAAATCTGGTGGGCATCGCCAGCCTGCAGGCAGGGATAAGATGGCTCAAACAACGGGGCATAGATGCCATCCGCTGGCAGGAGAAAGAACTGACCCATGAGCTTCTGGAGGGGCTGTGCAATATACCGGGAACCAAGACCTACGGCACGCTCGACCCGGAAAGATGCGTCGCCATAGTCTCGTTCACCGCCGAGGGTAAGACGGTCTCGGAGATCGGGCTCAGGCTGGACGAGGAGCACGATGTGCTGGTACGAGTGGGACTGCATTGTGCGCCCGCAGCCCACAGGACCATCGGTTCCTTTCCCCAGGGCACAGTGAGGCTGGCGCCAGGGGCATTCACCACCCGGGATGAAGTCCACGCGGCAGTTAAAGCCATCGCTACGGTGGTCAGCTCATGAACTACGGCATCGTGCTGTTCCATACCACGGCTTCCGCCATGCAGGCACAAAAGCTCCTTACGAAGGCAGGGCTAAAGGGCAAACTGGTCCCCACCCCGCGCCAGTTCTCCAGCGACTGCGGCATCGCCCTGCGCTTCGATTGGGAACAGAGAGAACAAGTGGAGTCTTCGCTTAAGTCCGGCAAGGTGGACATCGCCGCCGTCCACCGGCTGTGAGCACGAAATAGACAAGGAAAGGGACAAGGCTGACCGCGTCAGTCTTACCGTTTGGTGTACTGTGGTGCTTTGCGGGCGCGCTTGAGACCGTACTTCTTGCGCTCTTTCACCCGGGCATCGCGGGTGAGCAGCCCGGCATACCGCAATAGCGGCTTGAAATTTTCATTATATGCCACCAGAGCCCTGGCGATGCCGTGGCGAATGGCATCCGCCCAGGCACCGATGCCACCACCCTCCACCTTCACCTCGACATCGAACTTACCCGTTGTCTCGGTAACCGTGAAGGGCTGCTGGATGGTGCGCTGGTGTGCCATTCGGGTGAACAACTCCTCATATGGCTTGCCGTTTATCAGGATGCGACCTGAACCGCCGGGAAATAGCTTCACCTGCGCTATAGCGCACTTGCGCTTGCCTGTGCCGCGGGCATAAGTCTGTGTGGTCATCTGGTCTTGTCCTCCTTAGCTGCTCTGGCACTGGCTACCTGCGCCTGATGAGGATGGTTTTCGCCGGCATAGACCTTGAGTTTCTTAAACATGGCTCTGCCTAAATCGGTGTCCGGTAGCATGCCTTTGACCGCATGTTCGATCACCCGCGTAGGGTGAGTAGCCAGCATTTCTCTAAAAGTCACCGCCCTTAGTCCACCGGGATAGCCTGAATGCCTGTAGTAAATTTTTTCCCCGGCTTTCTTACCGGTGACCCTCACCTTTGCCGCATTGATAACGATGACATAGTCGCCGGCGTCAAGATACGGGGCATATATCGGCTTGTGTTTACCCATAAGCAATTTAGCCACCTGGGCAGCCAGCCTGCCCAGGGTCTGCCCTGCGGCATCTATCACATGCCACTGTCGTTCTATATCACAAGCTCTAGTTGCGTACGTCTTCAATTTTCCATCTCCAGAGTATAAGGATAATCCACCTTCATTAAGTATAGACCATGGGCTGGCGCCGTTGGTCCTGCCAGACCCAGTCTCTTTGCCTCCATTACCTGCCTGAATTCCTCCACCCCTATCTTACCCAGCGCCACCCTTATCAGCAGCCCCACCGTATTGCGTACCTGGTGGGGCAGGAAGGAGTTAGCCCGCATATAAAGAGCGACTAACTCTCTCTTCCTCTCAACCTTAGCCTCGTAAACGGTGCGCACTGTACTCTTGAATCTTCCCAGCGCAGCACCGAAAGAGGCGAAATCATGCTCCCCTGTTAACAGCGCACATGCCTCGTTCATTAAGTCCACATCCAGTTTCTGGGGCACAAAATAGGCGTAGCCTTCCCACAAAGGCGACCGCGCGGGGCTGTTGAGTACCTTATATTGGTACTCGCGACTTATGGCATCGCGCCGGACATCGAACTTCATATCCACCCGACATGCACCCTTGACAGCTATATCTCGTGGCAGGTAGAAATTCAATGCCCGAACGAGCACCCGTGGTGGCAGTGCCGAGCGTGTCTTGAAGCTCACCACCTGCCCCCTGGCATGCACACCGCTATCGGTACGGCTGGCAGCAATCACACGGCTTACCTCTCCGGTGACCTTGTGTATGGCTTTCTCCAGTTCGTCCTGTATAGTAGGGACACCAGACTGCCACTGGAAGCCGCAATAATTCCTGCCGTCATACTCCACGAGCAGCACGATTTTGTTATTGTTAAAGAGCGACACCAGCTACCTTCAAAGCAATGTAACGCTTATACTCTAGCGTCACTGCTCACTCCACCATTTCAAGCTGCACCAATGGCGCTCCATCCCCTACGCGTTGTCTCAGTTTGATGATTCGGGTGTACCCACCGGGGCGCTCCTTAAATCTCGGCGCCAGCTCATTAAATAGCTTTTCCACAAGTTTCTTATCGGTGATAAACGCCAGAGCGCGGCGCCGCGAGGCTAAGCTGCCTTCCTTGCCCAGCGTTATCATCTTCTCCGCGAGACCGCGTACCTCTTTAGCTTTCGCCTCTGTGGTCACAATTTTCTCATAACGGATAAGGTCGGATACCAGGTTGCGATATAAAGCCCACCTTTGCTCTGTGGTACGACTGAACCTTCTTCCAGCTACTGCATGTCTCATTTATATCTCATCCTTCGTCAGTTTCAACAGCCGCCTCTTCCTGTGACACCGACGATGCTTTTTGTCGTCCTCTTCTCTTCCCTTTGCCCTCCATCACCAGGGGAATGCCAAGCTGCTCTAAAGCCACCTGCACCTCCTCCCGCGATTTTACCCCGAACCCGGGGAGAGAGGTCAGTTTGTCCAGACCCTTCTCCAGCACCTGCCCCACCGTGGTGATACCACCCCTTCTCAGGCTGTTATAAGTATGTGTAGACAGAGGCAATTGGTCCAGAGGCATGAGGTACTGCTCAGGCGGTATAATGCGCTGCCAGACCACCTCTGCCCCCTCCTGTACCACCGCCTTCACCAGCTCCCGGAAACAGTTGAATTGCTCCACCAGAATGGTAGCACTCTGGCTAAGGGCTTCCAGCGGTGACAGAGTACCATCCGTCCATATCTCCAGTATCAATTTCTCCAGCGTGCTTCCTTCCCTGGCACTGCTGGGCTCAACCGAGAAATTCGCCCGCCGCACCGGTGAAAAAATGGCATCTACGGGAATGGCACCCGCAGGGAGGTTGTCGGTCGACTTCGCCGGCACGTAACCCCTGCCGACCTCGATATTGAACTCAATCATTAACTTCGCTTCAGCAGAATCCAGAGTGGCTAAATGGAGCTCGGGATTGACTATCTCGAAGTCAGCCGGCGTTTGAATATCACCAGCACAAACCTCTCCTTCGCCTTGTACTTCCAGCCTTGCCCTTCCGGCTGATTGCCCGGCATGACGGAAGCGGATTGCTTTGACATTGAGCAAGAACTCAATTACATCTTCTTTCATATGTGGTATGGTAGAGAACTCATGCTGAATGCCTTCTATCCAGACCCAGGTAACAGCAGCACCGGGTAATGAACTGAGCAGTACCCTGCGCAAACTGTTTCCCAGAGTAGTGCCAAAGCCCCTCTCCAACGGCTCAGCAACAAAGCGCCCGTATGTCTCAGTGCTTTCTACACATTCTACTTTTGGCAACGCTAGCCCTGCCACAGCACCTCCTTACTAACGCGAGTAGTATTCAACAATTGACTTTGTATCAAATTTGACCTGAATATCCTCAGCAGTGGGCATGCTGACCACTTTAGCCATAAACTTCTGTTTATCGAACGATAGCCAGCCTGGCACGGCAACATCGCCGGCAGTCTGCGATATAATCTTATAGTACTCACTCCGTTTGCTGGACTCACGCCAGGTGATAACATCGCCGGGTCTTACTAAATATGAAGGGATATTGGTCTTGCGCCCATTCACAAGGATATGACCGTGGCGCACGATCTGTCTTGCCTGTGCCCTGGAACTGGCAAAGCCCAGCCGATAGACCACATTATCGAGGCGTCTTTCCAGCAAAATCAGGAGGTTATCACCTGTGATCCCGGGAAGCCTCTCAGCCTCAGCGAAGACCTTGCGGAACTGGCGCTCCAGAAGCCCGTAAGTGTATCGGGCTTTCTGCTTCTCCAGCAATTGCAGCCCGCGCTCAGACTTTCTGGGACGCCGTTTCGCCGTAGCAATGTACCCCGGGGGCACACTCCTGCGCTCCAGAGTACACTTCGAGGTGTAGCACCTGTCGCCTTTGAGCATCAGTTTATCGCCAACACGACGACATAACCGACAAGCGGCTCCCGTATAACGTGCCATGCTTAGACCCGCCTCCTTTTCCGAGGTCGACAGCCGTTATGCGGAACCGGCGTGACATCTTTAATCGCAGTCACCATGATCCCCGCAGCCTGGATAGCACGAATCGCCGCCTCACGCCCGCTACCCGGACCTTTTACCAGGACCTCCACCTGACGCAGACCGTGTTCCTTGGCTTTCTGGGCAGCCTGCTGTGCCGCCAATTGCGCAGCATAGGGAGTGCCCTTGCGCGAGCCTTTGAACCCCGACGTACCTGAACTGCTCCAGGCAACAACATTCCCTTTATCATCGGTCAGAGTCACAATGGTATTATTAAATGTGGACTGAATGTAAGCCTTACCCTGACTTACCTGCTTGCGCTCTCGTCTTCGACCACTGCTCCTACCTTTTTGGGGCATGATTTATCTTACTCCTTTATTTCTTCGCTAGTCCGCGCCTCTGTCCGCGACCGGCTACCGTCTTTCGCGGTCCGCGTTTAGTCCGCGCGTTTGTCCGCGTCCGCTGACCGTGGACTGGCAACCCACGGCGATGTCTGATACCCCGATAACAACCGATTTCGATCAGCCTTTTGATATTGAGGTTGACCTCCTTACGCAGTTCACCTTCTACCGAGTATTCCTTATCAATTATCTCGCGTATGCGGCTGATCTCCTGCTCCCTGAGGTCTTTTACCTTGGTATCAGGGTTCACACCAGCAGCCTGCAAGACCTTGTGGCTCAGTGTTGGTCCAATGCCATGAATATACTGGAGCGAAATAGCAACCTTCTTATCACTAGGAATATCGACGCCAGCAATTCGTGCCATTCTATCACCTTCTCCTCTGGTTTATCCTTGCCTCTGTTTATGTTTGGGGTTCTGGCAAATAACACGCACCACCCCATGGCGCCGGATAATTTTGCACTTATCGCAACGACGCTTCACAGATGACCTGACCTTCATATCTAATCACCAACCTTCAGCAGTCAAAAAACCTCTACATAATATAACTTTATCGCCATTGTGTCAAAATCGCATGAAAGCAACTTCATTTGAGTCGATAGGTTATCCTCCCACGGGACAGGTCGTACGGGGAAAGCTCCACCAGAACCCTGTCCTGCGGTAGAATGCGGACATAGTTTTTCCTGATCCGCCCCGACACATGGGCTAGAACCAAATGCCCATTAGCCAGTTCAACCCGAAATGTCGCATTCGGCAACGATTCGATTACCACGCCTTCTACCTCTATGCTCTCTTTCTTAGGCATACAACACAATTATACCAGAGTGAGTATTTCCGCCTCATCATCGGTAATGGCAATAGTGTGCTCGAAATGTGCTGCCAAGCTGCCATCAGCGGTAAGGACCGTCCAGCGGTTGGAGGCAAGCCGTGTCCGCCAATCACCTGCAGTCACCATCGGCTCCACAGCCAGGCTCATACCTTTTTGAAGCAGATGCCCCTCTCCAGGCGAGCCGTAGTTAGGCACCAGAGGGTCTTCATGCAAACTCCTGCCGATCCCATGCCCAGAGTACTCACGGACTACCGAGAAACCTTTCCCTTCGGCATAGCTCTGGATAGCAACAGAAATATCGCCTATGTGAGCACCGGCACGGGCTGCCTTTATCCCAACCATCAAAGCAGTCTGGGTCACAGCTATCAGTTCCTCAGCCTGGGGGCTGATCTTGCCCACCCCTACCGTAATGGCGGCATCACCATGAAAACCGTTCACCATAGCGCCAAAATCCAGAGAGACGATGTCACCGTCTTCAATCTCTCGTTCACCGGGTATACCATGTACAATCTCGTCATTCACCGAAACGCAAAGGTGTGCCGGGAACCCCCGGTAACCCTTAAACGAAGCCTTAGCCCCGTATTTTGCCACCTCTTTCATGGCTATCGCATCAAGATACCGTGTTTTTATGCCGGGCTTTACCTCTTCCCTCAACCTTTGCAGGACAGCAGCCACCACCCTGCCAGCCTGACGCATCAGCGCTATCTCCTGCGGGGACTTTATAATTATCACCGTCGCTTATCTTCCCGTTCACTTCTTCAGAACACCAATTATCGCCTCAGTCACCTCCTCGATTCCGAGCTTACCATCAACGCGGACAAGCTTACCCTGAGCCTGGTAATAGTCCAGAAGTGGCACGGTCTGACCAAAATAGACCTTGAGCCGTTCCCTCACCGTCTCCACATTATCATCGGGGCGCTGGTAAAGTTCACCCCCACACCTGTCACACACGCCTGCGACCTTTGGCGGTGAGGTTATCTCGTGATAAGGTGCCTGACATTTGCGGCACACCCAGCGCCCGCCCAAACGCTTCAACAGCTCCTCTTCCGGCACCTCGATATATACCACCTTGTCCAGGGCTTTGCCCATTCCTGCCAGAATCCTGTCCAGCGCCTGTGCCTGAGCAAGAGTGCGCGGAAAACCATCAAAAATACAGCCCCCCTGACAGTCTGGCTCTATAAGACGCTCCGAGATTAGCTGTATCGTCACCTCGTCAGGCACCAACACCCCTTTCTCCATATAACCTTTGACCTTTTCTCCGAGTTTAGTGCCCTTTTCCACCGCCTCCCGGAACAGGTCGCCAGAAGCCAGGTGAGCCAGTGACAACCTTTTGGAAATAATAGCAGCTTGGGTCCCTTTGCCAGCTCCGGGAGCACCGAGAAAGACCAGGAACATGTGTCTACCTACCTCAAAAAGCCCTCGTAACGGCGCATTGTAAGCTGGGCTTCTATTTGCTTCATAGTGTCCAGAGCGACGCCCACGACGATGAGCAGTCCGGTACTGGATATGGTGAGCACAGCAACATCGGTGATGCTACGGATAAAGAAAGGCAGCACCGCTACCGTAGCCAGAAACAGAGCACCACCCCAGGTTATGCGGGTGATCACATTGTTTAGATATTCGGTCGTCGGCTTCCCGGGGCGGACACCGGGAATAAAGCCGCCCTGGCGCTGCAGCGTCCGTGCCAGGTCCATCTGCTCAAATATCACCATGGTGTAGAAAAAGGTAAAGGCTACCACCATCACAAAGTATAGCACCCAGTAAAATAAACCCCGAGGGAGAGGAGCATTGGGGTTAAACCAGTTCACGATGGTGTTGGCAAAATTGGGCTCCGCACCAGTGGGGCTGGCAAAATAGCTAGCTATGGTCCCGGGGAAGATCATCAGTGAGATGGCAAAGATAAGCGGTATCATTCCGGCGGAATTCACTCGCAGCGGGATGTGGGTAGAACCAGTCTGCCGGTACATCCGTGCGCCGCGGAAAGCAGTCCGCGCATACTGGACCGGAATACGACGGTGCGCCTCAGTAAAAATAACTATGAAAGCTATGGTGGCTAACCCCAGAAGAACGAAGGCAATAAGCCCCATGATATTTTCTCTAACTATTAGACCTCGTCCCACCATCTCAGGAAGTCTGGCTACGATGCCTCCGAAGATGATGATAGACACACCGTTGCCGATACCACGCTCTGTGATCAGTTCGCCTAACCAGACAAGGAACAGAGTCCCGGCGGTCAGTGATATCACCATGGCGAAGGTAGCCAGCGTTGTAGCCTCACTTACCACACCCTGGCTTCTGAGCAAGTTTATCTGTGCGTAGCCCTGCAGGGCAGCAAGGGGCACAGTCAGCCAGTGTGTAATCTGGTTAATCCTCTGCCTGCCAGTTTCGCCCTCCTGGGATAGAGCGCGCAGCGCAGGTATAACCGGAACAAGTAACTGCATGACGATCGAAGCAGTTATATAAGGGTATACCCCCATCGCTGCTACGCTGAAATTCCGCATGGCTCCCCCGGTGAACAGGTCGAGCATGCCCAGGAGCTGGTTTCGCTCAAATAGCTCGCGCATCGCCCTGACATCCAGCCCGGGCATGGGGATGTGGGCTACAAAGCGGAACACCACAAGCATGGCAAAAGTGAAGATAAGCCGACGCCTCAAATCAGGCAGAGAAAAGGCATCGATCATTGCCTGGATAAGGCGAGGTCTTGTCCCTACCTGTTGCATGGTCAGACACTCTCCACTTTACCGCCAACAGCCAGTATCTTCCTCTCTGCGGAAGCAGAAAACTTGCTAGCCCTCACCACCAGAGGACGGTCGATAACACCTTCACCCAGGACTTTGACCGGCCGCCCTTTGTGCTTTACCAGTCCGGCATTAAAAAGGACCTGTGGGGTCACCTCTGCGTTAGGAGGGAATGTCTTCAACTGCCCCACGTTGACTATCTCATATTCAGTCTTAAAAATGTTGGTGAAACCGCGCTTACGCGGGAGGCGTTTAATCAGTGGCAACTGCCCACCTTCAAAACCAAGGCGTACTCCTCCACCTGAGCGCGACTTCTGCCCCTTACAGCCACGTCCCGAGTAGCTACCGTGACCGCTACCGTCGCCGCGCCCGACACGCTTTCTCTTACGCCTGGCACCAGCAGGTGGTCTTAACTCATGCTGCATCATTTTCGATCACTTCCATTTTGACTAAATGTTGGACTTTCGCCACCATACCTCTTATAGAAGGCGAATCGCTATGCTCCACCGTCTCATGAAGTCGGTGAAATCCAAGAGCCCTTAATGTACGCCTCTGGTCTTTCTTGTAACCGATGTCACTTTTTACCCAGGTAAGCCTTAGCTTAGCCACTCGACTTCGTCCCCTTTGCTGCAGTTTCTCCCTTACGCTGGACTACAACCTCTTCAGGATATCTGAGGTTTGCCAGAGCCACAATCGTAGCCCTGACCGTATTTATAGGGTTGGAACAGCCCAGTGATTTGCTCAAAACATCTTTTACACCCGCGGCTTCGAGCACCGCACGCACCCCACCGCCAGCAATCACACCCGTACCGGGTACCGCCGGCTTAAGTAGTACCTCCGCTGCCCCATACTTAGCCCGGATCTCGTGTGGTATCGTAGTACCTGCCATAGCTATCTTCATCAATTCTTTCCGGGCTGCAGCTCCAGCTTTACGCACAGCTTCAGGGACCTCCCTGGCTTTCCCGATACCAGCCCCCACATGGCCTTTGCCATCCCCGACCACTACCAGAGCACGGAAATGAAGACGCTTGCCCCCTTTGACCACTTTGGTAACGCGATTCAGTGCTACCAGCTTTTCAGTCAACTCGAGTTCACTGGTGTCAACTCTAGATTTATTTTCAGGTATTTTGGTCACTGCCTTCATAAGGTAAACCTCAAAAACTTAGTCCAGCCTTTCGGGCAGCTTCTGCCAGGGCTTTCACCCTCCCGTGATACTTGTAACCGCCGCGGTCAAAAGCCACCTGTTTGATACCGCCGTTAAGCGCCCTCCGGGCTAATAATGTACCCACCATCTCGGCAACTTCAGTCTTCTTCTTTCCCGCCACCACATCCCGTATCTCCGGATCGAGGCTGCTGGCTGAGGCTAGAGTATGTCCGATAGAATCATCGATAACCTGGGCATAAATATGGTTTAAACTCCTGAAAACACAAAGCCTCGGTCTAGATTGTGTACCGCTCAACCTCGACCTGATACGAGCATGGCGCCTTTTGCGTGCCAGTCTAAAACTCAATCCAGCCATTGCATTATCCTACGCTTTCGCCGCTGCCTTACCAGCCTTACCGGGCTTGAGACGGACTTTTTCACCCAGATATCTAATACCCTTCCCTTTATAAGCATCAGGCGGTCTAATAGCTCTGAGTTCAGCTGCAGTCCTCCCTACCATCTCCTTATCGGTCCCGATA
>Ga0207433_10012348_pt1 | contig 12788 bp, 12 predicted proteins | sample YelNatPaOPGAMG01_FD_187559 | JGI IMG/M metagenome (GOLD analysis project Ga0207433, IMG submission 187559) | Hot spring thermophilic microbial communities from Obsidian Pool, Yellowstone National Park, USA - OP-RAMG-01 (SPAdes) (version 3) | ecosystem: Environmental > Aquatic > Thermal springs... | reverse complement strand
CAGGAGCTATTGCCCCTGCTCTAGTCATTCTTTCTCTCTGAATTATGCTCTTCAGATCATTCCATATTTGTTCAGGGTCATTACTAGTTATATAAACGTTCTCTATGATAACGTCTCCCTCTGAATAAGAAGACTGATAAATATCTCCACTGTTTTTAGACATTCCTTTTATCGCATTACCAGCTAAACTTTGTCCAGCCATCGCCGTAAATTCTGCAAGTTCAACCTTGAATCCTTCAGGGACATTGGTCAATTCTCTCATCGCTTCTGCTGCGTTTGCCGCCGCATCAGCTTGATCCCAAGTGAGATTTATAAGATTTTGTATTGCAGTATCAAAAGCGCTAATATCCATATAAGCAAGACCAGCATTAAACCAGTTAGCGACCGTAGCAAGTGCATTCCAAGCATAAGCGAATACTTTTGCAACATTCAATGCCATTATTCCTACTTGCTTAAAAGCAGGGAATAAGGATTGCAAGACTGGAATCAGAGCTTGACCGAAAATTTGCCCTGCGTAAGCGACAGGATAAAGGAGTGTCTTAAATGTTGGTCCCAAGGTTGAATTAAGGGACCTTAAGAATGCATCCATTGGTTTCAGCTGGTCATATATGTCTGTAAACACAACAAACCAGAAACTGAGAGGATCTGATAATTCAGAAAATTCCTTTAAGAACCCAAAAGCAGATTCTAATGCGCTTCCAAACTCACTAATATATGGGATTATCTCTACTGCCGCATCTATAATGTCCTCTATAAACTTACCCTGATCCGTTACTGCTTCTTTTATTGCAGATGAGATATCGTTATAAACTTTAGCTATTTTTTGAAATCCGCCGGGGAGTTTATTAAGGATATTACCCAAATTAAAAACCGTTCCGCTAGTCTGTTTTACCTTGTCATTTAAGTTATCAAGTGACAGCTTTAAGTTGAATATTGACTCTCCGGCATCGTTAATATGGTAAGCTAAGTCTAACACAGATGATGTAAAATCAGTTGTCTCTGGTTCTAAACCAACTGTACTGAAATCAATCTTAGGAGGAGTTATAAGGTTATCTGAGGGTGGATTAATATTGGATAACGTAAGCGACAATTGCTCTGCCCTTTCTCCAGTTATTTTAAGCAAATATACAAGTCCCGGGAAAGCTTGATTTGCACCATCGACGGCTACTTTAAAATCTCCCATCCCATAGACAAGTCTTTCTAACGGATCTTCAGTGTCATATATAGCTTTTAAAAAGTCTCCCTGCCCATAAGTAACCCTGTCTAGCGCTGGATACATTTGGTTTATTAGACGATAAAAATCTCCAACGCCCAAAGTATCAAGTTTAGGTTGGTCCTCTATTTGACGTATTGCAAATAAGAAATCACCTGCGCCCTGAGTTACATTTGTGATAGAAGGGTAAAGGAGCTCTGCCTGTTTATATAAATCTCCCATACCAACAGAAACGGTTTTTACTGGATCTTCACTATTACGTATTGCATCCCTAAAATCCCCGAAACCTTGCGTAATGTTCACAATTGCAGGGTATAACTTCTCTGCTGCCAAGTATAAATCCCCAAAGCCAACTGTAATCTGTTTTACTGGATCTTCAGAATCACGAATTGAATTGCGGAAATCTCCGAAACCTTTCGTTACATTAACTATTGCGGGATAAAGTTTATCAACCTCTACATATAAATCACCAAAACCAACGACAATTTGTTTAATCGGGTCTTCTGAATCACGAACTGTGTTACGGAAATCTCCAAAGCCCTGCGTTATTTTTGCTATTTCGGGATAAAGCTTATTAGCTTCTGTATACAGATCTCCGAAACCTACTACAACCATTTTTACTGGATCTTCAGAATCACGAATTGATTTTCTGAAATCCCCGAAACCTTGCGTTACGTTAATTATTTCTGGATAAAGCTTATTAGCTTCTGCATATAGATCACCAAAACCAATAGTAACATTCTTAACAGGATCTTCACTATCACGTATCGCCTTTCTGAAATCTCCGAAACCTTGTACCACATTTATTATTTCGGGATAAAGAATACTAGCTTCTATATATAAATCCCCTATACCAACTGTAATTTGCTTAACAGGATCTTCGCTATTACGAATTACATTACGAAAATCACCGAAACCTTGTGTTATGCTTGCTATTTGGGGATAAAGCTTCTCAGCTTCCACATATAAATCTCCGAAACCAGCTACAATTTGCATAATCGGGTCATCGACATCACGTATTGATTTTCGAAAATCTCCAAAACCCTGTGTTATATCTGCTACAACTGGATATAACTTCTCAGCTTCTACATATAAATCGCCAAAGCCAATGACAATACGTTTTATTGGATCCTCAGAATTTCTAACCGCATTACGAAAGTCTCCGAAGCCTTTCGTTACATTTGTAATCTCAGGATATAACTTATTCGCCTCTACATACAGGTCTCCCATACCAATAGTTAATTGCTTTATGGCATCTTCTGAATCACGAACTGCGTTACGGAAATCTCCAAAACCTTGCGTTATTTTTGCTATTTCGGGATGAAGTCTATCGGCTTCTACATACAAATCGCCAAAACCAATGGTAGTTTGTTTAACGGGATCTTCAGAATTACGTATTGCATTGCGAAAATCCCCGAAACCTTGCGTTATATTAATTATTGCGGGATAAAGTTTGTTAGCTGCTACATACAAATCTCCAAAACCTATTTTAATCTGTCTAATTGGATCTTCTGAATTACGAATTGCATTTCTGAAGTCTCCGAAGCCCTGCGTTATATTAATTATTTCGGGATAAAGTTTGTCAGCTTCTACATATAGATCACCAAAGCCAATTGTAACTTGCTTGACTGGATCTTCTGAATTACGAACAGCATTACGGAGGTCACCAAAACCTTGCGCTATATTTGCAATTTTGGGATACAACTTGTCCGCTTCTACATACAGATTGCCAAAACCAACGGTAGTTTGCTTAACGGGATCTTCAGAATTACGAATCACATTGCGGAGATCTCCAAAACCTTGTGTTACATTGGTAATTGCGGGATATAACTTGTCCGCTTCTACATACAGATTGCCAAAACCAATGACAGTTTGTTTAATTGGATCTTCGGAACTACGAATTGTGTTACGGAGATCGCCAAAACCACCTGTTACATTGGTAATTACTGGATATAACTTATTAGCTTCTGCATACAGATTACCAAAACCGGTAACGTTCTGTTTAACGGGATCTTCGGAATCACGAACTGCATTGCGAAGGTTTCCAAAACCCTGTGTTACATTTACAATTTTGGGATATAACCTATCAGCTTCTACATATAAGTCGCCAAAGCAAGCAGTAAGGTAAGCGACAGGATCGTTAGTACCAGATATTAGTTTTCCAAAATCTTCCTTTCCAAAAGTAGCTTTACTTAAATTTTGCGCTGATTCTTTTGTTTTTTTGATATTATCAATTAAATCAGGAGCTTTGTTACCTTTAAGAATAGACTCTTGAGTAGTTTCGCTCGCTTTTAGATATGATGCCTGAAAGTTTTTAGCTATCTCTTGGGCGCTACCAGCAATATCTGGAATCTCCTTGTTGGATGTGGCATAAAACTCGTTAAAGTATCTTTTTAGGTTTGGACCGTGATCTGTTGGTGAGGGGACAGGAGTTTTTATGCTCTCAGTGTTGTTAGTGTCCGACTTAAATATTTTATTCCATATAGAACTAACAGCATCCCACGCCTTCTTAACCACATTTATTGAATCGAGCCACTTTTTTATACTATTGACAATTCCATCTACAAAGTTTCTAAATTTTTCATTATGTTTATATAATTCTACCAACGCCGCTACAAGTGCACCAATCAGAACAATAATCCCTACTGGTGGTGTTGATAATACTGGGACTAATGCCGAGATGGCTGTTTTCATTGCTCCGAACGTGGGCACAATATCCTTTATTGTGCCAGGTAAAGAACCACTCACTTTAATTAAATCGGCAACTAGCTCAGACATTCTGCCGACACTTGAGAGTACAGGTCCACTTGCAGTTACAAATCCTCCAAAAGCAATTGCTATGTTCTGTATAGGAGCGGGGAGCTTGGAGAATTTATCTACTAACGCAGCGACTTTTTCTATCAGTGGAGCAACAGCTTGGAGAATACGGGAAAATGACGGAAGTAAAGATTCACCAACTTTTTGCATTAATACTTCTATTTGTTCCCTAAATTTCCCCCATTCATAACCAGTTTTATTTACTCCCTCAGCTTGTTCTCTAAACGCTTCAGTAGTCGCACCGCTCACATTATACATTTGTTTTGTCTTTTCCGTAAAAGCATCAGCCTGTGGACCAGTAAGGGCTAAAACGGCGTTTAACGCTTCTACTTGTCCAAACATATTTGACAATGATGCTGTATTTCCACCCGCCTGATCCGCTACAGCTTTGAGAGCACCCTGAAAACCTAAAGTTTGCACAATCGCTGGACCAAAACCAGATACTATATTTTCTATTTCCTTTTCGGTATTCTTTATCGCTTCCTTATACTCACTAATTTTAGCAGTATCGTGAGCCCTTTGAGCCTCTTCTAGTTTAACTGTATATGAAGATAATTCCTTTTGAGCAGCATTATATTGATTTACTAGGTCACCAGTAAGTTTACCCTGTTGTATCAATGGTTCGGCTATGTTTTTAAGTGCAGACACCATTTCAGCACTAGGATCCAAAAATGCTTGGTAGGTAGCACGTAATGCAGTAGCTACTTCACTAGTATCACCAATAACTCCAGTAAGGGTTGCCATAGCTCCCCAGAGTTCTTCCTGTTTTACTTTTAAAGATGCAGCCATTGGTATGACCTTTCCCATCGAACCAGCAAGTTCACCGAATGTAGTTACGCCTAACTTGACGGTTTCAAACGCAAGGTCAGATACTTTTTGTGCGTCTGTCAATTCGAGACCATATCCTTTAATAGTGGTAGTTAAGAGATCTACCGCTTCTTTTGTGGATGATAACCCAGCCACGGATGCTTTTGATGCGACAGTAAGTAATTCTTCGGTATGCGCAGTATCCCCGAAGGCGGAGATAACTTGATATAAAGAATTAGCCAAATCCTCTGTTGACTTGCCGGTTTCAGTCGCCAAGGATTGGACAGTCTCTTTTAATTGTTTTATTCTTTCTTCGTTTCCAGGTATAAGTGTCGCTACATTCGCCATAGCCTCATTAAATTTATTTGCCATTGTTATGGCAGCAGTAGCTATGCCAGCAAGAGGGAGTGACACTCCGACAGAAAGCTTATCACCAAGATCCTTAGCTTGTTTTCCAAAGGATTCCATATGTCCTGCAACATCTTTAAAGGAGGTGGTAGTTTTCTGTGCCTCTTCAGACATACCTGTTAACTTATCACGAGCTTCTTGTATTCCGCTAACGAATTCCTTTGCTTCTAAAACAAGTCTTGTTACAATTGACCCTACTTCCATTTAATACATACCACCTCCTCTAAAACTTGGTTTTGGCCCTGAACGCCTCTTGCTGGCCCTCTCTTCTTCTTTTGCCTTTATTTCCAGATATTTCATCCATTCGCTCAATTCATATGAAGAGATTTTCCCGAGCAATTCAGCTACGGTCATTCCGAGTTTTTCGGCGAGCATAAAATAAAAGAATCGCTCGGGATTATTTCTTAGTTTTTTTCTATCGTCTCTTCTGACTTCTTAGACAATCCAGACATTTCTGCAATAACATTATAAAGAGTGTCTAACGCTATAGAAGATTTCTCCATAAGCTGATCTCTGTCCGATTCCTCAAACAGCTTTTCCTTAGTTTCTGGATCATAACACGCAGCTATAATTGCTTCAGAATGCATCTTCTCAAAATTAATGTTTCCTTTAGCATCTACTGCGTTTTGCATAATCTTGTCTCTCTGTCTACCATTCAGTTCTCTTACTAATATCTTTACCCCCCATTTGGGGACATCAACTATTTGTTCCTGAATATCCTCAATGTTTAAAATCTTTTCTCTGAGACTCATCTTTCCTCCTTGCACAACTTTTAAATTTGTTTTTTTATCCATAATAGACGTTACCATCCACAATAAAATCTAGCGGTTCTTCTACCAATCCGTCAGCCGCAGCTTTGACAGCATCTTTTGTAAAATATCCGTAGAATTGATATTTTTTAGAACTATCAGTCTGTAATTCAAACCCCATTAAACTACCCATTTGCGATAGAAAAGATCCGTCATTCCAAAAGTGCGTTATACTACCAGAAGACCCCATCCTAGTTACCACAAAAGACTTCCACTGTGAACCAAAAGTAGTAGCATCTTCTGTGTCACTGTCAATGTCAAGTGTCCATTCCTTACCATCTCCAATCTGCGACACCGGTATATAATATCCCGAAACGGTTATTGTATCTGTCGGGGCATTAGCAGTAGAAAACACAACCTTTCCTCCTGGATATTGAATCGTAAAGCCAGACGAAATTACGCTTCCGTTTTTCTTTACCGTAACAGCATAAGCTCTACTCCAAAACCTCTTTGCCGAGTTTGTGATGGTATATGTTTTATTATCACCAGCATTTGTCATTGCCTCGTCAGTAAAAGAGACGGGAGTTCCACTTGCTAAATATACATTTGCTCCATATCCTGCATAAACGGCCATATTAAATCACCACCTTAAGTGGCACTATAAGTCAATGCGCCAGTACCCTGGAAATCAAAACTTACTTCTACCACACCCTCTACAGATGCTTTTGGAGAGATTTTTGTTATTAATGCCGTCCCACTATAGTTTTTAGTTCCATCGACATAAAGCTTTAGTGTTACTGTTGTTCCACCAAGCAATGCATCCTGCATAGCCTTCTGCCCTTGAGTGTCGGTCATATCCCACCTTCCACTGCAGGAACCAGACCACTCTTTAAGTGTTCCAATGAACTCTTTCCACTGATCACCAAAAGACTCGGCCCCCTCTGTATTCAATGTAACATCCAAACTCCACTCTCCAATCTCAGCAACAGTTGTGGTTCCAACTTTTACGGCTCCACCATATCCTACATACACTGCCATCCTTAAATCACCCTCCTATCGAAATGTTGAAAATAAAAGATTAATACTAATCTCATCTCTGTCTTTCTCGTCTCTTCCTATCGGTATCGGCAAAGATTCTGCGTGGCTTTCTTTTATGTAGAAAGCTCCAAGATTATAAAGGGATTTTCTATTAAACAAATCGTAAAGCTGATATGCCTTATCAATAAGATTTTCATAATTAGTCCCACGCAAAATCAACTGAACACCAATTACATCATATTTATTAGTAGAATCGCCAGTAACTTTGACAAAATCATCAGTTACATATCCTCCCCTATCTAACACGGCTATGAGTTCGTCAGGACTGTCAGGTTCAAAACTCAAAAAGATATCTGTTCCCAGAGTTCCGTATCCTTGAGTCTGCAAATATTGCCCAACCTCTTTAATAAAGACACTCACTTTAACGATCCCCCGATAAAAGTTTTAAGGATATCTTTATATTTCTCTGCGTATTTCATTAGCGGTCTTTCAAGATACTTTCTGCCGACAGGTTCTCCGTCATACCCAGGCGCTTTAGAAGAAGTCGGACCAAGTTTGTAATATGCCTCGTGCATTCTAATGGCATATGGCGTAGAGAAGGATACGGTTACCGTTATTTTGCCTTCTTCTTCCTCTGGATCACTTACCTGCATAGAAGCACGCAAGTCTCCCGTCCTAACTGGGGCTAAATTGACTGCCGCATTACCAAGATGTCCTCCGCACTGCCACAACGCCTTCTTGGCAGAATCTATCATTTCCTTCCCAAGTTTTTCTATGTTCTCTGACACCGTTGTTACCCCTTTAATCTCTATATTTACAGCCATACTATCCTATACACCTCTTCTCCATCGAGAGACATACAAGACTCAACGCTCAGAACCATATAGTCCTTGCCATTTAAGGTTATCCTGTCATCTATATTTACTAAATCTTTTACAAAAAGCCTAGCTACAGATACTACTTGCTCTCCAGTTTTACTCCTGATAAGTCTATTCTGTTCCTCTACTCTTGCAGAAATGGTAGATTGTGACAGAGAAGGTTTTCCGTATGCATCTATACCGACAGCCCTTTTCCATATAACCCGTTGATTGAGATAGTTATCTATCATCTTATATACACACCACCAACGATGTATTTACTAAGCATTTTATAAGCCGAGAGAGAGATGGATTTATAAGTCCCGCTGTAATGTTCTGTCAGATTGCCGATAGTAATAGAATCAACACCTTCCTCCTGAAGTTGCTTTCTCTGTGAGTTCTGCAACAGAGATAATGCTTCTTCACAAGTCGCATTTTTTACTTCTTGCGGAATGTCCTGATCAGTAACTAAGACAAGACCACCATCTTTATAGACAGCATATGTTCTCGGAAAAGAAAGATTCTGTGTATCACTTGCTTTTGCACCACGAAAAGGAAGCACATCTATATTCCGTGTCGCCTGCTTAAGAGCCTTCTCTTTATCTGTATCAGTTGCACCAACCCAGGCTTCGGCGTGTAGCCTAGAATTGAAATAATTATTTGCCTCCTCAAGACTTACATAACTATCTACCCCAACGGTTATACTCATTTACCCCTCCAAGAACAAAAGGACGGGAGACTATCCCGTCCTTTGTAATATATTACTAGTCAACAAGCCTGACTGCTAGATTAGGATCTAAAGTCTTGACACCGCAGAGGATATCGAGAGAGATTATATCCTTCTTGGCGTTTATATCATAGTCATACACAGCCCTTACTGCAAGCCCATTATAATTAATAACCTCTGCATTTGCCGCACCAAGTGGAAGTGCAAGGGGCCTTGTCACAAATGCGAAGGCATTTTTGTGGAATGCAAGGTTTGCATAGTGGTTACTCACTATAGTCACGGCTTTGCTTGTAACAGACGCCTGCAACGCAGGATATATTGGAATGGTTATACTATTAGATGCGGCAGTGCAGTCAGCGGTAACAACATACTGCCCTGGTGTATCCGCTATTGTGAGGAGAGAACCCTTTTTGAGAGTTCCAGAACAAGCAGTAGCAGATGCGGTCACAGATGTGGCTCCAGCACTAGCACTTGCCACAGTCAAGGTTCCAGATGTTACCGCAAAAGTTCCGTTATTATGAGATACAACATTTTGGTCCATATACCCTTCAAGATTTAATACTTTTCCCATACTCGCATTTCTGAGAGCATCTGTAGAACCACTTTTATCTGCGTGTAGGAAAGCATCCAACACTATGTATTTAGCGTAGGTAAATGGGGACATAACAATTACTCTGGAATCCAGCGGAGCTTTCTGACTGTCCAAAAGCGCACCAACATTCGCTATGTCTGCAGTACTGACATTTGGACTAGATTTTATAACAAAACTGGGGATATCAACATACCTCTCAAGAATAAGGGCGTCAATTTTCTGTGCTATCGCACGCATTGCAGGTTGTATAAATTGTTCAGAAAAATCATTCAGGGAAAGTGTCAATTCCTTAGAAGTTACAGCAAAAGATACATCCAGATGTTTATCAAGTGTCACTGCAACGTAACCTTCTACTGCATCCTGAACATTTATACTTGTTGTAAACTCGTTAGCCTGAAAAGTAGCAGGTCTTCTAGCACTTACAGTATCTCCAACCTTTGCAAATTCATTAGAATAATCTCTATAGACCAGATTCGCCATTACTAAATTGTTCTCTAACGCCATTAACGCTTCCCTAGCAACTATACTAGGAGTAATAAGGGTATTAGCCATTTAACATCAACCTCCTGATTTCCTATATTTTATATACTCTTCCATACTCAGCTTCCCAAGTTTTTCTAGGTCAGGAGTAAGACCTACAGCACTGGCAGGATTGCTACCGGCTCCTATCTGAGACGGCTTTGGAGTTCCCAGTATTTTTTTTAACTCCTCCGCATCCTGCCTGATTTCCTCCTCATTTGTTCCAAAAATCCTCTTCGCCCAAGCCTTCGGCAGACCCATTTCGTCCAGAATTCGAATCTTCAGAAGTTCAATGCGCAACTCTTCAGCTTCTCTCTCTTTATCGAGCAAAGATCTCTCATATTCAGAGAGTTTTTGCAACATCTTTTCCTGTTCCGTCATTTCTGCTTCTTTTATCTTTTTGTATTCATCAGCTATCTTCTTGAGCTCAGAGTAATCCTTATATTTCTCCCTCTCACGCTTTAACCTCTCTTCTATAATCTTATTCAACTCTTCTTGCGTGAAAGTTTTTGTTTCTGCCACTGGCTGTGTCCCAGCAACCTCCGTGCCAGTGTTGGCGGGGGTTTCGGTATTTAAGTTTTGATTTTCTGTATTAACTTCCTCGGTCATAACTTTTTCTACACTATCCATTCATTTAGCCTCCTATCCGTTTTAACCGCTTAACGTTGCGTTACTACGCACCTGCAAGTTTTTTAATACTTTCAGGAGCTTCTTCTTTCAATTCTGCATATAGACGCAAAAGCTTTCTGGCCGCCGCACGCTTTTCCTCTAAAGGAGCACTAACTCCACCCCTAGCTCCAGCTAACGCAGCGGCTGCAGCGTGAACTGCGTTTCTATTCAAAGCACCGTTTGGTTCATAGACTGGTAACTTACACAGCGCCTTTGTTTTATCCTGCCCTGGCTCGTTTAAATCGATAAGACAGTATTTACAAAATGTCTCGGCATCCTTATAATCAGATTCTGAAACTTGACCCCACGGTTTATTTGAAATTGGCATTTTCCCTACCCTCCTCCAATATAAAAGATTCTTGATCTATCTTCCCCTACCAATTCACTATATTTCTTATGGGACGAAAAAATAAAAAATATGTCACACTTAGACAAGATATCATCCAAAGAGTAAACTTTTATGCCGTCAATCTCACCTACTCCTTCTATATCACCAATCATTACCCTGTAACCTTCTCTAAGTAACTCTTTCGCTATTGAAATAGTAAAACTTTCTCTTACTTCATTTGTATCTTGCTTATTCAATATACCCAAAAAACCAATCGTAGGCATATACTTCACACTATACGCAAACTGAGTTATATTTAGCTTTATTTGGCTTATTAGCTCACTAAGATCATAAGATTTAATACTTTTATCAGTTCTTACCCTACTCACTGAACACCTCTTCCACTAGACATTCTTATTTCTCGCTTACTGTTTCAAGCACCCAAATTTCCCCGTTCCAATTATATTTTGTCGGATGAAAAGAAAACCCTTTTTCGGAAGTATGATGTTTGAAATATATAGAAAGAGCTGATTCCTGCCTGCGTATTATCCTGGTATTCCCAGGATGCCACTGCAGATACTCACGAAGTTTCTCTATCTCCTCTTTGTCCCCAGTTTCCCATATTTCCCTAATTTCCTCCAGGGAAAGGTTTCCCGAAACCTTACTAAGAGTTTTGGGAGTTTTTGTGGGTAATTTAAGCTTTTCTGTTGCTTCTTTAACCTCTTTCTTCACCCCTGTCAGCTCAACATAAGGAGCTATAACGTGCTTGCAGTTGGGATGAGCTGGAATTTGATAATTCCACTTCGGATATCTAGGATCATTTCCAGACAGGCTAAAAATTTGCCCTTCTAACGGTTTACATATAGGACAATCTGTGCCGTGAGAAGACACTTGTACTAAATCGTGATCGTGCCTGCTACAAGCATCAACAGTTGCTGCAACTGATGCTTGTCTAGTAACGGTTCTTGCCACCATATTTGCATAACTCTCTAGATCCCATTTCCTTCCTGTTCTGTCTACAAACTCAAGATACCCAGCATCTTTAATCCTCTGCATAAGCTTTTTTTTCATCGTTTTCCAAGACGCACCAGTGGCCCATTTCTCTCCAGTTTCTATAAGCTGGGCTTCTCTCCAGAAATCCTGAGTCCTTCTCCCAACAACAACCTTTAGTTTGTCGATATTTTGAGTAAGATTCTCTGCTACTTTTTCTACAGCTCCATAATAAGTAACTCCAAAACCTTCAGGAATTCCACCTTCTGTAAGCATCTTTTCTACTTCTTCCATCTGCTTGCTATATTCCGGATAAAACTTTGTTTCGATTAATTCCTTAACTTTTTTGTCTATCTTCTTATTCATACTTCTAGCAACTGCTATCCAGTAATTGCGTTTAGCAGGATTGTTTGATTGTCTGATGTATTTTTGTAATTCTTTAAATGCGCTGATATAAATCTGTGCTATTGTCTCTTCAAGAGTCATTCTCCAAGATTACCCATAATATCTTGAACTTCTTGGCTACTCTCCTCTTGTATCTTTTTTAACTCTCTTCGCAAAGCTTCTTCGTCAAATTCAAAAAGTCTCCTAATTGCAGTCTCCCTTGATACTAAACCATTCTGATAAAGAAGGGTATATATCTGAGACATCTCCTTCTCATCCTGCGGAAGTCCATCGTTCCATCCGATATCTATCTCCACTTCCCTACCCTCTAACATCATTGCAATCTTAAGCGCCTTCTTAATCGCCAAATCTATACCCAACCTCATTCTGTTTACTTTAGCCAGTGGAACTTGCATCATCCTTTTCAACGCAGTTCCACTCTCTCCAAACCCGGCGCTAAAATCCCCAAAACAAGCAGGTGAGGTTTCAGATATTGCATAAAAGTGTTGCATCAGAACCTCTAATTCTTTAAACGCCGCAGAAAGTTGACCATCCCACACTATATAGCCCGGAGGGGATTCTCCGCTCTCGACTGGAAAGTATTTTCCACCACCTCTAAAAATATAGTTACCATATACGTCTTGCTCGATTGCGTATCGTGGACCATACATATTTGGATCGGCGTGCCTG
>Ga0207433_10012336_pt1 | contig 12795 bp, 10 predicted proteins | sample YelNatPaOPGAMG01_FD_187559 | JGI IMG/M metagenome (GOLD analysis project Ga0207433, IMG submission 187559) | Hot spring thermophilic microbial communities from Obsidian Pool, Yellowstone National Park, USA - OP-RAMG-01 (SPAdes) (version 3) | ecosystem: Environmental > Aquatic > Thermal springs... | reverse complement strand
TCTTCCAGTTTTGATTTAAAGTTATATTTTTTCATAATTTTTATATTTTACCATAAATTTAAACCCCAATAAAATAAACCACCTTTTTATAATTTTCGTCTAAATAGTAAATGAGATAAAATGAAAACACTATTTTTTACGATTTTTCTTGCAATTTCTCTATATGGAAAAGATTTACCAGTTAATATTAAAAATTTAGAAAAGGCATCAGAATACAGCATATCAACTGGTGGACAGACATTTCTTGTAATGGCTTGCAAGGGGGAGTAAAAGTTTTATTGGAATTGTAGCATTAGGAGCAGTTGAAGATGGATTGATTAAACTTGATGATAGATTTTGTAATATTAAACTCCAAAAGATTTAGTGATTCAGAATTCCTTAGATACATCTTTGAAAATTAGTTCTTACTTCTTCCCTGCCTATGTTCTTCAATTCTACCTAAAGTTGGGCGGTGCAGGACTTGGCGCCTCCGCCTGCTTTTTTTATTATTCGCTTTTAGCGAATGCAGGCTTCGGTCGGCCATCCGGCACTGAAATTGCTCCTACTCGTCGCAATTTCAAAACATGCCTCCTTTCAAGTCCTGCAGTTCGTCATTGCCTAAGTTTTTACTTTTCCCTGCCTATGGTTCTTCTACTCTGCCTTGGTTGGGCGGTGCAGGACTTGAACCTGCGACCTCTCGCTTCGCTCTTCAGGAGGGGGTGCTTCCCCCTTCCTGATATTCTCCCCCCAATACGGACACCGCGAGGGAAAATTCTTTTCCCTCTTACCTTTTGGAGGTCTCGGTTCAATCCTTTCTCAAAGTAGAAAATCCATTGGGCGGTGCAGGACTTGAACCTGCGACCTCTTCCTTGTGAAGGAAGCGCTCTAACCACTGAGCTAACCGCCCATATCTTTTAATTTCATAATCTCTTCTGCCTTTAAAATACCCTTTTCAGTTATAAATCCTGTTATAAGATTATTTGGAGTTATATCAAAGGCAGGATTAAAAACTTTTGCTTTTTTTGGTGATATATATTTTCCATTTATTTTCTTTACTTCATTTTCATTTCTTTCTTCAATCGGAATTTTACTTCCATCCTCTATATCAAAATCAAATGTTGAGATAGGGGCTGCAATATAAAAAGGAATTTTATGGTAATTTGCCAGAACTGCAAGTGAATATGTTCCTATTTTATTTGCTGTATCTCCATTTTTTGCTATTCTATCTGCTCCAGTAATCACAATATCTATTTCCTTTTTACTCATCAAATATCCAGCCATATTATCGCATATAAGTGTATAAGGAATTCTATTTTTTTCAAGTTCCCAGCAAGTTAAACGAGCCCCCTGTAATACAGGTCTTGTTTCATCAACATATACATGAATTTTTTTGCCGTTTTGTTTTGCTAAATAAATCGGAGCAAGTGCAGTTCCAAAACCACTTGTAGCAAGACCTCCGGCATTACAATGTGTAAGAATATTTGCTCCATCTTTAATAAGTTTTTCTCCGTAAATACCAATCTTATAGCATGCATTTAAATCCTCATTGTAAATATCTTCTGCCTCTTTAAGTAATCTTTTAAACAATCCTTCTTTATCTTCATCCTTGAAACTATCAATAATTTTATTCATTCTTTCAAGTGCATAAAAAAGATTGTAAGCAGTAGGTCTTGAACTTTTTAGTTTTTCAATATCACTTTTTATTTTTTTCTTTAACCTTTCCACATCCATTTTTTTATTCTCAATAAATGATACAACAATTCCATATGCAGCAAAACATCCAATAAGTGGTGCACCCCTGACTTTCAAATTTTTTATTGCATCATACACCCTTTTTACTCTATCAATTTTCAAAACAATCTCCTTTTCTGGAAGTTTTGTCTGGTCTATTACATAAAGAGACCCATTCCACCAAAATGGTTTTACAGGTACTTTTTTCATTTTTAAATTGTTGAATGCAAACAATCTTCTCCAACAACTTTTCTTATTTCCTCTATAAATTCTTCACTTAAATCTATCCCAAAATTTCTTGGTCTTATTTTCACTTTTTTGTTTCCATTTAGAATAATATTTATAAAAACTGAATAATTACCCTTATATTTTAAAAACAACTCCTTTATTCTTTCCAGTTTCTCTTCTCCCATAGGAACTCTCAAATCTATTTCAACATTTTTCAAAAATTTCTCCTTTACATTGTTTATATTTGCAACATCATCTACTATTATTTTTGTTTCATCCTGCTCTTTTTTCAATTTGCCTTTTACAAAAATAAGGTTATTTATTCTTATCAAACTTGAAAATTCACTAAATACCTTTGGATAAAATAAAACTTTTATTTTCCCATCCATATTTTCTATTTCAGCAATAGCCATTTTTTCTCCTTCTTTTTTTGTTGTCGTCCTCTTTATTTCAACAAGAATACCACCCCATATAACAATTTCATTGTTTTGAATTTTTTCAATTTTAGAAAGTGGCATTGAATAAAGTTTTATCAAAGGTATATATTTCTCAATTGGATGTCCTGTTAAATAAACACCGAGCATTTCTTTTTCATACAATAATAATTTTGTCTGTGGCCATTCTGGAAGCGAAGCAATTGCTTCACTATTTACTGAAGGAACTAATTTTTTAACTTCTTTTGATGAAAAAATTTCAAAATGGCTTTCGTCCTTTAATTTCTGCATTTTTGAACCATGCTCTATTGCATCATCTATCATTGCAAAAAGTTGTGAACGGGGAATTCCTAAATAATCAAAAGCACCTGCCTTTATTAAACTTTCAATCACTTTTTTATTCACACATCTTAAATTAACCCTTTCACAGAAATCGTAAAGAGAAACAAAATTTCCATTAATTCTGCTTTCAATAATAGATTTGACAGCTGCAGAACCTACATTTTTTATTGCAGAGAGAGCAAAAATTATATCATTTCCAAAAATTTTAAACTTTTCATCACTTTCACACATATCTGGGGGCAAAATCCATATCCCTATTCTTTCACTTTCTTCTATATATTCTACAATTTTATCAGGATTACCTATTTCACTGTTAAGCAGGGCTGTCATAAATTCAAGGGGATAATTTGCCTTTAAATATGCGGTCTGATAGGATAGGAATGCATATCCAGTGCTATGTGACTTATTGAATCCATAACCTGCAAATTTAGATATATTTTCAAAAATTTTTTCAGCAACTTCCTTATCTACTCCATTTGAAACTGCTCCTTTTACAAATTTCTCTCTCATTTTCTCCATTTCCGAAGGGTCTTTTTTACCCATCGCTTTTCTTAAAACATCTGCTTCTCCCATCGTGAAATTTGCAAGTTTATTTGCTATTTGCATTACCTGTTCCTGATATAATATTACTCCATAAGTAGGTTTTAAAATTGGTTCAAGAAGTGGATGGTCGTATTTTATCTTTGAAGGGTCTTTTTTCCTTTCAATATATTCCTTAACCATACCGCTTTTCATCGGACCCGGTCTATATAAAGCAAGGACAGCAATAATATCTTCAAATTTCTGTGGCTGTATATCTCTCAATAAATTCCTCATCCCTTCACTTTCAAGTTGAAATACTCCTATTGTTTCACCTTTTGATAATAATTGATATGTTTTTTTGTCATCAAGTTGAAATTCTTTAATCTCAATTTTTTTCCTCTCTTTAATAAGGTTTAAGGTATCTTCAATTACAGAAAGTGTTTTAAGCCCAAGAATATCTATTTTTAAAAGTCCAATTTTTTCTATACATTCAAATTCATATTGTGTTGCAATTTCTCCATTAGGACCTTTAAATAAAGGAACATATTCATCAACATTTTCATCAGTTATAACAATACCGGCTGGATGTATTGATGAATGTCTTGCCAGTCCTTCAAGTTTTAAGGAAATTTCAAATAACTGTTTTATTTTTTCATCATTCTCCATCAATAATTTTACTTCAGGATTAAAATTTATTTCTTCCTTTAATGTCTGACCATATTCATGTGTTATAAGTTTTGCAATTTTATCAACCTCGCTATAAGGAAAACCAAGTGCTCTACCAACATCCCTTACTACTGCCCTTGCCTGCATTGTTCCATAAGTTCCTATTTGACAAACATTATTTTCTCCATATTTATTTTTTATATATTCAATAATTTCATCCCTTCTTCTATCACAAAAATCAATATCTATATCCGGTAAACTAATCCTTTCAGGATTTAAAAATCTTTCAAAAATAAGATTATAAGTTAAAGGATTTATCTGAGTGATACCGAGAAGATATGCTACTAAACTACCTGCTGCTGAACCTCTACCAGGACCAACTCTTATATTCCTCTTTTTTGCTTCATTCACAAAATCATGTATTATTAAAAAATATCCCGCAAATCCCATCTGTTTTATAACTCTGAATTCATAGGATATCCTTTTTATTACTTCATTTTCACTTTTCTCATCAAAACTTTCTAAATCAATTCCAAATTTTTCTCTTAATCCTTTTTTTATAAGTTCCTCAAGGTAGTCATCTGCTGTTTTATTTTCCGGTGTTTTAAACTTTGGTAGGTGGTGTTTATCAAAATCTATCACAACATTACATTTTTCACTTATTTCTATTGTTGAATTAATACTTTCTGGAATATCAGAAAAAAGTTCTATCATTTCTTCCGGAGTTTTAAAATATATCTGGTCTGTTTGGAATCTAAACCTCTCTTTATCTTCAATTTTTGAAGAAGTTTGAATACATAACAATACTTCATGAACGAATGAATCTTCTTTATTTAAATAATGACAGTCATTTGTAGCAACAAGTTTTAGTCCTGTCTTTTTGCTTAATTCAATCATTAATGGAATTATCTTCTTTTCTTCTTCAAGTCCTAACTTCATAATTTCAAGATAAAAATTTTCTTTTCCAAAAATTTCTGAATAAACACCTGCAATCTCAAGTGCCTTCTGGAATTCATCGTTTTTCAAATACCAGTTTATTTCTCCATGAAGACAACCGGAAAGACATATCAAACCGTCTGAATATTTTGATAGAATTTCTTTATCAATTCTCGGTCTGTAATAAAACCCCTCAAGATATGATATAGTAGAAAGTTTCATCAAATTTTTATAACCTGTTTTATCTTTTGCAAGTAAGGTAATATGAAATGAAGTAATTTTATTTTCCGGTGTTTTTCTATCAAATCTTGTTTTTGGAGCAATATACATTTCACATCCAATAATTGGTTTAATTCCATTTTCTATACATGATGTGTAAAATTTTATAACACCTGCCATTGTCCCATGGTCAGTAATAGCAAGAGAATTCATTCCCATTCTATGAGCAATTTTAGTAACCTGTTCAATTCTACACATTCCATCAAGTAAACTATATTCAGTATGTAAATGAAGATGATTGAATTTTTTCATTTTTCTTTTTGTAATCTTTTAACAGATTGATATATTTTACCTTCAGTTTTTACACTTGGAGCAATAGCAATTTCAACGAGTTGCATTTCTTTAATATTTTTTACTCCAAGAGATGCCATAGATAATTTTAAAGCACCAATTAAATTTTGGCTTCCATCATCAACTTTTGCAGGACCAAACAAAATTTCTTTTAATGTTCCTGTAGTTCCTACTTTTATTCTTGTCCCTCTTGGTAGATTTTCATCACTTGTAGCCATTCCCCAGTGATAACCTTTTCCAGGGGATTCACTGGCTTTAACAAAAGCAGAACCTATCATAACAGCATCAGCACCACAGGCAAATGCTTTACAGATATCTCCACTTGTAACCATTCCACCATCAGTTATTATGGGAACATATCTTCCTGTTTTTTTAAAATAAAAATCTCTTGCAGCGGCACAATCAGCAGTTGCAGTTACTTGAGGAACTCCAATTCCAAGAACTTCTCTTGTAGTGCAGGCAGCTCCGGGTCCAATTCCTACAAGAACCCCTGAAACACCTGTTTCCATCAACTGATAGGCAACTTCAAAAGTGACACAATTTCCAACTATAATGGGAACTTTCGCTTTTTTACAAAAAGAATAAAGGTCAAGTGGTTTATATCTTGAAGAAATATGTTTTACTGTTGTTACAGTTGACTGAACAATAAAAATATCAACTCCTGATTTTTGAGCAATATCAAGATATCTTTCAGCATTTTGTGGTATACAACTAACTGCACAAATAACTTTTCCTTTTTTTATTTCTGATATTCTTTCTTCTATTAATTCTTCTTTTACTGGTTCTTTATAAATATTTTGAATTATCTGTGTAGATTTTTCCTGTGGAGAATTAATTATATTTTCAATAAGAGGGTAGGGGTCTTTATATCTTGTATAAATGCCCATAAGGTTTAAAACAGCAATCCCACCGAAATTTCCAAAAAGAATTGCAAATTTCGGGTCTACAACACCATCCATTGCTGCTGCAAAAATAGGAATTTTCAATTTATAAGGACCTATTTCTGTTGATAAATCAATTTCTTCAGGGTCTAAAGTCACATCTCCAGGAACAAGAGAAATATCATCAAAACCATAACAAACTCTCGCTTTTCTATTTACACCTATCCACATTCCCATTTTTATCCTCCTTTCAATTTTTTAACTATTTTGTAAAGAATATATACCTCTTCAGGTAGAAGTTCTTCAGCCCTTTTTTCTTTAGAAATACCATTTTTTGCCAATTCTTTTTCAAGAATTTCTTTTTCTATTTTAAAAACTTTTTTAATCACATTTGTTAATTTTTTCCTTCTATAACTGAAAATAAGAGGAAGAAAATCAAAAAATTTTTTTTCATTGTCTATTTCTATTCTTGGTTTTTTTAACGGTATAATTTTAACAACAACCGAATCAACTTTTGGTTTTGGGTAGAATACATTTTTGTTTAAAGAATAACATATTTTTGTGTCTGTGTAAATATATAAAAGAACAGAAACAGAACTATATTGTTTACTTCCCTGTTTTGCTACCAACTTTTCTCCTACTTCTTTCTGAACAGTTAAAAGAGCAAGTTTAATTTTTTCCTTAAATTTTAATATATGAAATAGAATTGGCATGGACAAATAATAAGGTGTATTACCTATAACCTTAATTTTTCCTCTAAAAGAAAACCAGAAATTTTCATCTGTTTGAAGAAAATCTTTTTTTATAATATGAAAATTTGGGAAATTTGAAAATCTTTCTTGCAGAATTTTACAAAAAACTTCATCTATTTCAAAACCATAATATTCTTTTACTTTTTCCAAAATCCCTTCCGTTAAAGAACCAAGTCCAGGTCCTATTTCCACCACTTTATCTCTCTTTGTTAACTCTGCGAATGAAAGTAATTTATCCCTTGCATTTCTATCTATTAAAAAATGCTGTCCAAGATATTTTTTTATATTTATTCCTTCTTTTTCAATAAGTTTTTTTATTTCCTTTAAAGTTAAAAATTCCATTTTTATTTAATAAGTTTTACAGCAAATTCATAAGCACAGATAAAACTCTTACAATTCCCCTTATTTTTATAAGCAATATCAAATGCAGTTCCATGTCCTGGACTTGTTCTTATTAGTCCTATTCCTGCTGTGAAATTTACAAGTTTATCAAAATAAAATGTTTTAAGTGGTATAAGTGCTTGGTCGTGATAAATTGCTATTATTAGGTTAAAATTTTTCCTATAAATTGTGTCTGCTGGAAAAGGTCCTTCAATATTTATTCCTTTTTTTCTTATTTTTTCTACTGCTGGTTTTATAATTTCTATTTCTTCTTTACCAATAACTCCATTTTCTCCTGCATGTGGATTTAGACCACAAATTCCTATTATTGGATTTTTTACTTTTAACTTTTTTAAAAACTCATAACCAATTTCAACTTTTTCAATAATCAAATCCTCATTTAAATCTTCTAAAACTTTTTTAATAGGAATGTGAGTTGTTAAAAGTAAGACCTTGTATTTATCAGCAATCATAACCATAGCATATTTTTTCTTATTCAATTTTTCAGCAATCAATTCTGTGTGCCCTGAATATACATAACCTGCAAGAAACCATGCCTTTTTTGAAATAGGGAGTGTAACGAGAGCATCAATTATATTTTTTTTCCATAAATTTATTCCATTTATTACATAATTGAAAGAGGCATTCCCACATATTTCATTATCAGTACAGATGGGATAATTTTGGTCTTTAATAATTTCAGGAGAAAAAACATTTAAGAATTTTTCATCTATATCCTCTCTTTTTTCTATCTTTTTTATCTTTAATTTCAATCCAAGAATCTTCAGGTTTCTTTCAACTACACTTATATCTCCAATAACAAGAGGTATAACATTTTTTATTTTTTTAATTATATTATATCCCTTTAGTAAAATTTCAGGCCCTATACCTGCAGGGTCCCCAATTGTAATTCCAATAATTTTTTCCATCAAAGAATTTTAATTGGTGTTAAATTTTTAAGTTTTTCTATATAATCCTTATAAAGAGTAGAGTATTTAATCTTAAAAATTCTATCCTTTGCTTCTCTGTATATTTTATATTTATCTATTTCAAGTGGTGTTTTTTCTTTTAAGTATATCACAATCCACTTTCCTTTTACATTAAATGGCTCTGATAAATTCCCTTCTTTCATACATTCAATTACATTTAAAATTTCTTCAATAATCTCCGAACTTTTAAGTTTTGCATACTCCATTTTTTTTAATTCATCTTCATTAAACTCTTTAATAAATTTTTCGCAAGTTTCTTTATTGTCAAACCATTTAAAATAAAACTCATATTCGTAATATTTTAATTCAATCTTTTTCATTTCTTCAGAGATTTCAACAGGTGAGATCTGTATTTTGTTAATAATTTTTTCTCTGATAAGTTTTTTTATTTTTATACTATCTGCGACTTCTTCTTCAAACTGGGAAATATTCATTCCTGCATTCTTTAAATAATTATAAAAATCTTCATATTTTGAAAAACTTCTTTTAATCCTCTCAATTTCATTTTTTATCTCCTCATCTTTTACTTCAATATTTTCCTTTTCAGCCCAGTAAAGAAGTAGTTTCTCCTCTATGAGTAAATTTAAAGATGTTGAATAATCAATATTTTCAATCTTGCATTTTCTTATTACATCATTTTCAAATACTGACTTATTTCCAACTATAGCAACCATTTTATTTTGAGTAAATAAAGGTAAAAGGATTAGATTGAATATAGTTAAAATTTTCCTCATTTTATTCTCTCCTTTATAATTTCAATCTTATCGGAATACTTTACTATTCTGCTTTTTTCTTTTAATTTCTTCATCAAATTTTCAACCTCTACTTTTTTCTTTTGTGAAAGAAGTAAATTTTTTATAATTGGAGTGGCTTCTGAAAGTGTAAGTATTCTTTTTTCTGTTCTTCCTGTAAGTTTTATTATATGATATCCCATTTCTGTTTTTATTATATTTGCAAGTATTTCTCCTGGTTTAACCTTTGAAAGAAGAGAAGTAACTTCAGGATTTAATTTTTCAACCTCTATCCATCCAATTTCTCCTCTTTTTTCTCTTGTTGGTGCAATTGATTCTTTCTCTGCAATTTCCTCAAATGATTCTCCAAGTTTCAATCTATTCAATATTTCATCTGCTTTTTCTTTTGTATCAACAACAATTTCTGAAATTTGAACCCTTTCTGGAATAACGAACTCATTTAGGTGATTATTATAATAATTTGAAATTTCTTCATCTGAAATTTTTATCTGATTTGAAAGTATATTTTCAACAAATGCATGAGTTAAAATTTCCATATAATAATTTTTCATTTCATTTTCTATTTTCTTCCTCAATTTTCTTTCATATCTTTTGGCATACTGAAATAATAAAACCTGATTTATATAATCATCAATTACTGAATTGGGGTCTAAATAAGCATATTCCCTGTAAAATTCAGGAGATGACTTTATTTTATTCTCTATATCGTCAATTGTAATCTTATAGCCATTTACAACTGCGACAACTTTTCTTTTTTCAACTAAAATATATAATATCGTTGAAATAATCACAAAAAGGATTAAACTTCCCAAAATAATTATAACCCTCCATTTTCTCCAAAAAAACTTAAATTTTATAATTTTAATTTTCATGATTCTCTCCTGTAAATTATCTTCTTTTTATTTCTATCATACCAGACAACTATTTTCTTTTCTCCTATTATTTCATTTTCTTCTATTTTACCATTATTATTCTTATCTTGCACTTTTTGTCCAATTGAAATAATTTTGAAAACATTGCTCTTTGTTGTTATAAGATTTATAATTTTAGAAAAAACCATTTCCTTTTCTTTTTTAGTATCAATGAATAAGTCAAGGTCATTATCTTTTAAGTCAAATCCATATTTTGTAATTTCCTCATTGAGTTGGCCTTTAACACCACTTCCTTTATAAACCCCTAAAACTTCTGAAACATCATAAAATGGTCTTGCAGAGATAATTTTCTCTGCAATATTTTTATCAACAAGTGGTAAGCACTCAAGGACTTCTTTTGATGCGGTATTTATGTTTATTCTCCCATAAACATTATCATTAACCTTTTTATAACATGTAAAATAATCAATTATTTTTTTATCCTCTCCTTTCCAGAAATTTAAAGTTTTCCAGTGTTCCATTTTATGAATAAATGACAACTCTCCAACTGTTGAAAATTGATTATTTTTGACATAAAAACTTGATGGCCAGGCTATAGCCCAGTTTGCTATACCAAATTCTCCTCCTATCCATGGTTGAAAATAGACATTCAAATTTCCAGGACTAGCAGGACCTATAAACCAATCAGTTATGCCCCTCATTCTCGGGTCATTTTTTTGAACAGTTGTAAAAGGTGTATCTGCAAAATATTCACAAAATTCTGTTAAGTTTCCTTTATTATTATAAAGTTTTATTGTAAAATCAAGCCCATGACTTGCCAGAAGCGGTATTGCACTTAGAAATCTTGCTATAAAACCAAGAGAACCCGGATTTATTGCAAGAATTCTTTCGTACTGTTGTGCATTATCAGGTTCATGTGTCGGCAAAGGAAGAAAAATAACTGAAGGAGGGTCAGGGATTACCAAAATACCAATCCTTAATGTATCTCCAATAGTATAAAATGAAAGAGGATTAATTTTTGTGTTTGGTGGTATATTAACAGTTGTAAATCTATCAATAAGTTTACCAAGTTTTGATGCTTTATCCTGAAGAAATTGCGTCTCTCCTTTTGTTGCGTCATTTAAAATATCCTGGGAGGTCTGAAAAGTTTCGTTCCAGTTACTTGAATATAATAGAAGTATTCCTTCAATTTTCCACCCACTTATATCTATAGGTATTGTATATGGATTAAAAATTTCCACAAATTGTCCTCCTATTTCTTCAATAAATAAAACACCATTTGGTAATAATTTTTCTCTCCATTCTTTTACAGCATCTATTTCGTTTAAATAAGGGACTTCCTCAACACCAATTATATAAGAGTTCCCATTTTTTACACAAGTTGGTATTGAATCTTTATCCCTGTAATCAATTATATTCAAAGCAATTTGTATTGATTGTTTTTCAGAATATCCCTGACTTTTAAAAAAATCAAGAAGTGTCTGAAAATCAGCAATATTCAAATCAATCCTTTTCTCCTCATACCTATTCAAATCTCTATCATAGGAAAATGTCGTTATAAAATTTCTTATCTTTTCATAATTTTTTTCTCCAAGACCAGCAACCATTTTTACTTCTGAAGGTGAAAAATATGGTCTATCATCTCCTTTAGGTTTTATATAATAAAATTCATCATCTTCATCTATTCCTTCATTTAATTCATCAATAATTTTATTTCCATTGTTATCTATGCCATCTAAAGGATTTAAAAAAGAATCCATATCATCATCAAAAAATGCTCTTCCCGGTTTTCCATCTCCTCCATATCTGAAACTTACAATGTTATAATAGAGCGATTTTCCAAGTATATTTTCAAGGATATTTATTTCAAAGCAACTATGACCTTCATTAAAAGTTGTGTTTAAATTACCATTTGCATTAATATTTATTTTACCTGATTCATCCTCTACAAGGACAGCATATCTTCCAATAATATTTCCTTTTCTATCATTTATATAAAACCATTTTGAATCATTTTCTCCATCATTATTTAAATCAACTTCATCCCCTTCAAAATTTTTTCTCCAAGCATCAAAAAAAGAATCACATTCTCTACCGTCCTTATCTATTTCCCATATTGCATTTTCAATACCTATTTTGGCAAAATTTTTTGCCTCTTTTCCAAAAATAATTTTCCCTGTTGTTTTTGTCCAGAAATTAAAAAGTATGAGCATCGTTGAAGTAAAAAGGAATATTAAAAGTAAAACTAAAATAACAAGGACTATAACATCGCCTTTATTCCCATCCAATTTTAATAACTTTTTTAAATTCTTTTTCAATTTCCTTCCCCTCTATTTTCCCTTTTGAAACAATTAAATAAATTTCAACAAATTTTGGCAATTCAGGATTTATCATATTTTCTGTATCCCAACTATCAACCCAGTTTTTCCCATCATAATACCTTAATTTAAACAATTTTACATCCTCTCCAAGAATCTGTGCTCCGGGAAAACCAGCAAAAAAAGTAAAATCAGGATTTTTATTGTCAACCCTAACCATTTCTGCCATTATTTTACCATCTTTATAATAAATCCCAAATTTCACCAAATCATTTTCTTCTCCTTCTGAAAAAGGGCAGATAAACCTTACCCAGTCATTCTCTCCTTTAAAATTCATTCTGTATTTTCCGCTTAAATCATTAATCATCGCATTTGAAATTCTCGTTTCAATAAATTCTGTAATATTAACAATTTCTTTCAAAATATCTTTTTCAATTGTTTT
>Ga0207433_10012334_pt1 | contig 12796 bp, 15 predicted proteins | sample YelNatPaOPGAMG01_FD_187559 | JGI IMG/M metagenome (GOLD analysis project Ga0207433, IMG submission 187559) | Hot spring thermophilic microbial communities from Obsidian Pool, Yellowstone National Park, USA - OP-RAMG-01 (SPAdes) (version 3) | ecosystem: Environmental > Aquatic > Thermal springs... | reverse complement strand
TCGCATGCTAATCCGGCTCGAACACAGCGAGCCGACAACCAAATGGTTTCGGCTCTGGGACAAAGTGCTGTCGGAGCGCAATCTGCAGGCGGCCTTTTGGGCGGTCTGGCGCAACGGCGGTGCACCCGGGGTTGGTCACCGCTGGTTTGCGGCGCAGGGGCTATTTAGTCTGGAACATGGCTCTTGTGCTTAGGGTTAGTCTGGTGGAGACCCACTGACTGGAGAGCCGGATGCGGGAGAACCGCTCGTGCGGTTCGGAGGGAGGGGTGGCGCTAACCCCGCCACCCCTACCCCCATCAAAGGTTGCCGCCCAGGGGTTGGGCGCCTGCCTGAACGCGGGGCGTATGAAACGCGAAGCGTATGGAGTATGCCGGCTTCTCGCCGCTGTGGACTCTCACGTCTCGGACAACCCTAGCAATGCCTTCGTTTGCTCTGTCTCCTTGTGTGAATCCGGTCTGATCGCCCGGCGGTCCCCTGCGTTTCAGCAATGGGAAATTCTCTTGGACGGAGGCGCTCGCGGCTAGGAACCGCAGAGACGCCAAGAGCGCAGAGCAAGGCGTGCTTGAAAACTCCTTCGCGTAATTCGCGTATTTCGCGGTTTGATGCTTGGGTGGAGCTGCAGTTTGAAGCTGGAAGCTCGAAGCTCGGAGCTGAGGTGGGATTTGAGATAGGGCGGCGCCAGATTGAGGTCAGGGGTTTGGGCGAGCTGCCGAAACCAACGGGCCAGCGGCCGGCCCTGCCCACGGCTGGCGCCCTCGGTTCAACCCACAACTTGAACTTCTCGGCTGACACTGCCGCGTAGCGGGTGCAGCAAGCGATGCTGGCAACGCTGGCCCAAGCCAAGCCCCGCCCGGTGCGGCGGCTGATGGCTGCGCGGCAGCCTTTCGGCTTGCGGGTGCGTCAGTTCGATGAAGCTGAAGAAGACGCCGCCGTAAGCCGGTTATTGTCAGCAGTATGTGCCGTGCAACGCCGACACAATTATCGAAGTGTTTGGGTCGATGCGCCGGTAGTTGGCTCCAGCCCGTGGCGAGGCCCGGACCAGTTGGTTACCTGTGGTGCTGGTGGGCGACATAGCGCTGGTGGGCGCGCCGGCCGAGCTGTTTACCCAGCTTGGCCTGGAAATCAAAAATCAGCCGCCCTTCCGCCACACCTCCGTGGTCGGCTTGGCTAACGATTGGATTGGGTGCCTGCCGGACCAGGCTGCCCACAAACTGGCCGGTTACCAAGTGTGGGCCGGCTACCACAGCTATGCCGAGCTGGTTAGCGGGGAACGGCTGGTGGATCAAGCCGTTACCATGCTCGCGCCGCTCGCTGCTGCTTGTGAGCAGGGCTTATAAGTAGTGCCAGTTTGGGGCGCCTGGCTCAATCTGTGCCGTATCGGTCTGCCGGGCGTGGAGCGCGAATCTGACCCCATCCGGACCCGCTGGCCCGGCCAGGCGGGCCATCAACCCAGCGCACCGAGCAGGCGCATCCTGCCCCAGCTCCGATCAGCTCTTCTTGGAGGTGTTGGCGTAAAAGGAGCTGACGGCTTGTACCACATCCTTACTGGAGCATTTCGGGCAGGCGACCTTCTTCTTGTCGTGCTCGGAAATGCTCATCACCTCGGTGAACTTCTTGCCACACTTCTTGCACTGATATTCGTACGTCGGCATGGCAGATCTCCAGTCGTTGTTCTTGGCGGTTATTGTGTCGAGGGCCGGCTGGTTCTCAAGTCAAAGTTTGCGGATCGACCCTTGCTGCGTACGCCCACGCGGGCAGTTGGGATTAGCGCCTGGCGGGCAACGGCAGCTCGATCGGGTTGTCCTCAGGTCCGTACACGACCCTGTTGGACCAGCCGGACCAGGGCTAGGGTATTGAGCATGGCTTTGGGCACGACGCTGGGCAGGTCCAAGTATTCAGGCACCTTGGTGCCGTCCGGGCTACGCTCCGAGCAGTGATCATTGTCGCCTCCCGGCCCCAAGCCGTCCAACGTAGGCACCAGGTCCCACAGATGGTTTCCATCGCTGAGGCCACCCCGCTGTTCGCCCTGCACAGCCATGCCCAAGTCACGGGCTGTCTGGGCCCACAGCGCCATCAGGCTGTCGGTGGCTGGATTCCGTGGCCAAGGCGGGCTGCGGCTCAGTAACTCGACTTCCACGTTGCAGGCGTAACCATCCGCCGAGCTACGGACTTGGCCCGGGCCAGCTAGGGTGCCCAAAGCGGCCTCTGCTTCGGCCAGCACCTGTGGGCTGAAGGCGCGGAACTCGCCCTCGGCCATAGCCAGGTGCGGCACGCGGTTCAGCCCGGTGCCTCCAGTGACCCGAGCAACGTTGAACGTCAGATCGCGGGTGTAGTCGGTGAGCGCGGCGATGTGTTGAATGGTCAAGGCCAGTTGGGCTATGGCGTTGGCGCCTTGGGGGTGTCGGCTCCCGGCATGGGCGCCGCGGCCTATGACGCGCACACGCCAGGTCACACGACCCTTGCGGGCCACTACCAGACGCGGCACGCCGTCAGGGCCCTGGTTTTGAGCCTCGAACACCAGCGCCGCCACCGTGCCGCCATCGCACTGGCAACGGCATAGCTGGCCGAAGTCAGGTGAAAAGGACTCTTCAGCCGCGTTGAATAGTAACCGCCAGGTGACGGCTTGGAACAGGGCCGGCTCGTGGGTCTGCAAGGCTTTGAGCACGAGCCACATCATCATGGTACCGCTCTTGATATCGTGTGTGCCGGGGCCGTAGATACGGCTGCCTTCCACTTGCCAATGGAAATTGTGCCGTTGTTCTTCCTCGGGCGGGAACACGGTGTCCAGGTGCGACACCATCAGCACCGAGACAGGCCCGCTGCCAGGCCGCGTTAGGATCAGATGATCTCCCCAGGCCGGATTCGCTGCCGGAACGAACTGGGCAGTGAAGCCCAACGGCGCGAAACATTCGGCGGTAAAACGCCCGAGGCAGTTGACTCCGGCCCGGTTTTCGGTCCAACTGTTGATTTCCACCATTTGGCGCAGCAGGTCCAGGGCATCAGGCATCTGCTGCTCGAAGAACTGCCGCAGGACCATCGGATCATGCATCGGCCACAAAATGGGCCTGGAGACCGTCCGGTCAATTCCGGCTGTGCGGTTCTCTACAGACCCAGCAGCGCGGCCATCCTCCGCCGGGCTGCATCGGGGCGGTGCAGCCGACTCAGGCGGCTCCAGCTAGCGAGGCGGAACGCACCTGGGCCGAGTTGCCGTTCAACACGGCTTTAAGCTGCGCCACGGCGTTTTCGACGGTGAGACCGTATTTACGCCGGAGCTCATTGACGGTGGAGGCGTGCTCGATGAACTGATCAGGCCAGCCAATGCGGACCACGGGGGTGGTAATGCCCCGGTCATTGAGCAGTTCAAGCACACTGCTACCGTAGCCGCCCACGATGGTGTGATCTTCGAATGTAATAATGGCGTCCGCCGCCCGTGCAAAGAACTCGGTTGTGCCGGCATCCAGCGGCTTGATGAAACGCGGGTTGATCACCGCGCAGTTGAACCCCTCAGCCTGAAGCCGCTCAGCGGTTTGGCGGGCCAGCCGACACATGTTGCCCAGGCCAAACAAGGCCACCTTCCGTCCGCCGCCGGGCGCAAAGTGTTGGAGCACCTCCGCCTTGCCAATCTCCAGCAGGCGCGGCTGCGGTTTGATGGGTACCCCTTCGCCCGGGCCACGTGGATAGCGGATGAAGCATGGGTGCGCCTGGTGGGTAGCAGTAAAGAGCATGTCCACCAGCTCGTCTTCGTCCTTGGGGGCCATGCAGATCACGTTGGGCACACAACGCAGATAGGCAATGTCCAGCAACCCATGGTGGGTGGGGCCGTCGTTGCACGATAACCCGGCCCGATCCATGCAAAAGATCACGGGCAAATCTTGCAAAGCCACATCGTGCACGATGCAATCGTAGGCCCGCTGGAGGAACGTCGAATAGATGGCCACCACCGGTCGGAACCCCATGGTGGCCAAACCCGCTGCGAAGATGACGGCGTGCTCTTCGGCAATGCCCACGTCGAAGAACCGGTCGGGCATGGCCTTTTCCAGCGCCTTCAGCCCAGTGCCGCTGGGCATGGCAGCAGTGATACCTAGCAGGGTGTTGTCCCGCTGGCACAGCTTGACCAGGGCTTGGCCGAAGACGTCTTGGTAGGCGGGCGGGGTGCCAGGCTGGGCCGGGATGATATCGCCGGTTTGGACGTTGTAAGGCCCCAGGCCGTGAAACTTCTCCGGCTGCTTGAGCGCGGCCTCGAACCCTTTGCCCTTGGTGGTCAGCACATGCAACACAATGGGCCGGTCGTAGCCCTTGGCAAACTCAAGGCAGTTAATCAGCGCCGGCAGGTCGTGTCCGTCAATGGGGCCCAAATACCGCAGCCCCATTTCCTCGAATAACAAGCTATTGCCGTATCCGCCCCGTCCGTCATCCTCCAGCTCGCCTTTGGTCGGTTCCAACGCCACGCCCGCCATGGCGCGTTTGAAGCCTTCCTCGGCTTTACGGGCCAGCATCAGGGCGATCTCACCTTTGGGCAGCCGGCCAATCAACCGGGCAAAATCTTTTTGCAACCGGTTATACCGTGGGTTGGTGATGAGTTTGTTGAGGTAATTAGCGATGGCGCCGACGTTCCGGGCGATGCTGAACTTGTTGTCGTTGAGGATGGCAATGAAGCGCTGGGTGCACTGGGCAATGTTGTTGAGGGCCTCGAACGAGATGCCGTTGGTCAGGGCTGCGTCACCGAAAATACACACCACATGCTCCTGACCACCGCGTTTGTCACGCGCAACGGCGATGCCCAACGCCGCCGAAAGGGCCGTGCCCGCATGGCCCGCGCCGTAGCAGTCATGTGGACTTTCAGCTCGCGAGGCAAACCCGCTCAGGCCACCGGTGGTGCGGATGGTCCGAAACCGGTTCTTCCGGCCGGTCAGCAGCTTGTGCACGTAGGTCTGGTGACTGACATCCCACACCAGCTTATCGGTGGGTGTGGAAAAGACGTAGTGTAAGGCCAAGGTCAGCTCCACCACCCCAAGGTTGGGGCCCAGGTGGCCCCCGTTGACCGCTAAGGTGGTAATGAGCTCCTCGCGGATTTCCTGCGCCAGCACGGTCAACTGTTCGACCGTCAACTTTTTCAGGTGCGCAGGGTCATCCACCATGTCCAAATACCGAGTCATGGCGTCACTCCTCCACTTGGTCCGGTGCCGGCGGCGCCCCGGGCGGGCTCAAAATCGGCTGGCCAGCGGCGTTTTTCTCCAGCGTCTGAATTTTCAACTGCGCTTCCTCAAGTCGGCTTTGACACAGCTTGGCCAGGCGCGTGCCTTCCTCGAACTTGGCCAGCATGGTTTCCAAGGGCAGATCGCCCCCTTCCATCGCTTCGACGATGGCTTCCAACTTCTTGAGCGCCTGGTCGAACGGCAGTGACTCTTGTGCCCCGCCGCTTGGCGCCGGACCTTTCGACGCGCTTGCCACGCTTCAAACCATACGAACCACCGCATCAAAGTCCAGCCCCCAAATGATGGGCCCTGCGCCGCAGCAGGCCCCACCCGCAGGCCCTCGACCCTGGCATGACTGGGCTTCCCCCAGCCGCTAAGGCCCGCTACACTAGCTCCATGCAAAAGACCAACTCCAGTTCTATCCCAATGACCCGTCGCCAATTCGTCCAGTCCGCCGTGATGTCCGCCGCGATGGCTACGGCCTTGGGCTCGGCGCCCTACGTGGCCCGCGGCCAGGTCCGGGGCGCCAACGAACGACTCGGGGTGGGCTTCATCGGGTGCGGCGGGCGCGCTGCGGCTCATCTGACCAGTGTGCAGTGGCTGATGACCGAAGGCAAAATGCCGTTGCGGGTGGTGGCTGTGTGCGACCTGTACCGAGGCCGCCTGGAGCGGATGGCTACCCAGTTGCAAAACCAGGGGATCCAAGTAGCGCGCTACCGTGATTATCGCGACCTGATCGCTGACCCGAAGGTGGACGTGGTGTGCATCTCGACCCCAGACCATCACCACTGCGACCAAGCCATTGCCGCCGTGCGCGCGGGCAAAGACGTGTATTGCGAGAAACCCCTCAGTCACTGGCGCCAATTCGACAAGACCAAGGTCTTGGCCAGAGAAGTCCAACGCACCGGCCGCGTCTTCCAGCTCGGTACCCAGGGCATGAGCGATTCAGCTTGGCGTCAGATGAAGCAGCTCATCCAAGACGGGTTGATTGGCCAGCCCATCTTGGCTGAGTGCGGCTATTTCCGCGTGGGCGACTGGGGCGAACGCGGCATGCCCATCGACGATCCCAACGTCAAACCCGGCGAGGACCTGGACTGGGAAGCATTCCTGGGCGATGCGCCCCGGCGGCCCTTCGACGTGAGCCGGTTTTTCCGATGGCGGATGTACGAGGACTACGCGGGCGGGCCGGTGACGGACTTGTATCCGCACGCGCTGACGCCGGTGGTCAGCATGCTGGGCGTGCGCTGGCCCAGTGAAGTGGTAGCCACCGGTGGCATTTTCCGGTACCCGGAGCGCGAGGTGCCTGACACGTTCAACCTGCTGGCGACCTACCCCGAAAAACTCACCATTGCAGTGCTGGGCACCCAGGGCAACGATTACTTCGGCGCAGCCGGCGGTCGCGGCTCACCCGGTCGGGTGCCGGAAATCCGCGGCTGGGAAGGCACCTTGACCCTTCGCCGCAGCGAAACCACCCACCGCAACGTCATCGCCTTCATCCCAGCCCAGGGCTCTAAGCGACAACCCCAAGAGTTCGCCATCGAGTCGGGTGAAAACCTCACGGCGCACTGGCGCAACTTCATCGACTGCTGCCTCAAACGCGATCCGTGCACGTGGAGCCCGGCTGACCTGGCTTACTACACTCAAACCGCCTTGATTATGGGGATGCTAGCTTGGCGCCAAGGCAAAGCCGTCAAGTTCGACCCAGCCAACGAGCAGATCCTGCTGTAGCGCAGAAGGCAGTCATGCTGCGCGTGCCCCGGACGTTGGTGGCCCCGCCCCCGCAGGTGTCCGCCCGCCAGCTACCGCAGGAACAGCTCGGCGGCTGCGTCGGCAAACCGTAAGCCCAACCGAGTGAGCCGGAATCGGTCGGCTTCCCAGCAGGCCCAGCCTTGCCGGACCAATTGGGTCATCTCAGAGGCCCATTCGCGGCGCAAATCGAATCCAGTAACGTGAGTGAACAGCTCGAATGGCCAGCCGGCTGTCATCCGCAGCCCAAAGGCAGCAATCTCGCCGGCGCGCCGTAGCGGTGGGAGCTGGTCGGCTGACTCGATAGCGCGGCAGCCACGCTCCAGCGCTTGGCAATACTGGACGATGTCGGCGCAGTTCTGGGTTCGGACTCCGCGGACATACCCTGCGGCACTAGGCCCAAGACCGTGATAAGCCCCACCGCGCCAGTAATTGACGTTGTGCCAGCAGGCCCAGCCCGGTAGCTCGGGGTCGGCCTGACCAGGCTTTGGTCGAGCGAAGTTGGATACCTCGTACTGGACCAAGCCAGCCTCGGCGCAGCGCTCGCACAGGGCCTCGTACATGTCGGCGGCCAGGTCCGCGTCAGGTTGCACAAGGCCCGCGTACAGTTGAGCTGCCAGCGTAGTGTGCTCTTCGTAAGTCAGCTCGTAGGCGGACAAATGCTCGCTCTGCAGACTTAGCGCTTCAGCCAGGCCTTGCGTCCAATCAACCAAGCTCTGGCCTGGGATAGCGAACATGAGGTCCAGATTGATGTTGTCGAACCCGGCCTGGCGCAGTCGGTCGAAGGCCTGGAAGACCATCTGCCGAGTATGGATGCGGCCCAGTCGCTGGAGCAGCCGGTCGTCCATGGCTTGGGCGCCTAGGGACGCGCGGTTAATCCCCGCCGCACGCCACAGCCGCGCCTTGTCCAAGGACACGCTCTCTGGATTGCACTCGATGGTCCACTCGGTAACCCCCCGTAATCCGAGCCGGTCCATCGCCTCGAACACGCGTTCCCAGTGCTGGATTGAAAGCAGCGAGGGGGTGCCACCACCAAAATAGATTGTCCGCGGCTGCAACTGCCCAGCCACCAGCTCCAACTCCCGCACCAGTGCAGCCACATACCGCGACATCAACGGTTCGCTGGGTGGCTCGGAATAAAAGGCGCAATAGGCGCATTTGCGCACGCAGAACGGCACATGCACATACAACGCACCCACCGCCTGGTCCGCCTCACCCAGCGGACCTGCCTTCGGCGCGGCCCCAAGCAGCCCGGGCTGGTCAGACCCCAGACTGCAAGAGGGATTCACATAAACCAGGCTCGGCTCAGGCGCCGAGCCGTTGGACATTCTCGGCTTTCGGTCCTTTCTCGCTGAGCACCAGGTCAAAGTTCACCTTCTCGCCTTGGTTGAGGGTGCGGTAGCCGGGAGCCTTGATGGCGGTGTGATGCACAAACACATCCGGCCCTTGGTCTTCCGGTATGATGAACCCGTAACCTCGCTTGTTGTTGAACCACTTGACCTTTCCGGTTGCCATAACTCCATCCTTCCGTGTTCAGCGCAGGCAATCGGTGCATCGAGACCACCTTGCTCATCCATGTTGTGCTACTGTGTCTGATGCCCGACTACGCCGTGGATTCGGGGAGCCAGGCTAGTCCCTGCCTGGTGTGGCGTCAACCACCACTTTGCACCAAATCCAGCACCCTCCCCCCTTGGGGCTCGGATGCAATGCTTGGCCACCGGACGCAGAGCCTGGCCTTGAGCCTATCGCAGAAGGCAACGAAGGGAACGAAGAGCCGGAAGAGCCGACCGTCGGCTCTTTGTTTGCTTCTGTGATACACTGGCGTTGCGCGTCGGCGTGCCTCCAGCCATTGCCCAGGCCGCTACCCGGTCCGGCGTTTGTCCTCCAGCCGGGAAAGCCCACGAACCGGGCCACAAACCAGCCCAACGCTGCACAAGGGCGTTTATCGCACCAGGGCCTGCACTGTCCGAGCGGTCGGCTGGTTTCGAACACCCCCGGCCTACAGGCTTGGGCACGCTCAATCCAGGGTTAAGGCCTGTTCCAACAGCTCTTTGAAGTGAACCTGAATGCCTGAATCGGTCACCACTAGGTCCGCGCCGGCTTGGCGAGCTGTCTGTTCGGCGGAAGCGCTATTGACAGCAATAATGGCCATGACGGGGATATGCCGGGTGGAAGGCGATTGTTTGAGCTGTCGAATCGCCTCGCACATTTGGCTGGTCTTGGTGGCCAGATCGGCAATCACCAGCAGCGGCTTTTCTCGTTGGGCCGTCTCGACTAGCCGATCCGGCTCGGCCACCGTCTGCACGCGGTAATGCATATCTTGGAGCCGATTGACCAGTTGGCTCCCCGGCAGCACCCGCTCGTAAGCAACCAACACCAGTGGTTCAGTCATGCCACCGCTCAAGCTGTGTTGCCAGGTGACAAAAAGCAAAAATTTTCGCCGGCTACAGCTCGACAGCTTTGCGGATGGCCCCGCTCAGGCAGTAATGGTCTGGCCAAAAGGCCACCGCAGGCCACCCATGTGGGCTTCGATCGCATGGCGCCCGATCCGGCTGGCGCCCGCTGGTGGCCCGCTCGAGCACCGCAGTGTTCCAGTCCAGCTTGGCTCCGAGGCTGCTGCACGCCCGCAGGCCGCTGCGGGCGGGTTGTCCACCCGATCAGTTGCCGGCGGTCAATACTCGTACAGCCCGCTGTCCCGCGTGTAACCGCCCCCTTCCCAGTCGGCCTCCTCGTCCTCGTCGCCCAGCGCCTGGCTCAACACATCGCCCATGTCCTCTTCGATCTTCTCGGGGTCTTCTCCAGCCTCGAGTCGTTTGATGGCCACATCCAGCTCTTTGGGCACCGAGCCAGCGGGCATGATGTCCTTGATCTTTTTCATCACGTGGGCCATGTGCCGGGGATTGTTCTCGTCCAAGTGTTCCATGTCCCGTTCCAGCTCGCTCATCACGCGGGCCACACGCGGATCATCGAAATCGGGCATGGGCCCGGACTCCTCCGCGCCGGTATCCGGGGCGGGTTCCTTGGCTCCACGCGGCGTGGCAAACCGGCTGATCTGCTTGACCATGTTCCGGTTGCCGCACTTGGGGCAAGTAGGTTGGCGTTCCGGGTTAACGCGTTTGGACAGGAAGCTGAAGATGACCCGGCACTTCGGACAGGCAAACTCGTAAATTGGCATACGCGTTGTCCTCTTCTCGTTCGGCCCGGCCACATTCTAGCAACTAGGCCTGCAGCCGCAAAGCCCCAACCTCAACCATAGCCTCTGCCGGGCGCATCTGGTGTTCTTGCCTTCCGCCGACGCGCCCCGGCGGCTACCAATTTCTCCGGCAGCCGTAGCCGCCGTCGTAAGACGGCGGACCTGATCGATCCGGCGGATCAATCCGCCGGCTCACGCCGGCGGCTACATTGCTACATTGCGCCAGCGTGCACCAAGCTGAGATGCACCCACCTCTGCAGCAGCTTTGTGGGCGCGAAGGTTTCGGTGCTGCCTGTAGCAGGCGGGTCGATCATGCCGCGCCGGGCCGTGGTTGGGGAGTTGGCGGTGCCGAGCCATGAGCCGGTGCGGTAACCCTCAGGTTTGGCCGAATGGTCGCTCAGGGCCTGAAGGCTTCAAACAAAGCCGGGATTTCATCCTCCACATGGGCAGGATCAAGCAGGGTTTGAGTGATTTCTTGTCGGAGCAACTGTCGGTAGCGTTCTTCGCTTTCCGATGCCCTGCCACGCGCGCGGCAGTCTGCCAGGCCAAAGTGCAGCGAGGGATCAGCCGGCCTTGGAATCGGCTGCAGCTCGATTCGGACTAGGGGGGTGAGCCCGGGCTTTTGCCTTCGGCGGGTCGGAAAGCAGGTATCCCCAGTCGTTCGCGTCGGCGGGCAACGGCTTTGACCGTACAGCCCAGTCGGCGCGCCACCTTCGCGTCCGGCATCTTGCCAAGCAGCGCATCTTCCTTGGGCGTCCAATGATGGCCGTAGGCGGGGATGCCCAGGCGCTGGCGGCGATGCCGCACGTTGGCCACCGTGCGGCCCAACCGAACCGCCAGTTCGACATCAGTTGCCGTGCCTAACAGGGCTTCCTCCTGCGGCGTCCAAGGCCGTTGCCGTTCGTATGTTCGGCCGCCAAAGGCCCTGATGCCCAGCCGACAGCGCCGATGGATGACCGCGTATTTGCTCACGCCTAGCAACATTGCCACCTGCTCGTCGGGGCGTTGGCCTAGCAGCTTGTCGTCTTCGGGTGTCCAGTGATGTTTCTTGGGATCGAAGATGGGAATGCCCTTGGCCGCTCGACGCGCAGCCACACTTTCGACACTGCGGTTGATCTTTCGAGCCAACCGGCGATCCGGCATGGTGCCCAGCAGCTCTTCCTCAGCCCGAGTCCAAGGCCGACGATGCGGATAAAACGACCGGATGCCAAGCTGGTGTCGCCGCAGGGTAACCAACTGGCGCGAGCAGCCCAAGCGCTTGGCCAGCTCCGAGTCGGGCATGGTGCCCAACAACCGGTCCACCTCAGGGTTAAAAGCCTTGCTACGCGGCATCCCTCCTCTTCTAAAGCAAGCCCGGGCGCCTGTAAAGATTGAGCCCGGCGCGTGGCCCCTGAGTTGAAGAACCCCTGGATTCGGGCCCTGCTGCTAGGAGCCTGTCGCACTTAGCTTAAATCTGCTGTGAGGTTGGAGTCTCATCGGTTCAGACGCTTGGAATAAGCCTTTTGGGCTAAGCCGGGGCAGCACCCAAGGGCAGCATTGGATGCCTCACCCAACCGCTCGGCAGGCAGAGTGCGCGGCTTTCCGGCCCGTCTCCGGCTTGTTCAGCTCGTCCCCGGCCAGGCCCAGGCCAGCCCCGAGCCGTTGCAAGTCCGCCTTGGTCGCATAGCCGCAGTCGGCCAGCACCGCCGTGGGCTGGCCCAGCTCTTGGGGAATGCTCTGCACATCCGGCTCCAACTGACCTGCGTCGGTGGCACTGTCGCTGACCCGCTGGCCCACCATCAACTGGCTGCCTCTGGCATCCACCACCACCTGCGCGTTGTAACTCTGGCTGTAGCCTTCCCGCTGGTTCTTGCGCATCAGCCGCGCGTCCGGATCGGTCAGGTTAATCTGCTCCTCAGGCGCCGGAAGGTGCAGATGGTGTCATGATCCGGATGGGTGTTGCCAGTCAGGTAGCGCACCGCAATGTCTCGATAGGTGGCCCGCTCGATGGGGCGGGAGCTGAAAATGCCGTTGGCATAGCAGTCAATCAGCAACGCCAACATCATGTGGGGTGGATATTGTTCATCCCCACAGCCCTTGGAGTTGACCCCGAAGGCTGACAGCGGCAGCCGCTGGACAGCGTGGATGACGAAGTGGACCAGATCATCCTGGGCTACCCAGTCGCGCAGGTCTGGGGGCAGCAGCAAGGAAGTGTTGCGGTCGATGGTTTTGAAGCGCTGTGCCATCTTGCCTGACGGACCATCCTGGCCTCGCGGTTGTTCAATTCACACCCATCTTCCCTCCAAAAAAGTCCGACAGGCTCCTAGGCGGCTACTGAGCGTAGTGTGGTATTAAGGCAGCCTCGACTCTGCCCTACGCACTGTTACCGATCTACCTCCACTGAAGCTTGGGACGATGGTTCGACAAACTTGCATGCCACTGCCCGGCCGGTAGCAGTCGCTGAAGCCAAACCGACCGGCACCCAACAAGCGCTCCAAGGCCGCCTCTCACCGAGCCGAGTGTCTTGAGGCGGGCTACGAACCCGACGCCATTGGCCACATTGGCTGCCGCGCGCTTCATTCAGGCGGTCGAACCCGATAGAATCTACACGAGGCGGCGCCCGCCTGGTTATCGACAAAACACCCGCTGCCTGTATCAGACAAGACCATGGAGCCGCACCCGA
>Ga0207433_10012333_pt1 | contig 12798 bp, 14 predicted proteins | sample YelNatPaOPGAMG01_FD_187559 | JGI IMG/M metagenome (GOLD analysis project Ga0207433, IMG submission 187559) | Hot spring thermophilic microbial communities from Obsidian Pool, Yellowstone National Park, USA - OP-RAMG-01 (SPAdes) (version 3) | ecosystem: Environmental > Aquatic > Thermal springs... | reverse complement strand
TAATCGCAGATGCAATGGAAAAAGTTGGTAAAGATGGTGTTATTACTGTAGAAGAGGCAAAATCAATGGCAACAACTCTTGAGGTTGTTGAAGGTATGCAGTTTGATCAGGGTTATCTTTCACCATACTTTGTTACAGACGCTGAAAAAATGGAATGTTTATTAGAAGATCCATATATTTTAATTTATGAAAAAAAGATTTCAAATGTAAAAGATATATTACCTTTGTTAGAAAAGATTGCAAGGAGTGGAAGGCCACTTTTAATTATAGCAGAGGATATAGAAGGAGAAGCATTAGCAACTTTGGTAGTCAATAGAGTAAGGGGAACACTTTCTTGCTGTGCGGTAAAAGCTCCGGGTTACGGTGATAGAAGAAAAGCCATGCTTGAAGATATCGCAATATTAACTGGAGGAAAAGCTATCACTGAGGATTTAGGAATAAAATTAGAAAATGTAAGTTTGGATGAATTAGGCAGAGCAAAAAGGGTTAGAATTGATAAAGAAAATACTACAATTGTTGAGGGTGCTGGAAAAACCCAAGCTATCCAGGGAAGAATTGCTCAGATAAAGAAACAGATTGAACAGACAGATTCTGATTATGATAGAGAAAAGCTTCAGGAAAGATTAGCAAAATTAGCAGGTGGCGTCGCGGTTATCAATGTAGGTGCAGCTACTGAAACCGAGATGAAAGAAAAGAAGGCAAGGGTTGAGGATGCTTTACATGCAACAAGAGCAGCTGTTGAGGAAGGAATAATCCCAGGTGGTGAGGTTGGACTTTTAAGAAGCATCCCAGCTTTGGAGAAACTAAAATTAGAAGGAGACGAAGATATTGGCGTTAGTATTATAAGAAAAGCATTAGAAGAGCCATTACGTCAATTGGTGAACAATGCTGGTTTTGAAGGTTCTGTAATAGTTGAACAACTTAAAAAAGAAAAGACAAACGTTGGTTTTGACGCAGAGAAGAATAAGATAACCGATATGTTTGAGGCAGGAATAATTGATCCTACAAAAGTTGCAAGAACAGCTCTACAGAACGCAGCTTCAGTAGCCTCTCTTTTAATAACTACTGAATCAGTTATTGCAGAAAAACCAGAAAAGGAAGAAAAATCTACCCCTCCTGTACCACCGGCTGGATATCCTGAATATTAATTAAATTTTAAGTTAAAAATTAAGATGCGCCCCTCTTTTTAGGGGCGCATTTTAATTTTTTATAAGAATTTAAGATTGACAATTTATATTTAAATACGATAATAATAATAGAGATGTTAAAATTTAAAATAAAAGAAAACTTAAAAGATTTTGTTGCAATTAATTTGGGGAATTATTTTATAAAAGGCTTAATTATAAAAGATAACAAAATCTATGATTATTTTATAGAAAAAAGGACTGATTTAGTTTCTTTAATAAAAAAAATTTGGCAAGAAAAAAAGATTCAAACAGACAAGGTAAAATTATCAATTAAAGATTTAAATTGTTTAGTCAGGATTTTTCCTTTCATTAAGTTAGAAAGAAAAAAACTAAAAGAGGCTTTGGCTTATGAGTTATCCAAACATATACCTTTTTCTTCCCAAGAGGTTTACTTTGATTTTTTTATATTAAATGAATTAAGCCAAAATGAAGTTAATCTGCTTTTGGCTGTTTCTAAAAAGGATATAATTGACAAAATTATAGAAACTTTTGAAAACCAAAAATTAAATATTTTAGAGATTACTTTGGATAGCGTTTCTACTATAAATCTTTTTTTAAATAAATATAAGGAAGATAAAAATTTTAATGTTTCAATATTAGATATTGGTTATAGTTTATCTACTTTAATTTTGCTTGAAAAAGGCATACCTTTTGTTTTAAGAGAGATTGCCTTTGGGACAAAAGATATTGTTAATATAATTCGAAATCTAAAAAATATTTCAGATATAGATAAATGGTTGTTTGAATTAAAGGATTACGAAGAATTTTTTAAAGTTTCCGGAGATATTTTATTTAATCTCTGCAAAGAAATTAGGACCTCTTTTGACTACTTTGAATTGAAAAAAGCAAAGCCTATAGAAAAATTATATATAACAGGCGGAATAGCAAATATATTTTATAAAGGTAAATTTTTTCAACATACACTTAACGTAAAAACAGATGTCTTAAATAAAAATTCTCAATTGCCTGATTTATTTAAAGAAGCATTTTCTGTGGCTTTGGGTTTGACTTTATAATATGGAAAAGATAATTATAAATTTAAATCCAAAAAAAACCGATAATAAATTAGATATTGTTTTATCTTACCAATCTTTATTAAAAGAATTTATTAAAATTTTTTCATTTTTGGTTTTTTTATTTTTTATTTTAATTTTTATAAATAATTTAAGGTATTACAATTATAAAAAAAATTATAAAATTTTAGAGCCAGATTTTAATAAAATAAACGATATAAAAAAAGAATTATCAATATTGGAAAAAAAAGTTTCAGAATTAAGAAATATTGCAACACCAAAAATTTTTATCTCAAATATTTTAGAGGATATATACCTGTCTCTTCCGGAAAATATATGGTTAGAGGATTTAAGTTATAAAAATTTAATAAATATTAAAGGTTATGTTGTAAAACTTAATGAGGATCCATTAATTTCTGTGAATAAATTTATAAATAATTTGCAAAAGAGGAATTTTTATAAAATTTTTAACAAAATAAATATAAAGGATTCAAAGAAGACAAATTTTTATGGTGTTGAAGTTTTAGAATTCAGTTTACAATGCGCAAAATAAATTTAAATCTAAATAAAGATTATTTGCCTTTTTTAATAATTATTTTAATTTTAATAGTAGAAATCTTCATATTATTTTTCGCTGTTAAATATCTATTTAATTTAAATAAAAAAATATTAACTATTAAAAAGACAATTGAAACTACAAAGAAAGAAAAAACCTTATTGGATTCTTATAAATTAAAAATAGAGAGTTTAAAAAAAGAATTAGATTTACTTAATAATAAATCCATAAGTTATAATGAGGAGGCTAATTTAATTTCATTTATATCTTCTGAGAGTAAAAACTTTAATTTTGATATAGAAAAAATTGCTCCTTTAGGTAAGACAAAATACACTAATACTTCTGATAACAAATTTAGTTATATCCCGCTAAATATTGAGGCTACCTGTAATTTTCATAATCTTGTGGGTTTTTTAAGATTTTTAGAAAATAGTCAACATTTTTTTGAAGTTTCTGAATTAAATATTAATTATACCGAAGGTATTGAAAAGATAAATATTACAATATGCGGGTTGTTAAAGGAATAATTTTAATATTTTTTATTAGTATTAGTGTTTTTGCAAAAGAAAACTCTATTAAAAGAGATCCATTTTTTCCAATTATAAGTAAAAGCGGTCAGATTTTAATTTATCAAGAAAAAGAAGGAGTCCAGTTAAAATTAAAAGGCATAATATATTCTCCGCCCAAAAGTTATGCAATCATATCAGATGAGATTGTAAAAGAAGGTGATCAAATTTTAGGCTATAAAGTTATTTCTATAGAAGAAAAAAGGGTGATTTTAAAAAAAGACAAAGAAGATATTATTTTAAAAATGGAGGAAGAATGAGAAAGAATTTTTTATTTTTTATTTTTATCCTTATTTTCTCTACTATGTCTTATTCTCAAAATACTACAGAGGATATAAAAAAGCCATCTGACGCTATGGTTTCTCAAGATACTTCAGTGGGTAATTTAGCAATGCAAAAGGAAGGAATAATCCCCAGTATAAAATTTAAAGAAGCAGATATAGAAGTAGTTATATCTGCAATACAAGAAAAAGCAGTAAAAGATGGCAAAAAAATAAATATAGTTCTTACCCCAAAAGTAAAAGGTCCTGTAACAATCTCTTTGGAAAATGTAGATTGGCAGACAGCTTTGGATGTACTTCTTAAGACTTATGGCTACGCTTCTATTAAATATAAAGATATTATTATTGTTGGAACTTATGACGAGATTAAAGAAAGAGAAACACAGGATAGAGAACGTCAAGGTGTGGAATCGAGTCAAATAAAAGTTTTTAAATTAAAATATTTAGATGCAAATGATGCAAAAAAATTAGCTGAACCTTTGCTTTCTCCAATTGGTAAGATATCTGTCCTTGAAATTACAGGACAGGCTGGTTGGGAATTTGGTCAAGATGTCACAAAGAGAAAAAGGGCAAAAGAAGGTGTGGTTTCAAGAACAAAAGTATTGGTTATATCTGATATTTCAAGAAAATTAGAAGAGATAGAGGATATGCTTAAGGAAATAGATGTAAAACCTAAACAGATTTTAATAAAAGCAAAGATTGTTGAGGTAAGCAGGGACCTTTTAAAAGATATAGGTTTAGATTGGGGGACAGGTCAAGATGGAGTAAGTTCTGGTTTTAGCCAACTTACTCTTTCAAGCAAAGATAATTCTCCTACAAAATCTTTAGGAGGCCATATATTAAGCACTTCGAATACCCCTTCTGTATTTCGTCCAAAAACAGAGGGTTTAGATATTTTAGATACAGGTTTAAGATTAGTATTTAAAAAATTAACAGGTACAGAATTTGAGGCAATTCTCCATGCATTAGAAGAGGATGTCAGGTCAAATGTTTTGTCTTCACCGGTAATACTTACATTAAATAACCAAGAAGCATCTATTTTAGTTGGCGAGAAGTTCCCAATTATAAAAACAGAGGTAAGTACTGAAACTAATCAAATCATAGGCGGTTCTCTTGATAGATATCAAGATATAGGTATTCAATTAAATGTTGTTCCGCAGATATGCGGAGAAAATGAAGAATTTATAAATATGATTTTACACCCTGCTGTTACATCTTATACTTCTACCTCAAAGGTTACGTCAGCTCAAGGAGTTACTTTGGTAGAATACCCTATAATTATAAGCCGAGAGGCTGAAACGCAGATTTTAATAAAAGACGGAGAAACTATAGTTATTGGTGGTTTAACAAAAGATATAAAGTCAAAGCAATTTACTGGTATACCATTTTTAAGTAGAATACCTATAATAGGCGCTATTTTTGGAACACACACAACAGATACTGAAAAAGTAGATTTATTGATATTTATAAGCGCTAATATAGTAAATCCGGGAGAGATTTTACCTGAACAGATTACAAGTTTAATACCTATTAATATAAAATCCAAATAATGTATCTTGATTTTTATAAACTTAAAACTTTTCCATTTAATGTCACGTCTGATTCTAATTTTTTCTTTGAAAGTTCTTCGCATAAAGAGGCAATTAATATTTTATTGTACGGTATTAATGAAAGAAAAGGTATAATTTTAATTACAGGAGAGGTTGGTAGCGGCAAGACAACCTTATGCAAAGCTCTCCTTAATAGATTACCAAAAGATACAAAAACATCTGTTATATTTAATCCATATTTTAGCGATATTCAACTTCTTAAAGCCATAGTTGAGGATTTTGGTATTCAGGTTGAGAAAAAAAACAGGCTTGATATTATAAAAAAATTAAATGAATTTTTATTAGACATAAATCAAAGAGGCCTAAATGCTGTTTTGATAATTGATGAAGCACAAAATCTAAAACCAAATCAATTGGAACAGATAAGACTCCTCTCAAATTTAGAGACTACTAATTATAAACTTTTACAGATTGTTTTGGTTGGTCAACCAGAATTATTGGAAAAATTAAAGCAATTTAATTTAAGACAAATCTATCAGAGAATTTTTGTAAAATATAATTTAATGCCATTAAAAGAAGAGGAATTGGAGTCTTATATTAAATTCAGATTAGAAAAGGCAGGAAGCTCTGATATTAAAATTTTGCCGGAAAGTTATAGGTTAATTTATGAGTTTTCCTCAGGGATTCCACGATTGATAAATATGCTCTGCGATAGAGCATTGTTGTGTGGTTTTGTAAGAGAAAAAAAGATTTTTGATTCAGAAATTCTTAAGGCTTGCATTGAAGAGTTAAGATGAGTATCATCTATGAGGCTTTAAAGAAACTTGAGAATGAAAACAAAACAATAGATAAACCAAAACAAAAATATATCTTTATTTTTATAACAAGCCTTTCTATACTACCTATATTATTTAGTATTTATTTTTTTAAATGCCATCATTTAAAGATTAAAGAAAAACCTAAATTAGAAAAATTTTCTAAAATTTTAATAAACGAAAAAGAAAATGCCCCTTTAGAAAAGAAAAATAAATATAAATTGGAAGGTATAATGTTTGATAACCAAAATCCGGTAGTTTTGATAAATAAAAAAATATTAAAAGTTGGTGACAAGATAGAAGATGCAGAGATATTAAATATATATCCAGATAAAGTAGAATTAAAGACACAAGAAGGCATAGAGTATTTAACTTTAGATTGAAGTTATGAAGCAAGATATTAAAGAATTTAGTTTAGAAGAGCTGGCTAATTTTTTATCCGATAATAATTTTAAAAGATTTTATGCAGATGAGGTATTTAGGTGGATTTATAAAAAAAGAATTGAGGACTTTTTTAAAATGACAAATATTTCAAAAGATGGTCAAGTTTTTTTAGATAAAAATTTTTATTTTTCTTCTATATCTTTGATTAAAAGAGAGATTTCAAAAGACAAGACAGAAAAATTTTTATTTGGTTTAAATGACAAAGAGGCTATTGAAACTGTCTTAATAAGAGAAAGGGATCGTCTTACGCTTTGTGTTTCCAGTCAAGTAGGGTGTAAATTTAATTGTAAATTTTGCACAAGTGGAAAATCCGGTTTTAAAAGAAATCTAAGTGTTTCAGAGATAGTAAATCAATATTTGGCTACAGAAAAGATAATTTATCCGGAAAAAATAACAAATATAGTTTTTATGGGTATAGGTGAGCCCCTTGATAATTTTTCAAATGTCTTGAAGGCAATAAATATATTTATAAATCCAAAAGGTATATATTTAGGTAGAAAAAAAATTTGCATATCCACCTGTGGTATTATACCAAAGATAAAAGAACTTATAGATTTAAATTTAGATGTTAAATTGTCTGTTTCTTTGCATTCTCCATTTCAGGATATAAGAAGTCAAATTATGCCAATAAATAAAAAATATCAGCTAAAAGAACTTATTGAAGTTTCAAGGGAATTTTCAAATAAAAAAAAGTTACCGATTACTTTTGAATATATTTTGATTTCTAATTTAAATACAAGAAAAGAAGATGCTAAAGAATTGGCTTTCCTTTTAAAAAATATAAATTATAAGATTAACTTAATTTTTTATAACGATGATTTCTCTAATTCTTTTAAAGCCCCGAGTCAAGGAGAAGTAAAAAATTTTACCGATGAGTTGAAAAAAAGAAATATATTTTATACTTTAAGAAAACCAAAGGGTAAAGACATTAACGCTGCCTGTGGACAATTAAGAGCCATATTTTCTTAAGTATGAAAAAAAATATTTTAAGAATTATTATAATTTTTTTAATTATAATTTTTATTTTTCAAAAATTTCCAGCAGAGAAAGATAAAATTAATACATTATTAAATAAATTTGGTCCCATTGGTTCTTCCATTTTGTTTATTTTTCTTTATGTATTATCAAATTTTTTTATAACAGGTGATCCAAAAGAAATCTTAAAGATTATTTCTGCTTTATTTTTTGGTGGTTTTTTAAGTAGCATTTTAATATATATTGCAGAGATTATAAATGCAGGCTTATTTTTTTATTTAAGCAGGTTTTTGGGAAGGGATTTTTCTCAAAAATATTTAAAGGGAAGATTTAAAAATATTTATGAAAAAATTGCAAAGTTAAATTTTTTTTGGATAGGCGTGGCTCGTTTAAGTGTAGTTATACCATATAGAGTTTCTGATATCTGTTTTGGACTAAGTAATATAAGTTTTAGAAGATATATATTTGCGGTTTTGGTTTTTTCCTTTCCAAGGATATATTTTTTCCAGTTTTTAATTTCAGCAGTTGGAGATTTTTCTTTATCTAAGTTTAATATATATTTTCAAGAAAATCTTCATATAACCTTTTTATTTTTTATATATTCTATATTTTCTCTATGTGCCTCAATTCTTTTGATTTTTAAGTTAAGTAAAAAATAATGCTACCTTTGTATTTAGAAAATAAAGATAAAATAAAAAAAACAAAAGAGATTTTATTATCTATTTTAGAAAATTGCAATCTTTGTCCAAGGGATTGTAAGGTAAATAGATTAAAAAACGAAAAAGGTTTTTGTAAAACAGGCCGTTTTGCAATTGTAAGTAGTTATTTTTTACATTTTGGAGAAGAACCAGAACTCGTTGGAAGAACCGGTTCAGGAACTATTTTTTTCTCAAATTGTAATTTAGGATGCATATATTGTCAGAATTACACTATTTCACATTTAGGAGAGGGAGAAGAAATTAATTCTTTTGAGTTAGCAAAGATAATGTTAAAATTGCAAAAATTAAAAGCAGAAAATATAAATTTTGTTACCCCAACACATGTAATTCCTCAAATAATAGAGGCTTTAGAATTAGCCATAGAAGAGGGTTTAAATATACCTTTGGTTTATAATTGCGGAGGTTATGAAAAAAAGGAGACTATTGCTTTGTTAGATGGTATATTTGATATTTATATGCCGGATATAAAATATGCAGATGAGTCTATTGCAAAGAAATTTTCTTTTGCAGATAACTATTTTAAAGTCGTAAAGGAGGCAGTTTTAGAGATGCATAAACAGGTTGGGGATTTAATAATAGAAGATGGAATAGCAAAAAGAGGTCTACTTATAAGGCATTTGGTTTTACCAAATAGATTGGCTTCTTCTTTTTCTGTTTTAGATTTTGTAAGAAGTATTTCTAAGGATACTTATATTAATATTATGGACCAGTATCATCCCTGTTTTAGGGCTTATGAATTTAAAGAGTTGTCAAGAAGAATAACAGATAAAGAATATTTAGAGGTTTTAGAATATGCTAAAACTTTAGGTTTATATAGGGGATTTTTATTGTAAATAAAAATTTAATTGCTATAATAAAAACTATGAATATAAGTATAAAACCTTTAAACGCATCAAGATTAATAAATCCCGGAGAGGTTATTTTGATAAGTTGTGCATATAAAGGCAGAAGAAATATTACAACCTGTGCTTGGCATATGCCTATTTCAAAAGAGCCGCCAATTTTAGCAGTGGCTTTAGCAAAAAAACATTTTTCAACAGAATTAATTATAAAATCAAAGGAATTTGTTATAAATATATTGGATTGGTCTATGCTCGATAAGGTTATGTTTTGCGGTTCTGTTTCAGGTAGAGATGTTGATAAATTTAAAAAGTTAGATTTAAAAGAAAAACCCGCCTCTTTTCTTAAAGAGGCGGTAAAAATAAAAGAGGCTATCGCAAATATAGAGTGCAAAGTTTTTTATAAAAAAAGCATAGGAGATCATTTTTTAATTTTGGGAAGAGTTGTATTTGCAGAAGCAGATGATAGATTTTTTAAAGACTTCTGGGATACAAAGAAGATAGATTTAATCTTTCATTTGGGTTCAAATCTGTTTTTTAAATCCTCTCCATACATTGAAAAATGAAAGATATCTTCTATAAACTCCCTAAGGAATTTTTACAAAGGCTTATTGAAATTTATCCTCAAAATTATAATAACATATTAAATACTTTTTTAAGTAAAAAATTAACTACATTTAGAATAAACTATTTAAAAACAGACCTTGCAAATTTAAAAGAAACCCTTAAAAAAGAAAATTTATCATACAAGGAACTTCAATTTCCAAAGGGTGCTTTTGTTTTGAAAGATGGGCTTTCTAAACTACAGACTACAAGTGTGTATAATAATGGTTTAATCTATGTTCAGAATGTTTCAAGTATGCTGCCTGTTATATTACTTGAACCAAAAGATGGCGAGAAAATTCTTGATTTATGTGCTTCTCCGGGTGCAAAAACAACTCAATTAGCTTCTTTGGCTAAAAATTCTGAGATTATAGCAATTGAAAAAATAAGAATCAGGTATTATAAACTTTTGACAAATTTAAAAATTCAAGGAACAACCAATGTAAAGCCATATCTTTTAGATGGTATATTTGTAAGAAAAAAATTTCCAGAATATTTTGATAAAATTCTATTAGATACACCGTGTAGCGCTGAAGCAAGATTTTTATTACACGATCCGCATACTTATAAATATTGGAGAATAGAAAAAATTTATGAAATGTCACATAAACAAAAAAAATTAATACAATCTGCATTTTTTGCACTAAAAGAGGGTGGGATTTTGGTATATTCAACTTGCACATTTTCTCCTGAAGAAAATGAGGAGGTAATTGATTGGTTTATTAATAAATTTAAAGATAAATTAGAGGTTTTGCCTATAGAGTTAAATTTAAGTAATGTTATGTCCGGTCTTACTTATTGGGAAGGAAAAAAATTTTCTAAAGAGTGTAGTTTGACAAAGCGCATAATTCCAAATGATTTTATGGAAGGTTTTTTTGTTGCAAAGATAAGAAAAATCTCTTCTTAACCTAATGCGGGTTCTTTTAATAAATCCTCCTATAGAAGACTTTTATATTACAAGACAAAGATTATATCCTTTAAATTTACTTTATATAGGTACATTATTAAAATTGGCTGATTTTAAAGTAGAGATAATAAATAGCCTTGAATATTGTAAAAAAACACAATTAAGTATTCCAAAAGATTTTTCTTATCTTAAAAGGTATTATCATAAAAATAAGTCTCCATTTTGTTTGTTTTCAGATTATTATCATTTTGGCATTGATTTTTTAGAGATAGAGGAAAGAATAAAGAAATTTTCTCCGGATATTGTTGGTATATCTTCTAATTTTTCCTGTTATTATGAAACTACTTTTAAGGTAGCAGAGATTGTAAAAAAAATAAATAAAAATATTATAGTAATAGTTGGGGGTAGATTTGCTACAGCAAGGCCAAAATTTTTTTTAAAAAATTCTTATATTGATTTTGTTATAAGGGGAGAGGCTGAATTTAGTTTTTTGGATTTTTGCAGAGGACTTTCCTTTTCCAAAATAAAAGGTTTATGTTATAGAAAAGATAATAGATTTTTTATAAAAGAACCGGTTTTTATAGAAGATTTAAATTCCATCCCAATTATAGACAGAAGACTAATAGATTATACAAAATACAAATTTAAAAAAGATATCTCTACCTCTATAATCACATCAAGGGGCTGTATTTTTGGTTGTAAATTTTGTGGTATAAGAGAAAGATTTAGATATAGAAAAGCAGAAAATGTTTTTAAAGAGATAGAGGATTGTTTTTCTTTAGGTATTAGGCATTTTAATTTTGAAGATGACAATATAAATTTAAATTTAGAATTTGAAAAACTGCTTGATATTCTTATAGAAAATTTTAGCAAAAAAATAAAGATTTCTTTTATGAATGGACTTTTGCCAATTAATCTAAATAAAAGCCTTCAAGATAAATTAATAAAATGTAATCTAACGCATATAGATTTTTCTTTGGCAAGTGTAAATGAAAAATATTATAAAAAGATATTTTCAATCTCAAATAAATTTGCAAAATACAATATCCCTTCGACAGTCCATTTTATTGTAGGGATGCCGGAACAAAGCATAAAAGATCTTATTTTTACAATTAAATTACTTTCAAAAGAAAGAGTTTTTTTAGGCCCGAGCATATTTTATCCTGTTATTGAAAGCCCTTTGTTTAATAGAATAAAAAAATATACAAAAGAAAACTATAAATTCTTTAGAAGCAGTTGCGCTTATTTTGATAAGGACATAAAAAGAGATGATATTTTTCTTGTTTTTTATATTTCAAGGATTATAAATTTTATAAAAAAGATATTAGATAAATTTAATTTAGATAATAACAATTTTTATGGGCTTTTAAATAAGATAGAAGAAGATAAAAATAAAGATAAGGATTATTTGGGTATGATTCTTTTAAAAAAGATTTTAAAGGAAAATAAAATCTTTAGAATAGATAGTTCTAAATTTATAGAAGAAGAATTTATTAATAAAAAACTTCTTCAGCAGATACTTAATAATCTTAAAATATATAGCCTTTTTAACTATATAAAATTAAGAGGGTGGTAAAACCACCCTCTTTTTATTTAATTAAAGAATTGATTTTAATTCTTTTGACGCTCTAAAAGCTATTTTTTTCTTTGCAGGAATTTGGATTGTTTCGCCTGTTTTTGGATTTCTTCCCTGTCTTGCCTTTGTTTCTTTTACTTTAAAAGTACCAAAGCCGGAAATAGCAACAGGTTCTTTCTTTTTTAATGAATTTTTGATTGTTTCAAAAACTGTCTCTACTGCCTGTTGAGCTTCTTTTTTTGTGCTTGTATTTTTTGCAACAGCCTCTATCAAATCAGCCTTATTCATTAGAGCACCTCCTTTAATTTAAAAAGTTAAAATATCTAATATTTACAACCATTTTTGTATTATATAACCACATAATTTATTGTCAAGAAAAAAATCCCATTTGTTGTTGTTGCAAAAATTATAAAATAGGATTATAAAAATCCTAAAGCCAAGCAAAAAATCCAATTACCAAAATAAAAAATAGCTAAACCTGTTTGGCTAATTGGGTAGTTTGGTATTACTTGTATTGGATATTGGAATTTTTTATTTAATTTTTTAATCAAAGATTTTGACTATATTTTATAATTTCTGTAAACGTTTTCTTTTTAATATTTACAATGTTTTTTTGATTTTGAAATGTTTAATTTAATATATAAATATTGACAAATAGGTATAAATATGTTAAATTTAAATGCTCAAAGAAAGCCACAAAATGTGGCTCATTAAATTTAGGGGAAAGGGGAGGCATAAAGCCTCCTCTTTTTTATTTTAAGGGTTAT
>Ga0207433_10012329_pt1 | contig 12800 bp, 9 predicted proteins | sample YelNatPaOPGAMG01_FD_187559 | JGI IMG/M metagenome (GOLD analysis project Ga0207433, IMG submission 187559) | Hot spring thermophilic microbial communities from Obsidian Pool, Yellowstone National Park, USA - OP-RAMG-01 (SPAdes) (version 3) | ecosystem: Environmental > Aquatic > Thermal springs >... | reverse complement strand
CACCAACCAAGCACGCAAACTTCCACAGGTTGCGATGAAGTGCGATTATTACTACAATTTGTTAAAATAATTGCATATAGAAAAAAGATAAACGAAAACAAAAAATAGTAAAAAATATTTAATTTTTTCATAAGTCTTTTAAGATAGCAATTCTTATTCCATATTTTAAGTTGCACCATAAAATTTATGAATCGTTAGATAAGTCACCAATAATGTAACTTCTCAATAAGTTAGGGTAAATGGGGTTCTTATAAAAGAAAAACACTTGTATTTTAGGCATTTTTACGCACGCATGTCCCTTTTTTACCCATAGTTTTTGAGAACTTACCCAATAATGTTAAAAACCTATTCTTATATGAAACTCTGGTTACATTTTTATTTCATTTATCTGAAGAATCTCTATGCATTTGTTATCTAATTGTAAAAAAATTTCATATCTGTCAAAAATAAAATACTTAAAAAGAAACCTCCCTGTAAGTTGTGATAAAAAAAATAAAAAAGAAAGAAAAGATAAACCGTATGCAAAATGCTATGATACATTAGTTAATATTTCCTGACCGAACAGGAATACTGAACAGGAAATACAAAATTACTTTTTAAAGATGGAGTTAAGTATTTGGGGAACAATCATGAAGCATAAGGGGAATCGCAAACATAAAGCACCGTCTGAAAAGAGCCCTCCTTTGAAAGGATTCTGTAAGCGTGGCATAAACGACATTTTCAGGAATCGCAAAGCTCTGGACAAAAGTCCGCAAAAAAGAAAGTCGCGCAGGGTATTCTCGGCATACGAGGAAACCTACTTCTGCCCAAAATAATCCAAATTCATAAATAATGTTTTTATAATGGATTCCTGCTTCCGCTGGAATGAACATCCCTGTACCTAAAAATTATTTTTAACAAATGTGAATTGATGTATAAATTAAGTTATCTATGCAATTGGAATATTATAATTCGTATTTACTGGGGTACGCTAATGCCTTCTGCTATTGCTTTTTCCCTGTACTTTTCAATTGCAGAAATAAAACTATTAACCACCTCAGGGTCAAATTGAGTTTCACTGCACCTCTGGAGTTCATTTAATGCTACCTTGTGAGTCATTGCCTTTCTGTATGCCCTGTTACTCGTCATTGCATCGTAAGCATCTGCTACAGCAAGAATTCTGGCTATTAGTGGGATTTCCTTTCCCTTAAGTCCCTCAGGATATCCTTTTCCATCCCATCTTTCGTGATGATATTTAATACCGGGTAAAAGTGGTTTTAAAAAAGAAATTGGTTCAAGGATTTCCACTCCGAAATTCGGGTGCTGTTTGAATATTTCGTATTCTTCGAGTGTAAGTTTGCCTGGCTTATTTAAATTAGCATGACAACCGAACTTTCCTATGTCATGGAGGAGCGCTGTATTAGTGAGAATATCCTGCGTCTCAGAATCCAGATTCATTTCCATACCTATGAGTTTGCAGTACAAAGTTACTCTGTCAGAATGTCCTGATGTATATTTATCCATTGCCTCAAGTGCCCGGGTAAGAGCCTGTATTGTTTGTCTGAAGGCTTCTCTCATGTCTTCCACAAGTCTTGCATTGATAATCGAAACGGAAGCCCTGCTGCTCATTACAGCAAGGAACTTTCTATGACCTTCGGTAAACTTTCTTAAGGGGGAAAAAGAACTTGCAACAAGATACCCTAAAAGTTCCTTATGATGTAACATGGGAACCACACAAAAAGATTCCGGAATCTCCTTTTTGTCTGAATTTGCGAATTTTACTGCTGAAGACACATCCCCCACCAGCGGTTGTATACCACCTTCTAAACCCTTCATACTATCAGGATTAAACCACATTTTATGTTCTGCAGAATTTAATGCTGAAATAGAATGATGCAGTTCAATTTTTTCACCTGCTCTATCATAAAGATATAGTTCAAGCAAATCAGCCTTTATGTGATTCAAAGTAAAATTTAAAAGGGTTTTTACTATGTCTTCAATATGCAAACTCATGTCGAGTTCTTCACTCATTTTATAAAGAGAAAGAGTCTCTTTTAGTTCGAAATTTTCATCTGCAAGTTTTTTTACCGCAAGTGCCCTTTTTACTATTTGAACAACTTCTTCCATCCTGAAAGGCTTGAGTATGTAATCGAATGCACCCTTTTTCATTGCTTCAAGAGCAGTTTCTACTGTTCCAAACGCAGTCATGATAACTACCAGAACATTCCACTCCCTCTTTTTCACCTCTTCGAGAAGTTGTAATCCACTCATAGGTTCCATTTTGAGGTCAGAAATGACGATGTCAAAAACATCCTTTTCGAGTAATTTCAAAGCATCAGGACCACTTGATGCAGTAGAAATGTTATAGCCTTCAATACCCAAAAAATCACTTAGTATATCAGTTATAACACGCTCGTCATCAACTATTAAAATCTTCGAACCCTTCATTTCCCTTAATCAATACGCTTTCAACGAAATAAATATTATATTCTATAATATTTATGCAAGAGTATACAAATTATAATTAAAGGTTTACATTTAATTTACTACAAGCACTTCGTTTCCACTACTGGATGGGCAAAATTTTGCTTATGAAAGATTACTTCTGTTTGGGTTCAAACCTGAAAGGGAATTGAATTTCTGCCCTTCCTCCTTCAGGTTTTGGAAATTTCCAGGTCTGTATTTCACTCCTTATGCACTTTTTGAGGTTCGGACTTCCTACAGAATCAGACAAAAAATTCACTGAAGCAACAGAACCATCGGTATTCACAATTATTTGAGTCTTTACAACACCCATTAGAAGGTTATTAATTTTCAGTTCCTTCTCATAGCATGCCGTAATTTTATTTGTATTACTTCTGATAAAATCGGATGCAACTTTCGGGTCTATTGTACCATTTATTCCACCTGTTCCCACTCGTTTCTTTTCACCAGAAGTATTATCCCCTTCATTTGTTCCTGCATCCATCACCTGAAGAGTTGGGGTATCTTCAGGAAGCGGAGGAGGATTTTCTACCAGACTCTTTGCTTCTACCACTTTTTCAGTAATATTTTCTTTTAACGGTTTTTGACTGTCCTGGTTATTACCTTCTCGAGAAATGAGAAGATAAGCAGCACCTCCACCAATTATGAAAAGCAAAATAAATATAACTACAATGAGTCCCTGATTACTCGTTTCTTTCGATGGCTTATTCCCATTTGACATATACTACTCCTTTTTTATTAACGAATTTAGTTTCAATTATTTATTATATTAAATAAATTTTAGAATCAATAGAATTTTTTTGTTTAAGAAGCAAGAAATGACAAAAATTTTCACTGTCTCTCTGCAATTAGTTTTTCTACTATGGATGGGTCTGCAAGTGTGGAAACATCACCAAGAGAATCTATCTCCCCGGCAGCAATTTTACGAAGTATTCTCCTCATGATTTTACCTGACCTCGTTTTTGGAAGACCATCAGCCCATTGTATTTTATCAGGAGCAGCTATAGGACCTATTTGTTTTCTAACCCACTGTATAAGTTCTTTGCGCAGCTCCTCTGTTTTCTGAACGCCTTCTTTCAAAGTAACGAATGCATAAATACCTTGCCCTTTTATTTCATGAGGAAAACCAACAACTGCACTTTCAGCAACAGCAGGATGAGCCACAAGTGCTGATTCAACTTCGGCTGTCCCCAGCCTGTGTCCTGATACATTGATAACATCGTCAACACGCCCTGTTATCCAGTAGTACCCATCTTCATCCCTCATTGCACCATCCCCGGTAAAATACTTGCCAGGAAACATACTGAAATACATCTCAACGAACCTTTTGTGGTCACCATAAATTGTTCTTGCCATACCAGGCCATGGCCTATTTATGCAAAGACGTCCGCTACACGCTCCCTCTAATTCCTTACCCTGTTCATCAACAATTGATGGTACAACTCCAAAAAACGGAAGGGTTGCTGAACCAGGCTTTAGTGGCCATGCTCCGGGCAATGGAGTTATCAAAATTCCACCAGTTTCAGTTTGCCACCATGTGTCAACGATAGGACATCTCCCTTCACCAACTACCTCATAATACCATCGCCATGCTTCAGGATTGATTGGTTCCCCTACACTGCCAAGAAGTCTCAAAGTTTTTCTACTCGTTTTTTCAACATATTCTTTACCCTTCGCTATCAACGCCCTGATAGCTGTTGGAGCGGTATAAATAATGTTCACCTTCCATTTATCCACAATCTGCCAGAACCTCGATGCGTCAGGATAAGTGGGTACTCCTTCAAACATGAGGCTCGTCGCCCCGAATCCAAGAGGACCATAAACAATGTATGTATGTCCTGTCACCCAGCCTATATCTGCGGTACAGAAGAAAATTTCTCCCGGTTTATAATCAAATATGTATTTGAAGGTGCAAATCGCAAAGGTAATATAACCACCTGTGGTATGAAGAACTCCCTTCGGTTTTCCCGTGGAACCAGAGGTATAAAGCATAAAAAGTGGGTCTTCAGCATCCATACTCTCACATGGACATGTATCAGATACATCTTTCATTAAGTCATCCCACCATAAATCCCTCCCCTCTTTAAAGGAGACTTTCCCTCCTGTCCTCTTTACTACTATAACTTTTTCAATACAGGAAGCATCAGGTGAAGAAAGCGCCTGGTCTGCAGTTTCTTTCATAGGCACATGTCTTCCACCTCTCATCCCTTCATCAGTGGTTATTAACAACTTTGACTTACTATCGCTAATTCTGCCTAAAAGAGAATCTGCAGAAAAACCGCCAAAAACAACTGAGTGAATTGCTCCTATTCTTGCACATGCAAGCATTGCAATGGGTAATTCGGGAATCATGGGAAGGAATATACAAACCCTATCTCCTTTTTTTACTCCTAATTTCTTCAAAACATTTGCAAACTTACAAACTGAGGAATGAAGTTCCTTATAAGTGATTGTTTTGCTCTCCTCCGGGTTATCACCCTCCCATATAAGGGCAATCCGGTCTCCCCTGCCTGCTTCTATATGCCTGTCGAGGCAGTTGTAAGAAACATTTAAGCGTGCTCCACGAAACCATTCTATTTTGACATCGGGCTGGTTAAAACTCCAGTTGAGCACTTTATCCCATTTCTTCTCCCATGTAACAAGTTCATCAGCCATCTTAGACCAGAAGCCCTCCGGGTTATTTATACTTTCATTGTACATCTTTAGATATTCATCCTTATTCTTTATATAGGCTTTGTCTACAAATTCTTTTGAAGGGGGGTAGAGTGATTTTTTTTCTTCTTGTTTACTCATGGAAATACCTCCTTAATAAAGTTTAATATTTCCCCCACCAGCTCATATTAATATTATGAATAGTCATTCATTTTTCAAGTGCATTTTGCATTTTTTTTATAAAATTTCAAGAATTATTTTTCTTTTTCTTTTCTACGAGCAATGACAGCAACTTTTCTGATGCACTCTTTGAAGCTACAATTATATCTTGTGCTTCATTCAAAGAAATGTTCTTCTCCCCATTATCAGCATAAACAACAACTGCGATTTTCTCACCCACCATAACAGGTAAAAACAACGCTCCACTTTTCGGTTGTCCCCGTCCGCATACAGACAATATTTTCGGGATTGGGTCTCCCTCTTTCAAACTACATATACATGCTGACCCATCCCGCAATAAAGGTTCTGGCAAATGGTCCGAATAGATAAACTTAACAGGAAATTCTTCGACTTTAAATTCCCATTCCCTTGAAAATGCCCTGTAGAGTTCAAATCTCCCTCTTTTATATCGAAAAGCCATAACAAACTCGAATATCTGCACGCAGGCTTCACATATTACATCTACTACTTCACCAGCATCCTCTGCATTCTTAATTTTAAGTTTGATTTCATCTTTTGTAAAACTTTTTAATGGCTGTTTAGTAAAAAAACCAACCTGTGGCTTTAAAGGAAAGGGGGTAGAAGTTTCAATTTTCTCTCTTTCATCCTTTTTCACTCCAGATTGCACTTGTAACCCGCCCTCATAAGCCTTTGATGTTTCCTGTTTAAAAATTTTTTCAATAGCTCCTTTATTAATTCTTTCAGAACTTAAAGGAGCTTTAATTCCGATTCTATCTATAATTATATATTTTGAAAAAATGTTTTCCTCTAATTTCTCTTCTCCTTCCCCCGTAAAACTCTCTTCCTCTTCCAGTTCGCTTTCTTCTGTAGTTACAGAAAGGCGTTTTTCTTCAATTACAGGAAAAACTTCCCACTTCCTTACAACAATTGCCTCAAGTTTCTTTTTCCGGTCATCACTCAGTTTTTTTATAATATCATCCAGAAAATTTTCTTCTTCACTGTTGATTCTACCTGCAATTCTTGCAATTCGTTGTGAAAATTCTATCCCATAATTTGTCCACAAAGAAAGGTATATTGCTACTGGAGAAGCAATAAAGAATCTGGGCGTTTTCCCGGAAACTTTCTTTAATATTCCTTCATCCTGCTTTGAGGGTGGCTCAAAACATGCAATATATATATTTTCTCTTTCAACATCGAAGGGAACTATTTTCAAATTACCTGCCAGTTCCTTTCCTATCAAGCGAATTACCCCTTCACCAACTATCGCAATATCCCTGATTGAAACCACAAGCAAACGATAGTATTGTGCCATTAAGTTTACTAAAGTTGCCTCCTTTATGGCTCTCATTTCCAGCAGGTTAATTGCAATATCCCCACCTCGTATCGCCTGATTCAGTAAAACTTCCCGCACAACATCAGACGAAACCACACCCTTTTGAACTAAAAATGATACAAATGACCTCATTTTAATTTTATCGGAAGCCAGAAAATCGATATTTCTTTATTTTCCTTAGATTTTTCGTAACCAATTAAACCATATAAAATTTTCCAGTAATAATCATCGGGGTCTGTGTGTCCAAAACCAAAAACTGGGATAAGAGAAAATCTCCACGACTTTTGACCCATAACATTTCCTTTCCAGTGATAGAAAAGTAAAAACGCCGAATGAGTACTGTCTCCTTTTCTGTATCTCAGGAAAAGTGGAAAGAAAAGAGTTATTCTTCTATCTATTGTAAGGTTCTTAAAATCCCACAATAATGGGAAGAAAACCTGCTTCAGGCTCTTTGGCTCAGAAAATCTCCACCAGACAGGAAAAAGAACTGAAAAAGTTTTTGAAGTACCCCCCTTCATGTAATAAAGCGGATGAATATAAAAGCGCCACTCATCCATATTCCGACTGAATTGAAATGTGGGAGCTACCCATAAAAGATAAGAAGATGGTCTGTAAAGTTCCTTTGAAAGCATGAAAAAAGGTAAAACTCCGTATGTTTTTCTTTCCCCAAATCTTTCAAAATCCCATACTACGCCAAGAACTGATACATTCCTGTAAATAGGGCTTTTTGAAAGATAAAGAAAAGGAAAGTAAAGGGTCTGGGTTTGCATGAGGTCTTGAATTTCTTTATTGTAATAAAAAGGAACAATCAGCGTCAATTTTTTCTCTTCGCTTTTAAATTGATGAGCAAGCAATACCCCCCCTCCTTTCGCCTTCTTTTTTTCGTTTTTATAATACCAACCAAGAGGCGTCACAAGCATGAGACTATTAAAGTCTCTATTTTTCCTCAAATGAATCAATGGAAGAACTGTTGCCTGAGTTTCTTCTCCCATTCGGGTTGCAAATACAAGTGGAATCATCCCTGCTTTCCAATCACTCAACTCCTTCATGTAATAGAAAGGAGGGAAAACCAATTTAGATAAGCCTGTTCCCTCATCGAAAAACCGCCAGAATAGAGGGAGGACAACATTGTAACCTTTACCTTCGTTTTTTCCCCAGTACGCAAGAGGAAGAATTCCAGATGCATATTTCTCTCCTTTTACCCATCGGTAAAATAGTAGCGAATATGTGAACCTGAAACCTTCACCTGAAAAATTGAAAAAAACTGGTGGAATAAATTGAAATGATGTAGGTTTTCCTGTTTGAAGGAAAAGAAGTGGTGCTATAAAAACTCTACGATTTCCATTATCTTTTTTCTCAACATAAATCGGAGGAACCATAAAAACCGAACGACTAATAAGGTTAAAATTCCACAACACCGGAAATACTATCAGTGAATTTTCACCCCTGCCATTTTTCCAGACATAAAATGGAAATAGCCCGGTAAAGTTTTTTAAATCGCCAGTTTTATTCGAATCATGGAAAAATAAAGGGAAAACAACTATTCTTTCGAGTTCTGGAGTTTTCTGTATAAAAACAGGTCCCAGAGGTAAAGTTAATTTTGGGAATGGTTCTTCACCTGATTCAAGTGATAGGTTGCTTTCTGGTAGTGAAAGAGATTCAGGGTCTGCAACAAGGGTATCCTCAGATGAGGCAGTAGCAATACGGGTAAAAGTCATGCACACGAAGATAAAAAAACCAACAATTTTCAATGCGCAATAGTTAGAGAATTTTTTCTGGTTCATGTTTTCACTTCCATCAATCTTCCGTCAGTGTCTCAAAACTTCTTCAAAAGTAGAAATAAGATTTTCCATATTTACTTCCGATTGAGAGCCTGTCTCCATATTTTTAATTTTCAGCTTTCCTGATGCTATTTCTTCCTCACCAATAAAAACAACAAATTTTGCTCCAATTTTATCTGCTCTCTTTAACTGGGATTTAAGGCTTCCTACCCTCTGGTCAAAATCACAGAGGAAACCCGCCTTTCTTAAACTCTCAATAGTTTTAAAGGTTTCACCGATAGTTTTTTCACCGGTATTTGCAATGAATATTTCGACTGGTTTCTTAACCTCCATACCTCCCCTGCAGATGTCTATGATTCGTTCAAGCCCAATAGCAAATCCAACTGCCTGGGTTTTCTGCCCCCCCAACTGTCCTACAAGTTCATCGTATCGTCCTCCTCCAACTATCGAAAGAGGCTGATGGCTTTGACTTTCATCATCTTCCTCTTCAATCGAAGGTACCACTCCTTCAAAAACGATTCCAGTGTAATAATCAAGCCCTCTGACAAGCCTTGAATTATAAACTACATTAACACCCATTTGTTTTAAAATTGAAAGAAATTGCTCAAGCATTCGATTCGAAATGTCAGGTCTCATGTTTTCTATTGGAGGACTCGATGCAATTATTTGAATACACTGAGGTTGTTTACAATCCAGAATTCTAAGGGGATTTGTTTCAAGTCTTCTAATACAATCCTCACACAAATCAGGACGATGTTTTGTAAAAAATCTAACGAGTTCCTCAGTGTACAATTTTCTCGATTGAGGAGTTCCAAGATGATTGCAAATAATAGTAACAGGAGACACCCCGGTAGTGTTCAAGAAATCTAAAAGCATCAATATTTGTTCGATTTCAGCAAAGGGTTCCCCTGCTCCAAAAATTTCTGCTCCTGCCTGATGAAATTGCCGAAACCTCCCCTTTTGTGGCCTTTCCCTGCGAAACATCGGTCCAATGTAAAATAATTTAGTTACTGGCTGAAATGCAGACATGGAATGCTGGATGTAGGCTCTAACTACACCTGCAGTTCCTTCCGGACGAAGGCTGAGTTCTTCCCCACCTTTATCTACGAAAGTGTACATTTCTTTACCAACTATGTCTGTTTCCTCGCCGATACTCCTTGCAAAAAGCAATGTTTTTTCGAGAATAGGTGTTCTTATTTCCTCATAGTTGTATTTAGCCATAGTGGCTCTATAGATATTCTCCACTTTCTGCCAGAGCCATGATTCATCCGGAAGGATATCCTTCATCCCCCTAATGCTTTGAATTTTTTCCATGAAACCAACTGTTTTTTATTATGTGAATGTAAATTGAACTTTTATCAAAAATCAGTATGCAATACAACGCTCGGATTAAAATTGAGGAAGGAATCAGTATATTTTTATTTCCCTTTTTCCATTACCTCCATTGTCGTTCGAACACTCCCATCGTTAGGTTTGGAATAAACTCTTACTACAAACCAACCGGAACCGGACAACACTTTCAGAATCAATTTGACTTCCTTATCTTTAGTAAAACAGGAACTTACAACAGGGTAGTTGTCTGGTGCGACATCCCTGTCGAGCAAATTTTCACCATCATACAGGTAGAGGTCTATTTGTGGCACTCCCGGGTCAGATATTCCAAGAACACGCATACACCGTCCCTTTTCCCCTTTTACCGCAAATATTTTCTCATCTCCTGCTTTGATTTTTATGGATGATATTTCTCCTTCAAAATCAAAACCCTTAGCAAGTTCTTGCTCTCTATTTGTAATAGCATTTTTGAGATATTTTTCTGATTCTTCTTTGCTCAACTCCTGAGTTTGAGTGGAAGTAGTAGAAGTAGTGGGAAGTGAAACAGTTGTTTGGGGTAAGATAGGCGCCACATTAACATTCAGCTGATACGGATCCTGACCATAAGCAGGAGGAACCGGAGGCGGTGGTGCACTTGGGGGAGGAGGTGCAGACGCACAACCTGAAAATATTTTAAAAACTACGAAGAAAGTTAAAAAGCTTGTAATTTTTGTCTTCATGACGATACCTATTTATCAGTTTTTTAAGATATTAAAAAGGGCATGGTTCAAAACTTTCACCCCTACAAAAGTGTTAAAAAGTGGCAAAAAGCCACCATTTTTGCAGGGGCTTGATTCATCAAGCCCAATTTTTTTAAACCACGCCTTTTTATTATAACAGGTGATATAAAATAGCCCTCTTCATGCACAAGAGTCAAGGGAACGAAGAGAAATTGTAAAAATCAAACTGGGTGTGGTACTTCATGAACCTTCCCCTCTACACCACCCGCACCGCAATACCACGCCAGTATCTATCTCCCTCTAATTTTTAATTATTTTTATCTTTTCCTTTATTCTGCTTTTTTATTTACACCTTGCTTGAATTTGGCATTTAAAATTTTTGCTTTACTTCGAATCCACCGGCCGAACTTTTTGAATGATTTTTTGCTTTTTATTTTTACTATCAACACGGGAACAGGGGAGTGTTTTGGGAAGGAACTTTCGAACCAAAATTGCTCCCTTCGAAGTCCATTTTTCTGCATTGACGGCAAGAGCAGAAACGGCAATCTGAGGTTTGGAAATAGGAGCAAAGCCTGTAAACCAGGAATAGAAACGGAACGGATCCTGTTTTGAAAGGGAACCTGTCTTACCTGCGATTTCTTTTGACTGGATACACTCTGACGGACCTAAACCACTAAAATACTCTTTCGCAGTTCCTCTCGTTACAGTCTCCACCATCATTTTTGTCAAAGTCTTTGCATTTTCTGCAGTTGTAGATTGCATCCAGATTTGAGGAGAAGACTGCCATATTATCTTACCGGAATTATCTTCAATTTTTTCAATAATGATTGGTTTCATCATTGCACCTTCATTAGCAACAGCCTGTGCTATCATAGCAGCATGAAGAGGAGAAAGAGTGGTATGCCAGAACCCTGCTGCCGTACGGGCAAATTCGAGCTTATCCTCAGGTATATCGGCACTACTTACCGCTGGAGTTGTACTATAAATTAAAGGTATTTCTTCTCCAAAACCAAATGAAACAGCAGCCTTCCTTAATTCATCAACAGAAAGGTTTTTATAGGCAAGTTTTGCAAAAACAGGATTTATGCTTTTTCCCATTGCAAAACTCAGTGTTGCACATAATCGGTCTCGTTTTGGGTCATCTTCAAGGTGCGAGGCTAAAATTTTTCTGAGCCCATTGTGATAACAAACAGTTGTTTCTGGTAATACCGCATTTTTCTCAAGAAGCGCCGCCGCTGTAATTATTTTAAATATTGACGCTGCAGGATGACGGGAAGAAAAAAATACAGGAATTGTTTCCTCCGAATACTCCGAACTGCGATACTCTACCATAGCGAGGATTTTACCGGTTTTAACATCCATAGCGACAATAGCACCTGCCAGTAAATTAGAGTTATCCAGTAATTTTTTTGCAGACGATTGAAGTAGAGGGTCTATAGTAAAAAATACTTTAGCACCTTCGGGTGTAACTTGAATATATTTCCCATCGTAATTTTGAGCTTTTGAAATATCAATTTGAGACATTAATTTTTTAGGGATTACCTTAGCTTGTGGCTCAGTTAGAAGTTTATTCCCCTTTTTCCCGGAAAAGGGTGTTGCATTTGCTGTTAAGTGCTGGAATAATAATCCACCTGATTTCGAAATTGTCCCTGCAGTTAAAGCCCCTAAAAGAATCACAAAAAGCGACGCAAACAGTATCCACAATTTACTGTTATTTAAAGGAAGCAACCTCATTTTTTACGACTTTATAACAGAAAGCTTACAAAAATCAAAAAAAAGCAATTCCCTTTTGTTACTATGAAAATGACTTTTAAACCATACTGGATTCCCGCCTACGCGGGAATGACGGAGAGGTAATAATCGCTTACTCTTGTAAAACCCACCTGTCATTCCTGCCCGGAATCTATTCCTACAGCAGGAATCCATGAAATTAAAATTTTCATTCTTGGCAGTGGCAACATTGGCAGTCACTATTCCTGCTTTTTCAATAGATTGCTGTTGATTATTAAGAAGCAATCTTCAATGTAAAATAAAAAATACTACCACTCTTTAGATTAGGCTTGAAACCGATTTCTTCCCCATGATTTATCATTATCGCCCTGCTTATACTCAACCCCAAACCAGTCCCCCACTTCTTTGTAGAAAAAAACTGATTAAAAATTTTACTTGATTCTTCTTCCGTTATACCTTTCCCTTCATCTTCAATATCTACTTCAACCTTCCCGTTTCCAATAACAATGGCACTCAATTTCACTTTCTCACCACCAGCCTCCTCCGTTGATTCAAGCGCATTTTTTATGAGGTTCATGAGCACCTGTCCTATCTTCGTCCTATCCGCTT
>Ga0207433_10012314_pt1 | contig 12809 bp, 1 predicted proteins | sample YelNatPaOPGAMG01_FD_187559 | JGI IMG/M metagenome (GOLD analysis project Ga0207433, IMG submission 187559) | Hot spring thermophilic microbial communities from Obsidian Pool, Yellowstone National Park, USA - OP-RAMG-01 (SPAdes) (version 3) | ecosystem: Environmental > Aquatic > Thermal springs >... | reverse complement strand
AGGTTGTCTTTATCAGTCTTCCAAGAGCATCATACTCATATCTCGTCTCATTACCATTTCCGTCCTTTATTGATATAAGATTCCCTGAGATGTCATATCCCATCTCTATCCTTTCTACCCTTCCATCCTCCAAATACCTCTCCTCCTTCACCTTCCTTCCAAGACCATCATACTCATAGGAGACCTTCCCTCCCTCTGCGTCAATCACTCCTGAGAGATTCCCTCTCCCATCATAGAAGAGCTGGGTTTGATTCCCCGCTGGGTCTATTATCTTCTTTAGCCTCTTCCCTTCATAGATATACTGGGTCTGATAACTCCTTATACTTCCATCAGGTGCTTTTTCATTCTCTAAAATTTTAGTAAGATTTCCAATCCCATCGTAAAAATACTCAATTGATGAGCCATCGGGATTCTCCTCTTTGATTATTCTTCCTCCACTGTCATAAAGATAGCTCTTTTTCCTCCCTTCAGGGTCTTCTGCTATGATTTTTCTGTTTTTTAAATCATAGGAGTATTTGAATGTGATTTCCTTTTCTCCTTGAGGGGTTTTTAAGATTAGCCTTCTTTCTGTTATTCTTCCAAGAGGGTCTTTGATGATTGTTGATTTTCTTAGAATGTTTCCGAACTTGTCCTTTTCAAGGATAGTGAGAATTCCTCCTTCCTTTATCTCCTCCCTTCTGTTTCCAAGGGGATCTATAATTCCTGAGAATCTGTCGTATCCATCGTATAGGAACTGGGTCTTTGCTCCCTTTGGATTTGTGAATGCTACTGGATTCTTGTTCCCATCGTATTTAAATCCATAGCTAAACTGTAGATTCCCTTTCTTCTTTGTTATTGATGTGAGGAGATTCCTTCCATCATACCCATAGATTATCTGCCGATCCTCTGGCTCTGTTAGAGTCTTCAGGTTCTGGTTGCCATCGTATTCAAACTGATATGTTCCTTTCAGGGAGTCTTGAAGGGAGATTATATTACCATGAAGATTGTAGGAGAATTTGTAGGAGCGGGAGATTTGCTCTCCAGTGTAAGATTCATTGAGAGTTAGCAGATTCCCATTTCCATCATATTCATAGTTTGCAATGTATTCTGTCCCAGGGGTTTTCACTTTTGTCGAGAGAATCTCATTCCTCATACTTAATGAGAATTTAGCTGATGTTCCTTCTGAGTCTGAATATTCTGTTAGATTCCCTCTTTCATCATATCCAAAGTTTGCTGAATAGAGAGAGGTTGAGATACTTTCAAGATATCCATTCCCTGAGAGATAGGAATAGATGGTCTTTCCACCGAGAGGGTCCTCTTCAGAGAGGAGCTGTCCGTATTGGTTATAAGTGTAATTGAAATTGAATCCAGGGATATTGGAGGTTGAAGAGATTATATTCCCATTTTCATCTATCTGGTTCTGGAAGGAGAGACCATCGGGAAGGGAGAGGGATAGAATCTGATTGAAATAGCCATCATAGCTGATTTTAATTTCCCTTGAAGGCTCTTTAGCTCCTTTTGGACCTGGGGTCTCTTTCACTGAGAGAAGATTTGATTGGGAGCGTCTTTCTGGATTGGTAGAGTCGTAGGTGTATTCTACTTTGTTTCCGAGAGGGTAAGTGATTGAGGTTAGAAGTCCGTCTGAGTTGTAGGTGTATTTTGTCTCAAATCCTCCTTCTATTATTGAAATCGGGTGCCCTGACTCATTGTGGGAGTAGGTTCTTATGTTTCCATTCCCATCGGTTGTTGTTGCAGTCTCTCCTGAGCTTACAGAGATTGAAATTCCTCCTATTCTTTGGCTTGTGAGCTTATCCTCTGAGTCGTAGCTAAGCTCTAAAACCTTCTGCCCATTGCAGTCGGTAACAGATTCAAGATTGTGGGAAAGTTTTATATTTGATGGATCATTTTTATAAGTGTATGTTCTACTCCTTCCTTCAAAGGATGCTTTAACCAAATCCCCATTTTCATCATACTCATACGAGATAACCCTTCCTGAAAAATCAGTGATGCTCTTCAATCTACCAGATTTCGAATCCCCTTTCTCATAGGGATAATACTCAAAAACAATCATCCTCCCCATCCTGTCCATAACTGAGCTAAGTTTCCCTGAAAGGTCATAGAAAAACTCCATCTTGTTTCCATTCCTGTCCTGAATTTTTGAGAGTCTTCCATAGCTGTCGTAGAATTCAACTGTCCCTTCAGGGTCTTTGACTGTCCATCCTTCAACTCTTCTTACCATCTCCGTGAAATGTCCTTTTGGAGTCTCATATCCAATTACAATTCCATCTGCATTCTTTTTTACTTTGTATCTCTCTTTCCTTCCCCTCCCATCAAAATAGAGGATGTCTCCGTTGGGAAGTTCCAATAATCTTTTGTTATAGTTGTGATCCCAACCCCATCCAAGAATCCCTGAATAGATGCTCTGAGATTCATATCTTCTCTTGAATTCAAAATCCATACCTCGACCAGGAATCCTCAAATCAACTTCTTCAATGAAGAATTCTCCAGAATGGAGGTAAACGGATGAATATGCAGAACCCATAAGCCCAGAACCTTCGAAAGAAACTTCTCCTGAGCCTGTTGATGGATTGTTGAAAGGTTCTGGCTTCGGAGAGTCAATAAGCTCAGTTCTTATTGATTTTTTCACATCAAAGGCAGAGAATATGTCTTCCTGCTTCAGATAGGGAAGAGCCTGAGAGATTTCAGGAGATAGATTTGCCTTTACCAGGTCTCCTGAGAGGAGTATTTTCCCTGCAATCTGACGCTCCTCGTCAGGTTTGACTGTAAGAAGGATTGGCTCTGAGACATAGAGGTTGTATTTTTCATCGCCTGGATCATCGGATTGTCTTGTCAATATAAGGTCATCAATGAAACTTTTGATTCTATCACCCCAGATTATTATTGGTTCTCCTCCGTTTGTCAATGACCAGAGCTCACCCTTCACCTGTTTTCCAGCTCCTCCTGGCAGAAATGCCATTAGATAAATTGTATCGGAAAGCTTTGAGGGGTTATCATCAGGAGAAATTCCAGAGGGGCAGATTGCATTAATTTCCTCAAATATTCCATCTCCATCTCTATCAGAGACAATCATTACCTTAGGATTCCCCATTTTCAGTGCTTCTATCCCTCTTTCCATATTCCCAACATAGGCAAGATTTGTTTCCTCATCAATGATGAGCCCATAATTAGATGAGCCTGAGGTTTTAACAGAACCGACTATTCTGTCGTCCTTTCCATCTTTGTCCTCATCGATGAATCCGTAAGGATTACTCATATCTAAAATTAGAAGCCCTGAATCTATGGTTGTGAGATAAAGGGTTCTCTTCTCAGGGGATAGATAAATTTCTCCTCCTAACCTTGCTCCTGTATTTATGATGTTGATAGGGGTAGTGACAGACCGATTTGTAATGTCTATTACAAAAATTTCACCTGTTTCATGCAGAGAGAAGAAAGTTAGGTCTTTTCTCTCCATAGAGGAAGTTGTTTCATCTCCATCCCTGTCCTCCTTTTCACCAATGTTTCCATCACCATCTAAATCAACTGGATAGCCAATAGCGACTTCAAGTCCAGATACTAACTTTCTTGATGGAATTTGATATGTCCCTTCAACCTTTATTGCTCCTGCGTTTTTAAAGTTTAAAATCTTAATTCCAAAGTATTCTACAAGGATGACACCTCTTACAACATCTGTTTCAGCACCAGTTTCAGGGTCTTTCTCCCTGTCAACAAAAACTTTTATGTCATGAACCCATTCCTCCTTAAATACTCCAATTATTGATTTCTTTCCTTCACCAGCAAAGACCTTCTCAAGGTCTATTACTTCAATACCACCACCAAGAATTGCTACAAAGGCATACTGCCCAATGATTCTTACTTTGCGGGGATATCCGGTCAAAGGACATACCTGTATATCTGAACCGACTCTATCGGATATTCCAAGGTATTTTATCTCCACAGGGTTGTAGGGATTTGATATGTCTATAATTCTTAAGAATCCAGGACTTACTGCTCCACCTCCTACTATGATTAATCGATTATCGCCATAGAAGGAGAGCCCTACAACTCTGTCTGAAAATCTGAGATTTGAAATTGTTTTAATTTGAGAAGGGTTGGATGTATCGAGGATTTTTAAGCCATTCTCTCCTGCTGAAACAAAGAGGAGGGAGCCTTTCTTGATTGTTTGAAGGACATCTCCTGTCTCCTCAATATCTATAGACTCACTCTTTTTTGTCCTGAAATTGGCTTTTATACTTAGAGAGTTTTCTGAAAGGTCATTTACATTTATCACAAGGACATATCGGGTATCTTCTTTTAAAAAAGTATTTGGTTTGAAGGATACCTCTGTGCGGGATGGAAGGAGTAATCCTCTTCCAGGAACTGAAGGGCCTTCCTTTCCGTCAACAAAAGTGAATAATTTTATGTTTTCATTACTCATCTCTGATATTGGTTCTGAGAAGGATAGAATAAATTCCTGGTCAAGGGGAAGATTTCCCTTTTCTACTGTTATCAGGATTTTATCTCTTAGATAGGCTTCAAAGGTGAATTCAAAGGAGCCATCTTCAGAGGCATCGAATTCTGAGGTTGATTTTTTGGAAAGATTGTAAATCCTTACTCTTCCATAGGGTGCTGTAGCACCTTTCTCTCCTTTTATTGTGAATCTATTACTATCAGGAATGCCATCTCCATTAGAATCTTCGCCAGTGATAGTAACACCTCCAGAAGATGTTCTTACTGAAGAAATTTCAAAGAGAAAGCTCTTTACTCCAACAGAAGATTTAAGGGTAGGAGGCTCCTTGTCTATACCGAAGCTTTCCCTGAATTCATAAATTTGGCCTGGTATTGTTGGTCCTGGTTTTGTTCCTTCAAAGAGGGTCTCCCCTGTTGTGAGATCCTTTATTGTTAGGGGGATATTTTTATTTATTGGAACAGGAATAATGAATCTCTGGGTTAAATAGGAATCGCAAATGAAGGCAAAATCTAAGGCCATTAGGGCAGTTGAGATGGAGGGAAGAGAGCCTGTTATATAAGCAATGGAAAGAGATGTGGCAATAAAGGAATATATTCCTTCTGAGGTAAGACCTGGGAAGGGAGGGGAGTTAACTTCTATTCTTCCATTCTTGAAGGATGCAGATTCTACAACCATCATTCTCTTTTTACCAAATAGGGAGACTTCCTTAGCAACAAAGAATTTGATATTCTCAGAGCCAGAAGGAGCTGGGATAGAGAGTTTAAAGGGTTTAAGGGGTGTAAATCCTCCAAAATCAATTTTTACTGATTTTATCCTCTCGTATCCTTCTGGAACATTTGAAAGATTTCCTGTGTCTTTTTCTTCCTCTATGCGGATTTGAACAGGGGATGAGAATGTCCCTTCTTCAATCTTTATTCCTATCCCTTCAGTATTTACAAATTCAGAAGGTCTTGAGTCGAAAATTGTGGATTTCCCATCTTCTGAGACAAAGGGCTTTTCAAGGGATGTTTCATTTCCAGCTTTATCTATCACTTTGATTATAAGCTTGTCTGAGATCAGAGCTTCTATTTGAAGCTCAAAGGAACCATCGGAAAGGCCAGATACTGTAACAGCCTTTCCAGTTCTATCGTTGATGACAATTACAGTAGCACCTGGTTCAACCGACCCTGGTTTTCCAACTACTCTTGAGATTCCATTTTGGGGGATGAGAACAGAAATTAGAGAAAGGTCTGTTTTTGGTGGTATTATATCTACAGTGAAGAAGGATGATGTGAAAGTTGATTCCATTGGATTGGAGGTGAGATCCTGGATTCCCTGGGTTAGGGTTATAAAGATCTGGGCGTCAGAAGGGAAAGGTTTTGAAGGGAGAAATTCAACCTTTCTTCCATCAGGGGTTAGCTTGTATGTTCCGCTAAATCTTTGATTTAAAGAACTTATGTAGAAGCTATTTTGATTTATTGTGGATGCTTTTACTGGTTCTGAAAATATAACTTCAATCTTGGAGTCAAGGGGAACATCTCTGGAGCCATTGGGAGGATTCACTGCAATGACCTTTGGTCCAACTGGCAGAATCTGTATGTCAATATTCTTTATTTCCCCTTGAGACTGGATTGAGGAAGTGGATCTACCTTCATCTCTGCTTATCCTGTTTAAAGCTTTTATCTCAAAATCTCCAATAAAGGAGACCTTTGCATATTCGCCAGAAGGTAAAGACAGGGAGAGCAATGAGTTGTTATCAACTGAGACTATTGCATCTGAGAGGGTATTGGATTTATCGTAAACAGTGCCTTTTACAAAGCCAGCTGGTTTTGTTATTTGAAAGAATATGTATAAACCACCCTCTAAAACTCCAGGAAATGGAAGAATAGAGTTGGAAGATTCTATGCTTTTGATTTTATTTCCTTCAATGAATGCGATTTGTTTTTCGATAAATTTATATTCTGTGTCAATCTTTTTGAGAGAACATAGTATGAGCTGAGCATCTGGTGGTAGGGAGCTGATTATATCTTCATTTAAAATGATTGAAAGCAAAGCAGGTTTTTTCAGGGTGAAACCGCCAAGGGAAAGCTCAATTGCTGAGAGGAATCTGAATCCTGATGGAATTGGAATTTGAAGACTTTCCTCTCCCTTTGCTCTTATGGAAACAGGAATTGGATTTTCAACAGAATCAGGCAAAATTGTGATTTCTGCCCCTCCTTCCCCTGTAACAGTTCCACCATCAGGACCTACGACGACTGCCATTGAGGATGCTGTGTATTTGACCATATCAGCTTCAATGCTTCCAATCTTAAGGTCAGAGAAAGAGATCTCTTTGTTGGGGGATAAAAAGAATTCGACTCTGGAGAGATTTCCACCGAAATTATAGGAAGTGAGGTCTGATGTATAAGTTGGATAAATCGCTTTTAAACCTGTGAAGAGTTCGTATCTTTCTGTAATTTTTGCCTGGACAGGAACTCCACTGGAAATTGGTTGTTCTGGGTTTATAGTAAGGGATGCAAGGGATTTTTCGTTAGGATAAATTGTGGAAGGGATAAAGGTGAGCTCTGCATTCAAAATTTTTCCAATGGAGCTACCCTGAACTGATGGAATTGGCTCATTTATTATTGGGTCTGATGGAACTATGGGAGATTTATCCTTTATGAGAAGAGCAAACTGTCCCAATTTTCCAATTGTGCAATCGAGGAATTCCTCATTTATTGATGGAAAAGACTCCGCTTTCCATTTGTAGTCCCTTTCATCCCATCGGGCAAGAACAAGCCCTTCTTCAGAAGAGAAATTCCATTTATTCTTCAGACGAAGGGTGCATGTTTTTGTGAGAGAAATTTCGGAAGAAGAAAAATCTATAATTGTTAGAGGAGACCATCCCATTGGAAGTCTTCCTTGGGGAGCTTGTGGACTTAGAATTGTAATTTTCAATTTTCTCATGGAGTCCACTGTCCCTTCAGGATATATAAGGGAAATCTTTTCAGAGTTGGAAAGATTGAATTCTATTGTTCCACCCTCAGGAGCGAGGTAGAAATCTGTAAGGCTTAGAGGTGCAATTCTTGAATCAAAAACCTCTGAACTGAATCCTGAAGCAGAGATGACAATTCTGTCAGATTTTGAATAACCATCTTTCTCAGCTCTAATTACACATCTTTCAGCAGGTAAGAGTAGAACATATTTTCCCTCTTTTGAGGTGAGGGTTTTGGGAACAGGAGGTTGTGGAGGAGAACCATTTACATCAACTAGCTTAACAGTTACGCCTTCAAGGGGAAGACCTGTGGAATCGTCGTAAACCTCTCCTTGAATTATTGTCTGTCCTTGCGAGTGGTTGAACATTTTTGTGAAGGGATAGGAGAGGGGATTCCCTTCTTTATCTTTAATTGATGTGCTAACTTCAAGAAGGAAAGGAATTTTTGAAAGATCTGATGAAGGGTGAAAGATTGCTGTCCTTTCTTCTGAGAGGGAAATTTCTCCTTCCTCTTTACCTGCAGAGGATTGAACAGAAATAGTCGAGGGGTTTAAAGTTGAAGGATCGATGGCTCGGGAGAAGTAAATCTTTACCTGGTTCCCTATAAGCTCTGCATCTTCAACGACAAAAGCTGAAGAGTCTTGAAGTATAAATATCTGAGAGGGGAGACTTTCATTTCCTGATGAATCAATAGCGTAAACAGATATTTGATTTATTTGATTTTCCTTTAGAGAAATTTGGATGGAAAATCTTCCCTTTTCATCCGACAAACCCTCATTCCTTAAGAGCCCTCCTTCTACAATAATTCGGGAATTAGGTTCTGAAAATCCAGAAATTTTAATATTTTTAAGGGTTGTTTTCTCTGGAAGGGGGTCTAAAAGAGGAGGTAAGGGAGGAGTCTTGTCCTGGGTTTCAAAAGTCCCTGAATAAGGATTTTTAAGAGAGTTTCCAGCAATGTCCTTTATTCCTGAAGTTATATACAGGGAAAGAATTTCAGTGTCGGGTAATGGATTGTGAGGAGAAAATTTTGCCTTCATTCCTGAAGAGATGTTTTCCAATGAGAAAGAACCTTCTATTTTTTCTCCATTCTGGCGGAGGAGATAAAAAGTCTCACTATTTATTGAAGAGGAGGAAACAGGTTCAGAAAATTCAACTTCAATACTTGTTTCTACTGGCACATTTTTTGTTCCTTTTTGTGGAATTACCGAGATTATCTCAGGAGGTTTTGTATCGAGAAAAACATTTATTGAAAGGGAATTTGTATGACCAGCTCTGTCTTCGGCTATAACTTCAATTTTGTTTTTCCCCTCTTCAAGATTTATGTTGATAGAATACTCACCATCTTCGACTTTTACATTTACCCCATTTACCTTCACAGAGGAAAGATTTTCATCTTCTACCCTTCCTGTGACTTTGATGGTTGGGGTTGAAAGAACAGAATTGTCAGGGGGTGAAAGAATGCTGAGAACTGGTGCAAGGGTGTCAACATTAACACTGACTGAGGCTGTTGATGTATTGCCTGCTCTATCCTTTGCAATTGCCTGAATTAAATTAAATCCCTCTTTCAATGGAACAAGGGCTGTAAATTCCTTTCCAGATAAATTTGCCTTAATATCATTGACTTTTACTTCCACATCAGAGACATCTACAACATTTCCTTTAACAAGGACCGATTTATCAGAGAGAAGGGAGTTGGAGACAGGGGATATGATGGAAATTTGAGGGGAGGTTTTGTCAAGGTATACAATCAAATTTGTCTCAGAAGTGTTCCCAGCTCTATCCTCAGCAGTTACAATTATCTGATTCTCTCCCTCATTTAGCGAGAGAGAATCGTAGTAGAAGTTTTTTCCTATAACCTCCCCTTCATTTCCATTTATCTTTATTTTAAAAGGATTTTCATCTTCAATTTTTCCATTCACTGGGATTGAGGAAATATTTAATATTTCTTTATCCTTAGGATTAATAACTGAAATTTTGGGAGGGATTGTATCAACTGTTATAGTAAAGAGGAGGGTGGATTTGTTTGAGGCAGGATCTTGAGCGATTATGCTTATTTCATTATTTCCTTCCTCAAGTTCAAGGGTTAGCTCGAACAATCCATTATGAGGAGTTACATCGTTTCCATTTATTTTCAAACTAACCTGATATTTATCAAAAACTTCACCCTTCACTAAAGTTCTCTTTTCCTTAATGAAGGAATTGGGTAAAGGAGAAAGAAGATGGAGCTCAGGAGGAATGGTGTCAAGAATTACTGATATGGAGGACGAACCTTTGTTTCCAAAGATGTCCTCACTTTCAACTATTATGCGGTTCAATCCCTCTGAAAGGGGAAGTTCTGGTAAGGTAAATTCTGAGCCAGTTAACTTGGCTAAAATTCCATTTACACGAACATATAGAATCTCACTCTGATCTAAAACAGTTCCTGAAACTGAGATGGATGGAGTGTTGAAATAGGAACCATCGGATGGGAAGTTTATCTTTATCTGAGGCGGGGAAGAATCTGAAATATAAGTGGCTATAAATGATCTTTCAGATTTATTACCTGCGGTATCGTAGGCAATTACCTTGATCGGGTTTTGTCCTGTATGAAGATTTATGGTGTAGGAGAATCTTCCTTCCTGAAGCGGAACATCAAGATTGTTAATTGTTACCTTGCTTGCTCCCCTCACCTCTCCTTTTATTGTTAGCTGTGGCTCATTGGTTTCAATATCCTGGGAGGGCTCAAGATATACAAATTCAGGAGGAATCTTGTCTATAACAAATCTCAGAAAATTGTAAGAGAATCTTTTCCCTTTATCCACAGCAATGACAAAAAGCCAGTAATTTCCGCTCGAAGTTATAGGAGTTTTATTCTTGTATAAATAGAAATTTAGGATAGGATAGGCAAAAGAAAGGTCATTGTCGGGATCAGAAACTTTTATATCAATTACTACATCTCTGTTTGTAATTTCATTGTCATTTATCCCTGTAATCGAGATCTGAGGTGGCCTTTTCTTGTGATGAAAGTAGGAGGTAATTTCCTGCTCTGTCTTTAATTTTGATAGAATTTGAATCTCCTCCAAAGCCTTTTCTTTTTTAATTTCATGAAGCTCTTCCTTTTCATCATCTTCAAGGTTCTCTTCTTCCAATTCTTCCTTTTCTATTTCAGCTTTGTAAGAAAACCAACCCCACCAGAATCTTCTTGCTTTTATTTCAATGTGGGGATCATCCGAAACTTTTATTATCCTGAACCATCTCTTTCCGTCAGGAGGAGAGAGCTCCCAGACATTGAAAACCTTTACAAATCCTTTCTGCAAAGATTTTCCTGAAGAGCTTTTTATTTCAGGGGTAAGGACAAGGAGAAAGGGTTTAACAAAAGCTACAATATTCCTCTTTTTCAATCGAACATGAATCTCCCTCCCATCTCCCTTCACTTTTATATCTCTTTCGATTATTCCCTTCTCTCCCAGAATATAAAGGGAATTGTTTGTTATTGTTGAAGGATTAACCGGTTCGTTAAAGATAATTTTAAGTCTTGGTCCTTTAAGGTCTGCATAGGAAACTTCAAAATCAGGTGAGGCAAGAGCTGATTTGTAAGAGAAAAATAAGATAAAGGAAAGGAGAATTTTTAAGAAATTAGATATTTTTGACCTTTTCATAAGCATAATGCCCCTCCATTATGCAGGGTTGAAAAAGGAGTCTCAAAGGTGAAAGTATAATTAATTTTTCTCCTATTCTTGGATAAAAAATCAAATTTTTCTTAATTTTTATTCTCTTTACTTTATTCCTAACCATATCTATCTCTCAATATTCTCTGCTTTTAAGGTTGAGCCTGATTCAACAGTTAGGGCTCCAAATATTTTTATCCTATCGGAAGTGAATACTCGGGCTTTCCCTTTAACTGTGAGATCAAAGACATAATTCTCTCCAATGTATGGGTAACCAGATTGAGAAATTTGAGTCATGTCTCCTTCGGAAGGTTCAGTATAAATTTTTGTTGAATCGTTCCCTATTACAGTGAAGACATTCTCTCCGTTGGGATATGGATTGAGTTTTATTCCTATCAGGGAATTGGGCTTCCAATTTGCATTTGTGTTTGTCAGGCAATGGGGCTCAAGGGATGTGGAAAATCCCTGACCAATAAAGGGTAGGGTCGTAGAGTAACCTGATGTGGAAATATTCCTGTTGTCTATAATGAGGTTTCCATATTGCTGGGAGAATGGTTTCAGATAAACTGTTCCAGCTCCTCCGTTCTTCAATGGATCTGTTTGATAATATACATTTACACCTCCATATGCCCTTACTTTGCTAAGATCAAATTCGCTCGCATCTTCATAATACACTGCTACCCTCCCTCCTCCACCACCTCCTCCATAACTCTGATATCTCCCACCATTTCCCCCATTCGCCTCTATCACCCCTGAACCTTTCATAATCTCTGCATTTATCAAAATTGAGCCTCCAGAGCCCCCTCCATTCCCATACTCCCCATTCGCTAATATGGAACCATCTACTATGAGCTCCTTCACCTTCAACTCTATCGCTCCTCCTCCATTCCCCCCTGAGTTTCCAGACCATCCCCCTCCTCCTGATCCTAAATCTACAGGCTTGTAAATCGAGCCATATATCTCATTCACAGGATTGTTTGAATACTTTCCTCCATACCCTCCATAACTTCCTGCACTTTCTCTGTAAGAACCCTGAGCATTACCAAGAGTCCTTCCATAATCAGATGCATTATCCCCACTCCTTCCTCCTAAATAACCTTTCCCACTTACATCTATCCTTGATGTCGAGTCTATTGTGAGCTTGTTCCCTACTTTTATTGAGAGATAATAAGTTGATGTTGTTGTTGATGGAGGATGCTCTAAAACAGAATTGGATGTGATGCTTAGATCCCCAAGCTCTACCTCTCCAGCCATTCTTACCTTTGTGTTCCTTATCTTCATATGCTCTGAAAATACAAAAACACCTGAATAGATGTCTCCAATTGAGGCAACTTCCGTCATGTCTCCATCAGACGGGTCTGTTATTATCCTTGTCTTATCGTTGTCTATGATTGTGAATCTTTTGTCCTTCATTTTTATATTGGGAATGATTTTCATTCCAATAAGAGCCTTCGGCATAAAAGAGGCAGAGCTATCCTCTAAAACATTCGATGATAGAGATGTGATCTGGGAGGGCTTTATATAAGGATAAACCATTGGGTTGGATGCTTCATAGGCTCTGTTATCAATTATGAGTATCCCTTCTTCTCCTTTCCTTTTCAGATAAACTGTTCCAGCTCCTCCGTTCTTCAATGGATCTGTTTGATAATATACATTTACACCCCCATATGCCCTTACTTTGCTAAGATCAAATTCGCTCGCATCTTCATAATACACTGCTACCCTCCCTCCTCCACCACCTCCTCCATAACTCTGATATCTC
>Ga0207433_10012310_pt1 | contig 12811 bp, 15 predicted proteins | sample YelNatPaOPGAMG01_FD_187559 | JGI IMG/M metagenome (GOLD analysis project Ga0207433, IMG submission 187559) | Hot spring thermophilic microbial communities from Obsidian Pool, Yellowstone National Park, USA - OP-RAMG-01 (SPAdes) (version 3) | ecosystem: Environmental > Aquatic > Thermal springs... | reverse complement strand
TCAGGCGCATCGGAGAGGATGCGCGAGGCTGGTGTGGACGAAGTCCTTGGCACTGATACGGTAAGCAGCCCAATAAGCCGCATAAGCGTCGCCCCGCTCATAGCGAAGGAGCTACGCTAGGTTGCCTAAGAGCACCTTCCTCCTACTCTCGGGAGAGCACCCGACGCTCCCTTATGCAGAGGTCAGGGCGATCCTCAGATCCGAGGGGATCAGTTACGTCGAGAAGGAGAAAGGCGACCAAGTGCTCATCCTGACTCCGGAGGGAAGGATTGAAGGGCTGCTGAGTTCAAGGGCTGCACTGGTGATGGAAGGAGGGGAGCTCTTGGGGCGGGCAGGGCTCAGCATGGAGTCGGTCATGCGCACCTGCAGCGAGATAGACTGGGGGTTTTTGGGGGGCAGAACCTTCGGAGTGAGGGCCACCAGGATCAAGAGGTACTGGGACGGCGCAGAACTGCAGACCCTCGAGAAGGCCATTGGCGACGCTGTCCCAAGGAGCCTTGGCGCAAGGGTGGACCTGAGCAGGCCTGAGATCTGGATCAGGGCAGTCATATCAGGGGGGAGCGTCTACATCTTCTCGCGCGGCTTCACTACGGACAGGGGGGCGTTCGTGAGGAGGAGGCCGAGGACCCGCCCGTACTTCCACCCCGGCGTCTTGGAGCCAAAGATCGCCAGGGTTTTTGTGAACCTGTCAGCGGTCAGGTCCAAGGACCTTTTCCTGGACCCCTTTTGCGGCACAGGGGGGTTCCTCATCGAGGCCGCAATGATGGGGATGGATGCGGTGGGGATCGATCTGGACCTGAGGATGGTCGTTGGCGCAATGAATAACACACGGTTTTACGGCCTTGATTGTGGCTTGGTGCACGGCGACGGCACCTCAGGCATCGTTAAGAAGGCTGACGGGATCGCGACCGATCCGCCGTACGGGAGGGGCACATCCACAGGTGGGGAAAGGGTCGAGGACCTGATAAGGGGGCTCGCCAGGATGGCGCGAGACACCCTCAAGAATGGCGGGAGGATCTGCTTCGCCTCGCCCTCTGAGATAGGACCCGCAATGATCGCCAGGGAGGAGGGGCTCAGGATCCTCGAGGAGCATTCAATGAGAGTCCATAAATCGCTGACGCGTGCAATAGTAGTCGCAGAGAGGGAGTGAAGTGAGGGTAACATTCCTAGGGACATCTGCCGGGACGCCTACCCAAGACCGCGGTCTCCCCTCGGTATTGCTGGAGGTCGACGGGGAGCTGATACTTCTGGACTGCGGAGAGGGCACCCAGCGCCAGATGATGAAGGTCGGAGCCGGTCTAGGCAAGAGGATGAAGATCTTCATAACCCACATGCATGGGGATCATATATTCGGCCTCCCGGGGCTCATCCAGACAATGAACCTCATCAACAGGGCGCACCCCCTCGATGTCTTCGGCCCACCCGGGATCAGGGATTTCATAGAGCAGACCACGGTCCCGGCGATGTGCGAGCCTGCTTTCGAGCTGGAGGTGCACGAGGTGGGATGCGGGGAGATATTCAGCAGCAGGAATTACAGCGTGACCGGCGCATGGGGGGAGCATTCAGTCCCCAACATAGGCTACAGGATCACTGTGGGCGGAAGCCCGGGGAGGTTCCTACCGGAGAGGGCGAGGGCGCTCGGTGTGCCCGAGGGGCCCCTTTGGGGCGAGCTCAAGTCAGGAAAGCAGGTGATCCTAGAGGACGGGCGAGAGGTGAAGCCCTCGGATGTGCTAGGGGAGCCAGTCAGGGGGATCTCAGTCGTCTACTCAGGAGATACCAGACCTAGCGATGGAATCGTCAGGCTCGCAGATGGTGCTGACCTGCTCATACACGAGAGCACATTCTCGGAGGAGCTTAGGGAGAGGGCCATGGCCGAGGGGCATTCCACTGCCCGGGGGGCTGCCGAGGTTGCCAGCAGGGCAGGTGTGAAAAAGCTGATCCTGACTCATTTCAGCGCGAGGTATCCCGACGCTGCTTTTCTGGAAGAGGAGGCGAGGACTGTCTTCGCCTGCACCTATGCGGCAAAGGACTTTGAGACCTATGAGCTGAAGACCTGACGGGCTGCAGCGATCGACTCAAGGGCTTCAGGGATCGTGTTGGCCTCGACTACCGCTGTCAGAGAGTGGATGTCGATCTCCCTCTTCAAAAGTTTCCAGTCGATGGTCCCCCTGCCGACAGGGAGGTGCGCGTCTCGGTCCCCCTTATTGTCGTGCAGGTGCAGGTGCCTGATGCGCCCCCTGAGCTGCGCAAGGAACTCATTCAGCAGGCCCTTTGTGTTGGCATGCCCGACGTCGAGCGCGATCTCAAAATCAAGACCCTCCTCTAAAGCCCTGAGGAAATCCTGAGGGGTCTGGAAGAAGAGCCTTGTCCCGGCAGGCATGTTCTCTATGCAGACTTCCACGCCCTCCTTGGCGGCATGCTCGCAGATCTCGGATAACGACTCGGAATTCAGCCGCCAGTGGGCTTCCGGATTCCCGCGGCCGTCTGGCGGGAACGAGCCCGGGTGGACCACCACCAAGGGGGCGCCTAGCGCATGGGCGTGGTCAATCGACTCTTTCACAAGCAGGGCGGACAGCCGCTTCAACCTTTCGTTTGCGGAGGCTATATTCAGGTCGATTATCGGGGCATGGATCGTGTAAAGAACGTCCCAAACCGAAGTCAGGTCGAGCAGGAGCCTGATCCTAGATCCATCCAGCCGATCCGCCCAGTCATCTATTACTTCTATTACGGGCGGGGTGGATTCTCGATAGAACCCTATTTTCGTGAAGGTCTCTCCGAACGTGCAGAGTGTGGATATCCCGATTGGCATACCTCATCTATTGGCCTCCCGTCCACAGTCCTAGTTGCAAGCCAGTCAATAAATGATTTTGGGTCCTCGGTCTCGACGGTGAACTTGATCGGTCCCAATGGGGACTCCCCTTCGGGCATGCAGAAGGATACGTGCCCAGCATAGGCTACCTGCTTGTTGATGTAGAAGGTGAACTGGTTGCCCCTGACCCCTCTCAGCATGAGCTTTCTTGCCGCGTCTAGTATGCGCTCCCTGCGTAGGAGCTGCCTCAGAGTCACCAGCATCGATTCGTCGCCTTCCTGGACGAGGATCCTCTGTTGTCCCCTCTGCACGATGCGGTAGGGCTTTGTTCCGGTCAAGTTGGAGACCGCCCTCGCTACCTTCTCCTCATCCTCGGTGGATCGTACCTCCGCCTCAACAACTACCCTCGCCATCTAAACTCACCGCTGAATATGCGCTTGGCGGAGTCGACAAGGTCCGGGATGGGCCCCTCGTTGATCAGCACAAGATCAGCCAAAGCGATTACCGATCCAAGACCCACGCCAAGCTCCCGCATATCCCTCTCCTCGAAGCTTTTCCAGTCTTTGGGATCGTCCGCCCTCCCACGCTTGAGGAGGCGCTCGAATCGTGTCTTTGGGGAGGCATGGACGGCTATGAGGAAGATGTCCTCGTTTGACCGCAGGTAGTTGAGCTCGTCGAGGCTCCTGATGCCTTCTATAACGATGGGCGAGCCGTTCTTAGGGGCCCTCTCAAGGCATTTCTTCGCTACGACGCTGTTACCGTGTTCCCTCCGCAGGTCGAGCATCAGCGCCCCCAAAGACTCAGGGGTGACCTGGATCCCCCTTGCCCTGGCCTCGTCCCTTATCACGTCGCCCATATTCAAGACTGTGAGCCCCATCAAGCGGGCGGTGTCAGAGACTACAGACTTGCCCGATCCGGGCATCCCCGTTATGCAGTATATCACTAAGCTCCCCGAAAAAGAAGTTAAAAGTATCCGCATATAACGGTTATCCAGAGTGGTATGGTATGGAATCGGTGAGGGCTTTCTTCGCTCTCGAGATATCTGACGACATGAGGCAGAGGATAGCTGATCTCGGGAAAGAGGTAGCTAGGTCTGGCGCAGATGTCAAGGCAGTGGAGGCGGAGAATCTACACGTGACAATGAAATTCTTGGGGGAGGTGCCGCTCTCTAAGATCGATGAGATCTCGGGCGCGCTGGAGAGCATTAAGATGAGGAGGTTCGAGCTTGAGGCGAGGGGTGCAGGCGCATTTCCAGACAGGCGGATGATAAGGGTGATGTGGGTCGGGATCGGTAAGGGCGCAGGCGAGGTGACGGAAGTCGCCAGGAAACTTGATGAAGCGCTTTGGAGGTTCGGATTCCCGAAGGAGAAGAGGTTCGTCCCCCACATAACGGTCGGAAGGGTAAGGTCCCCAAGAAACAGGGAAGCCCTGCTGAATATCTTGGACAGCCACTCACAGACAGTCTTCGGCACGACTCTGGTAGACCGGCTAGTCCTCAAGAAGAGCACGCTCACAGGCGCAGGCCCCATCTATTCAAACCTGAAGGTGTTCCCATTTGAATGATGGGCGGGAGATCTCAACAGTCAAGTATGAGGTCCTGAAGAGGGTAAGACCGACGAAGGAGGACAGGGAGGAGATCCTCAGGGCGGTGGAGGTCGCCAAGGGGAGGATCCTTGAGGCAGCGAGGAGGAAGGGGCTGGAAGTGAGGGTTGAAGTGGAGGGGTCCATTGCCAAGGACACATGGATCTCCACGGACAGGGACGTTGATCTTTTCATCATATTCCCGCCCAGTGCCGGGAGGGAGACCATAACCGGCGTTGGACTGGAACTTGCAAAGGCAGGCGCAGGGGAGAGGTGGAAGGCAGGTTATGCGGAGCACCCATATATCGAGACGGAGGTGCTCGGCTGCAAGATGGACATAGTGCCGAGCGGGGAGCTCGTGCCCGGCAAAAAGGCGATGACCGCGGTCGACAGGACCCCCTTGCACACAAGATACGTGCGGGAGAGGCTCAGTGAGGATGGGAAGGACGAAGTGAGGGTCCTGAAGCAGTTCATGAAAGGGATCGGGGTCTACGGGGCAGAGCTGAAGGTTGGCGGCTTCTCCGGCTATCTCTGCGAGCTCCTCATAATCAGGTACGGCAATTTTGAGGAGACCCTTAGAATGGCCGCGGAATGGCGGACGAGGGAGGTAATAGACATAGAAGGGCATTACAGCCACGGATCTGCCCTTGATGCATTCGATTCACCCCTTGTTGTTGTAGACCCGGTGGACAGGGGCAGAAATGCCGCGGCAGCAGTGTCCCTTCGTGCTCTCGCAACCTTCATCTCGGCATCGCGCCATTTCCTGAGGAGGCCATCAATCGCTTTCTTCTTCCCCCAGACCGATCAGATCGAATTGGGCGAGCTGATGGGGATGGCGGAGGGGAGGGGGACTGAGTTGATTGCGATAGAAACAGCCTGCCCCAGCATCCCTTCGGACGTGCTATGGGGGGAAATCCACCACAGCCTCTCAAAGATTTCTGGCCTGCTCAAGGAGAAGGGGTTCACACTTCTTGATGCCCATGCTTGGTCGGATGAGGAGGAGAGGGTGATCTTCCTGCTCGAGCTTCAGGAGGGCAGGCTTCCTGAGGCTGAGATCCACCCAGGCCCATCCGCAATCTTCCCAGAAGACGAGGAGAGATTCCTCGAGAAGCACCTGGGGAGCGCAAGGACTATCGCTGGACCTTTCATCTCTGGCGACAGGTGGTGTGTAATCAGGAGGAGGGTTGCCACTGATGCCAGGAAGGTGCTAGAGGAGAGCCTCCCGAAGATGCAGCTGAGCCCAGACCTCGCTGCCGAAATCAGGCAAGGCTTCAGCATAATTTCAGTAGGCGAGCTGATCAGGCGTTCATCGGAGAGGCGGGACCTTCTGCTGGAGATCTTCAGGTTCTTGAGGAAGAGACCCCTATGGCTGGAGTAGTCGTCCCCCTTGAGGACGTGAGGCTCAAGGCAGCATTCTCCTACCCCCACTTCTCATGTGCCCACTATGAAGCGGTGCTCGCTGACCTGAGGGCTTTGGGGGTAGAGGGAGTGGCACTCGTCGGAGATCTGGAGGCGGGCGACGCCAGGCTGATAGGCAAAGGCTGCGCTGGAGTGGTCTGCCTGGGAGTGATCAGTGGCAGCAACGTCGCGTTGAAGATAAGGAGGAGCGACTCGCCCAGGGAAAGCCTTGAAGGAGAGGCACCATACCTGGAGTACGCGAACTCGTTCGGGGTTGGCCCCAGGCTTTACGGCGCAAGAAGGAATGCGATAGCCATGGAGCACATAAGCGGGAAGAATTTCGCAAGGTGGATCGAGGAGGAGCCGCGGACAGAGGCGGTCAAGCGGGCTGTCCTGGACATCTTAGGGCAGTGCCTGTCCCTTGACTTGCACGGTCTGGACCACGGTGAGCTCTCGGACGCCAAGAAGCACATAATAATAAGCGAGGGGAGCAGAGCGCGCATAATCGACTTTGAGAGCGCAAGCAGGTCGAGGAAGTGCAGGAACCTGACTTCAGTAGTAAGCTACCTGTTTTTCAAGGAAAGCATTTCCAGGCTGCTTGGGGCGCACCTCACGTGGGACAGGGAAATTATTGCGCAAATAATGAAAGAATACAAGGCTGCACCATCGGATCGGGTCTTGGAAAGACTCGCTTCCCATCTCAAGCTTTATTAACAGATCAGAGAATCATGTCTTGAGGCCGAGGAATAAACTCGGCCGTTGATGAAGGAGAGTCTCGGACTTCGGGATGACGAGAACTTACCCGACTGGCATTGGATCGAGCGATCAGAAAATGGAACAAAATGGAGTTTCTGATTGCATGGTCGATAGAAAGGCTTAATAGCAGATCACTTCTTGGGGAGTTTGTGCAAAGAAATTTGCATCAAATAAAATAGGAGTGAAAGAAATGGCAAGTAGAGAGATGTACAAGGCAGTCTGTTCCGAGTGCGGCCAGGAATGCGAAGTTCCTTTCAAGCCGGACGGGACTAGGCCTGTGTATTGCAGGGACTGCTACGCTAAGCGCAGAGGCCCAAGAAGGCGGTAAACTGACCTTCTTAACCGTGTGAAGATTAGTTTGGACTTTTTGTTTTTCACCTTTAGATTTTGAGTGCATTCAACCAGCGGAGGCCAATTTTACAATGCCAGGTTTTTGCTTTACAAAATTATAATTTATAATTATAGATCGTATAGTTTTATATACCATAAAAGCAAGTTATTCGGGCGGAGGCGCAACCAAAGGTTGCAGTTTTCTGAGGCCACCAAAAGGATGATAGAAAGATGCTTTGCGATGAACGAGCTTGAGACGGAGATCCAAGGCCTCTTGACGGAGCTCCCAGAGGAGATGGCAAGAAAGATCGGGGGGACCAAGGAGTACTGGATAGAGCGATTCAGCAGCAGCCCGGTAATGCAGAAGATTGTAGAGGACGCGCTCAGGTGGTCGATCAGGAGATCCCAGAGCTGGAGCAAGAAGGAAGGGAAACCGATACGATACTACCTCAAGATGATAATCGATAACGGCGACATCCCGGAGTGGATTTCCTGGCACGCCAAGGCCATGGAGTTTTAGAAGTGCCAACAAGCTTCACAAAAACAAATACCTTTTTTTACACAAAAGCTAACATCTATTTTTAGGTGAACAAAGTGCCAGAGGAGAAGAAAGGCAAGGTTGAAGAGGCTGCTGAAAAGACAGGAGAGGTAATCGGGAAGGGGCTGAAGAAAGGGATCGGCGTTGCCAAAGCATTTGGCAAGGGCGCAAAAGAGGCGGTCTCTAAGGACGAAAAGAAAGAATAAACTCTTAATTTTTTTAGTCCTTGAATTTTGTTTGCAGATCAAGATTGGCAGCTAAGGCTCATGTATCTCAGCCTGCAGGCAAGAAGATTCCTAACCTTTATTAGCATGCTGATATTTTCTCCATCAGTAGAATTGTGAATCGGGGCCGTAGTCTAGCTTGGACCAGGATGCAAGCCTGGGGCGCTTGTGATCTCGGGTTCAAATCCCGACGGCCCCACCATCACAAAAAAAAGTCAAGTTCCTTTAGGAGGCTCTTGCTTGACTACGACTTCTAACTTTTGCTTTCTTGTAGAGGCCGCCAAAGAGTAAAGCAGCCACGCAATTATCCCATAAATTACCCCATTTAAAATCGAGGCTGCAAAGACTGGTGCAGGGAGGCCGAGTATTGGATAGTTGGTGTCAGGAAAACCAAGCATGTAGTATATGTTGAGTCCTGGAGGTATAGATGTGTTAGATGTCGTCACCACGACTCCTATAAGGAAAACCACTATAAAGACCAACGCGCCTTTCATTACAACTCACCAAATTTTCCCTTGAACTATTTTTCAGCTATGTGATATAAAAGAAGAGGGTCAATTTATCCGAGACCCATCTTTGGCTCTTTCGACTTTTTCTTAGATTCCATTATCAGAACTTTGTCGTGGAAGTCTCCACCCTGGACGATTCTGATAACAGGCCCGTCAGGAACCTCGTATTCAGTTCCTTTTTCTTGCGGCGCTTTCCTCACCTTCGTCCCCTCTGGGAACGTCACCTTGTATACTTTGTCAATAGGGTCATGCTCAATATGACCGCAACTCTCGTTGTCGCAGCCCTTGTACCTGACAAATTCTACTTTTATTCCAGGAAAATTCATCAAGTCAAGTACGTTTGCGCCCCAAACCTCCACTTCCAATTGTTTTTTGCTCAAAAAACACCACCATGTCATTTTATAACAAGAGGAGACTATAAATTTTTAGTTTTTTCCGAAGATTCTAACAATTTGTCCGAAAAATTCACTCATGCAAATTTATTAATTGAGTTTGCTATCTGAAGGCGCTTCTTCGTAGGAGGGCGATTAAGATATAGAATATCACAAAATAGATGGTCAGATCGATTGTAAAAACCACCAGCTGACGCATAATCGACTCGAATAAAGCAAGACCTTCTAAGCCAAGCGGGGGAGTTGAAAAGGAAGAAGTTATGTAATCAATAATAGGCCAAAAAAATCTGCTCAATAGGTTGAGATATCTGACGTCAACAATGGAGACCGTGAACGCTAGTAGGAGAGAAGCTTCCTCGATCTCCCTTTGGGGCAATTACTCACTTCCGATAGAATGTTTCACAAAGTGCTTAATAAAATATACTTTGTAACTGTTTTTAAACTAAAATTGATAACTGCAATATGCCTGATGCTTCAAAAACAGCCCTGCATTGCTCATGTCAAAAGGCGCCCATTTCGAAAAATCGAACTTCGACACCCTTAAATTGATGCCACCATATCCTTTACCTAGTCACGAGGAAAATGCCATGGTTAACCCCTCGATCGAAGCAGTGGATCTTACGAAGTGCTACAACTCATTCTGCGCCCTCTCTGATCTGAGCCTCCGACTCGAAGGGGCAAAATGCGTAGGGTTCCTTGGACCGAACGGGGCCGGAAAGACTACAGCACTGAAGATACTCACAGGATTGATCCGCCCCACCAAGGGCAAGGCACTGATTAATGGTATCGACGTCCAAGAGGACAAGAAGGCTGCGCTCTCGACCTGCGGGGCGCTGATAGAGACCCCCGAGATCTACCCCGCGCTCTCCGTGAAGGAGGCCCTAATGATGGTAGCAGAGATCAGGGGGGTCCCATCAGCAGCCCGGAAGGACGCGGTGATGAAGGCGATCTCGGAGGTGAAGATGGAGGAATGGATAGACATGAAGTGCGGGAAACTGTCCAAGGGCATGAGGCAGAGGGTCAACTTGGCTGCTGCGCTCATTTCGGATCCGATGATAATGCTGCTGGACGAGCCTTCTTCCGGGCTGGATCCGAGGGGGATGGCCGAGGTGAGGGAGATCGTCAAGGGGCTCAAGAAGAAGGACAGGCTGATATTCATGAGCTCGCACCTCTTGAGCGAGGTGACCGAGATCTGCGACGAGGTAGCGATATTGGATCACGGGAGGCTCCTGGCATATGACACATTAGAGAGGTTGACTTCGGCACTGTCGGTTGGCAATGCCAGGGAATGCGAGGCATCATTTTCAAGGGACCTGAGTAGTGATGCATTGAAGGAGATCGGATCGACAGAGGGGGTTTTGGGTTTGAAGCTCGTCGAGCCCAGGAGACTAATATTGAGCTTTGAGGGCGGGAATGAGGCACAGGAGCGGATCCTGGCGAAGATTGCAGGTTTGGGGGTTGGGCTCATTGCTTTCAAATCCTCGTCTTCCGCACTGGAGGAAACCTATCTAAGGCTTGTGAAGGACTCGAGGTGATTGATCGCATGGCTGATAGAATGGAAGGATCTGGGGAAACGATGCGGATCGAAAACGTGCCGGAGCGCGCCATCCCAAGAAGCGCGTCTCAGCTCAAAACAATTGCAAAGTATGAGCTAACGAATTACCTCAGGAGCAGGAGGTTTTATGTTCTGCTGGCAATCACTCTGATAATAAGCGGACTTTTGACGGCTGTAGTCGCATATTACCGTCCCTCAGGTTTCCTCTCCTCTCCGCTCGGGTTCTACTCGAGCTGGTGGGGCCTGGCAGTCACATACATCCTGATCCTATCCGGGATCTTCTTTGGGGGGGATGCCATCTCTGGAGAGTTCCAGAACAAGACTGGCTATTTCCTGGTGGTCAATCCAGTCAAACGGTCCACGATTTACGCGGGCAAATGGGCTGCTGCATTCATCGCCTCGCTCGCCGTATTCGGCACTTTTACCGCAGTGACCGTTGCAAATGGGGCATATTACTTCGGGCTCGATGTGCCTTACCAGTTCGGGCTTTCCCTGGCGTTCTCTGTCCTGTACCTGATTTCAATACTCGGGGTGACATTCTTTTTCAGCTCAATATTCAAGAGCGGCTCGATCTCCATTCTCGTCACCGCCATACTCTTCCTGTTTGCCCTACCTCTGACCCAGTCGCTGGTCAGCAACTTGGCTCAGATGGAGCCGTGGTTCCTGATCACTTACGGTGCTGAGATAATCGGGAATGTCCTGAAAGACCCGTACCCAGCCCATATTGTAACGGTCCAGCTCGGGCGGGTCACATTTACGACCTACAATGCTCCGATCCTCAACGGCATTGCAATCATGGCAGCATATTTCTTGGTCTGCGCTGCGCTCGGAATGATCATATTCGATCGCAGGGATTTTTCCTAGCCAAACTTCCAGAAAGCCTAGTGGATTGGCTATTTCCCTGTGGATCCTGTTTCAGACATCTCGCGGAGGTGCCTGATCGTCAGATCCAAGAGTTCCTTCGGATCTGGGGGATCCCCTTCGCCTATTCCCGGGCATTCAGTATCATATATTATAACATAAGTCTCGTTGTCTGGGGCACTAACTCTGATTGCCTCAGGATCGACTTGAAAGCCTGTTTCCAGGAACTCGGATTCAGGGATCGCGATGAACGGAAAGACACGGCACAGCATAGGCCTCTCTTTGTAAATTGTGCAGGCATCGCCGTCCAGAAGGGAGCAGACCAAGCGACCGCCCCTGAAAGATTTCTTGGTGGTCCTCCAACCCCTGTCAGCGCTGGCGCCTAGGCGCCGGATTTCCATGCTGCTGAGCATCACGTCAAGAGAACAGCATCGGGTGCACCGCATGCACTTGAATTTTGTTGAATGGGTCAAGAATTTCAGTTCTGCCATGGTTAATGGGATCTCGAGAAGGCAGAAAAATCTATCATTTTAAACTCCTGCAGGAGACGATGGTTAAAGAGCTTCCGATAGAGGAAATGCTCTGTAAAAGCAATTAATTCAGCCAGACGAAAAGTTAAAAAAAGAAAGGCTATCCTTTCAAAGTAAGTGCGGCCATAGTCTAGCCTGGTTAGGACGTCGGCCTTCCATGGCGTTCCAACCGAAGAGAGCCCATGACCCGGGTTCAAATCCCGGTGGCCGCACCACAACTAATCCCGGCGCAATGCAGCAGAATTGCTTGTGCGTCGCAAGCTCATAATTAATATCCATCGGTGCCAAGCGGGGATGGTTCCGGGCTGACTAGCAGCTTAATGGTAAAATCCCCAAGACCCAACCTGAGTCTTGCTCCATGACATACTCCCGCGGCTAAAGCTCGTGGGCGTTCTCATGATTACTCCGTAAATTGCAAGCTCAACCAGCCCTAATTCCCCAGCGCAAGAATTCTGCCAATGGTGAACCGACTTGAGCCCAGTTACATTTCAGTTATGGACAAAAAAGGATCAATGTAAAAGGAGCGGCATCAATGAGACATGGACGACAAAGACAAGACCACTAATAGCCCGCTTACACGGTTGCACGCCTCCCATGTCAAAAGAAAGATGCCCATCCTAACCCGCATCAGGGCAGTTTTTCAGTTTAGCGGGGTTCATCGGTTTGAGGATCTCCCAGGCAGAATCGAGGCGATCATCATGATTGAGGGCCCGACCAAGGCTCCGGCCCAAAGCAGTAGTCCCAGTGCCCCGAGTGCGAATATGGACAGCCTGGATCTGGTGGACGGGCTCCAGTTTTGCGCCTTCCGAAGTGCGGCTATTCCCAGCATTACTGGCAGCGCAGCGAAGACCAAGGTAATCCCAACTTCAGGTCCGAGTTCCACCCATTTTGATGCATACGCAATCTGATTCAATATGATCGCCCCCGTCCCGATGTAGAAGAGCGAAGCCACAGCTGTCAATACCTTTGGGAGGCAGATAGGCCCAGTGAGACACCACTTCCACAGAAGGAAAAGCACCCCAATCATTACTACAAGAGCCATCGGGGCAACTGTTGATTACGGAGACTGGCCAGACCACAGGTATATCAAGATCTGATTGATCGGTATCATTACCCATTCGTATGGCGTGAACTCCTCCTTGTACCCAATCGCCGTAATCAACAGTTTAGAAATAGATGGGCTTATATAATTTTAGGATGCCATTAATTAGTTGGCAGGTGCATGGGCAGTAAGGTGATAGCAAAAGACCTCGGATTCAGATGAGGGGTACATGCACAGTGCCACACCGAACTGAAGATGGAGGGAGTTTCCCGTGAAGGCTTCCTAG
>Ga0207433_10012303_pt1 | contig 12817 bp, 7 predicted proteins | sample YelNatPaOPGAMG01_FD_187559 | JGI IMG/M metagenome (GOLD analysis project Ga0207433, IMG submission 187559) | Hot spring thermophilic microbial communities from Obsidian Pool, Yellowstone National Park, USA - OP-RAMG-01 (SPAdes) (version 3) | ecosystem: Environmental > Aquatic > Thermal springs >... | reverse complement strand
CTCCCAAGGTTTTGCCGTGATAGGCATTTTTCATCGCAACGATTTTTCGGCGACCTGTCGCCAAGCGGGCGAATTTAATGCAAGCCTCAACCGCTTCCGCACCGCTGTGGCAGAAGAAGCAGAACTGCAACTTGCCGGGAGTTATGGCTGCTAACTCTGATGCGAGTTCCGCTTGCAAGGCATTGAAAAGCACTCGGCTGGAAAGTGGAATTTTGTCAAGTTGGCTTTTGACAGCCTCAAGGATGCGTGGGTGACGGTGCCCGAAATTCAAAGCGCCGAAACCTGCAAGAAAATCCAAGTAGCGATTGCCTTTCTCATCGTAGACCCAAACTCCCTCAGCGAAAACCTCAACGCCGTCCACGCCCGCAAACTTCATGAGCCGAGCCAAGCCGGGGTTAATGTGTTTTGCGTAAAGTTCGGCAATCCGTTCGCTCTCGCTCAAGGGTTCCACCTCCGAAAGCAGGAGTCGCGCAAAAAGAGTTTGCCGCAAAAATGACAGTGAGGGGAAGAGGCGAGGGTATGGTCGGGGCGCCCGGATTTGAACCGGGGACCTCTGGCCCCCCATGCCAGCGCGCTAACCAAACTGCGCTACGCCCCGACCTTCAGTCGCTTGAAATTATAGCGTGCGGCAATGGGTTTGTCATTGGCACGAAGGTGTGTTTTGAAGTCTCACTTGAGACGGCGGCAAAGCGACTCTTTCCAACCGCAGATGACAAGGTTAAACTAAAAGTGGCTCGACGAAAGGGAGCGAAGGAAGTGGGTGGTCGTCTCACCCACTTTTTCTTTTGTGACCTGTGTGAAGCGAGGTGCTTGAAAATGAGTGCCGAATTGGTCGCCCTTGTCCAACAAATCGCGAAAGAGAAGGGATTGCCGCTGGAAGAAGTCTTAGGGGCTATGTGTGATGGGATTCGCCACGCCTACGAGAAACAGTTCATGCGCAATATGGGAAAGCAGCAAAGAAAGCGGTTTCGCCCTCGGGTTGTTGCCATCATGGATTTGGAGAACAAGGTGTTGAAACTCGCTTTGGAAAAGACGGTTGTGGAAAACCCGACGAACCCGCATTTGGAAATCAGTTTGGAAGAAGCCAGGAAGATTGACCCCAATGCCCAGGTGGGAATGAGGGTTCGAGTTGATTTGCCCCTGAGCGAATTCTCCCGTTCGGCAATGCAGTTGGCTCGGCAAAGGATGCAGGAACGGATCCGCGAAATAGAGCAGCGGCGAATTTACGAACTTTACAAAGACCGAGTTAACACCGTCGTTGTCGGACAGGTCGCAAGGTGGGATTCCTACGGCAACATTTACCTAACCCTCGACCGAGCAGAGGCTTTGCTTCCACGCAGGGAGCAAGTCCCGACGGAGAGTTTTCAGAAAGGTGAGCGGATTCGCGTTTACATCTTTGAACTCAGAAAGCCAACTGGTGGCACAGAACCCATTATCATCGTCTCGAGGACTCACAAGGAATTGCTTCGCAAACTGTTGGAAGCGGAAGTCCCCGAAATTCGCGAAGGAGTTGTGGAAATAAAAGCCTTAGTCCGCGACCCAGGTTATCGTTCGAAAGTGGCAGTGGCATCAAAAGACCCTTCGGTTGACCCAGTGGGCGCTTGCGTCGGTCAGCAGAGCAAGCGGATAAACAACATAACTCAGGAACTCAGGGGAGAGCGGGTCGACATAATAGCGTGGAGTCCCAACGAAGCGGAATTTGTGGCAAACGCTCTCAGTCCAGCAAAGGTTGAAACCGTAATTATGAACCACGATGAACGAACCGCAACCGTTATTGTGAGCGAAGATCAACTATCGCTGGCAATCGGGAAACAAGGGCGGAATGTGAGCCTTGCTGCCAGATTGACTGGTTGGCGGATTGACATCCGAACTATCAACCAACTTGGCACAGAGGTAGAGGAGACCGTCGCCGAAGAGGCTGCTCCAGAAGAACCCGCTCAAGTTGAGGAGGATGCAGTTGGCTCTTCTTCCTTCGTGGACTCGACTCTGAACTCACAAAGCGAAGAAGTTGTGCCAGTAGCGACAGGGTCGGAGGCTCAGGGAAGTGAAGTTCAAGAGAGTGCGCCGGAAGGGGAACAATAACGAGCGATTGTGTCTCGGCTGCCGCCAACTGAGGTTGAAACGGTATTTGATACGAATTGCGACTTTTCGTGACGGACGCGTCATCATTGATGAAGCAAAGAAGTTGGGTGGAAGGGGAGCATACATCTGCCCTATGGCTGATTGCTTGATCGCTGCCACGAAAAAGAAGGGTTGGTCATATGGCTTGAGGAGACCGATTGACCCTTTGACTTTGAACGAACTTTTGAGCAATTTGAAGCGTCACACGCTATGGATGTCGGGCGATCTTTCCCGGCTTTGGTAAAAAGCCGGTCTTCAACGAGGTGATGCCGTTTGGCGAAAATACGCATCCATCAACTCGCAAGAGAATTGGGCATTTCCAACACCGAACTAATAGAGTTGCTGAGGGAACTTGGCGAGAATGTCAAAAGCCACTCAAGCACTATCGACGAGGCAACTGCTGAGGCTGTGCGGGAATTGGTGCAGGAGCGAACAGGAAAGGTGATAGGTCCGCAAGTCGTTGTTTTGCCTCGCCGGGCTTTGCCGCCTTTAGAACTCGCAGAGCGTTTGAAAGTGGATTTGGGGACGATCATGAGCCAGTTGATGAAGTGGGGAACCATCGTTGCACCTAACCAACCCCTCGACTTGGAGGTCATCGTGAAGTTAGTTAAAGAGTTGGGCTACGAATTCCAGTTTGAGCGGGACGGAGGGAAGCAAGAGGAAGCAGAAACTGCAGAAGTTGAAGTTGCTGTCGCGGGAGAAGAGTCCGCCGCTGTTGGGACCGAAGAGGAAACTGCTGTCACCGCCGTTGAGAAAGAGGTTGAAGAGAAGCCTCCTGAAGTTAAACCCGAACGCCTCCGACCTCGTCCTCCCGTGATCACCGTCATGGGACATGTGGATCACGGGAAAACCACGCTTCTTGACTACATCCGTAAGACGAACATCGCTGAACGGGAGTATGGTCAGATAACCCAGCACATCGGCGCATACGAGGTCGAATGGAAGGGTCGAACCATTGTCTTCATTGACACTCCCGGTCACGAAGCTTTCACAGCACTGAGGGCGCGGGGAGCGATGGTTACCGACATAGTTGTCTTGGTTGTGGCTGCTGATGACGGTGTAATGCCTCAAACAGTGGAAGCAATAAACCACGCTCGCGCTGCGGGTGTTCCTATCATCGTCGCCATCAACAAAATCGATCGCCCCGATGCAAACCCTGACAGGGTGAAAGTCCAACTCTCAGAACTTGGTCTTGTCCCAGAGGAATGGGGTGGCGAGACGATATGCGTTCCAATCTCTGCCCTCAAAGGTCAAGGGATTGACGAGTTGCTGGAGATGATATTGCTGGTTGCCGATCTGATGGAACTGAAAGCTGACCCTGAAGCGCCTGCTTGGGGTTACATCTTGGAAGCCAAAATGGACCCTAAACGGGGACCTGTGGCGACAGTCATTGTCAAGCAAGGAACACTGCGCAAGGGAGACTGGGTTGTGGCTGGAACAACCTATGGACGCATCAGGTTAATGACCGATTGGAAAGGGAACGAAGTTAAGGAAGCGCCACCATCCAAACCCGTCGCAATCTTGGGCTTAGAAGAACTGCCCAACGCCGGTGATAAACTTGAGGTCGTTGAGGACGGGAAAGTTGCCAAAGAAATTGCCGAACAGCGTGCCGAACTCCAAAGACTCCGACAACTTCAACCGACCAGACGAATCACCTTGGAAGACTTCTTCGCCCAAATGCAGGCTGGCAAAGTTAAGGAACTCAACCTCATTGTCAAGGCGGATGTTCAAGGTTCTGTGGATGCCATCACCTACGCCCTTAGCCGCTTGGAGCATCCTGAGGTGAAAATCAACATAATCCACAAAGGTGTGGGCGATGTCTCGGAAAACGATGTCATGTTGGCTGCTGCGTCCAACGCCGTTATCTTAGGCTTCAATGTCCGAGTTGACCCCTCGGGGAGACGAGCACTCCAGCACGAACAGGTTGATGTCCGGCTTTACCGCATCATTTACGAGTTGATCGAAGATGTCAAGAAAGCGATTGTCGGGTTACTTGAACCAATCCGAAAGGAAGAAATCCTCGGCGTTGCGGAAGTCAAAGCCACTTTCAAGACCCGCTTCGGCATTGTGGCTGGTTGCTATGTCCGATCTGGTCGCTTGGTGCTTAACGCCCCCTGCCGAGTCATAAGGAATGGTCAAGTTGTGGCAACTACCCGCATCATATCGCTCCGCCACTACACCGAAGACCGAACTGAAATTCCCGAAGGCATGGAGTGCGGGGTCGGGCTCGAAGATTTCTCCAACTTTGAAATCGGCGACCTCATAGAAGCCTTCCAAGTCGTGGAAGTTCAAAGAAGCGTTGAAGAAATTCGCGAGAAGACCCCAGAACTGGCGGCAGCACAACGGTGATTGCGGCAGAAAGATTTGACCACCAACCTGAGGGGTGGCTGCAGATTCAGAGCAGGCAAAAGGTTGTGTGCATATCGGCACCCTTGACATGCTGCGGGAAGTGGCTAAAATTTAAAACGCCGGTTAGCACTCGCAGGTTCCAAGTGCTAAACTTCTGACCGCAAAATCCCGGACGGAGGTGATTGCGATGAAGGTGCGTCCGTTAGGGAGTCGGGTGTTGGTGAAGCCTCGGGAAGAGGAGCAGAAAACGCCCGGTGGCATCATCCTCCCCGACACTGCTAAGGAGAAGCCTCAAGAAGGCGTGGTCATCGCTGTCGGTCCCGGCAAACTTTTGGAAAACGGTGAACGCCGACCTGTTGCCGTCAAGGAAGGCGACATCGTAATCTTCAGCAAGTATGCGGGCACTGAAATCAAGATTGACGGCGAAGAATACCTCATCGTTGATGAGGACAGCATCCTTGCCGTGAAAGTTGAAGAGAAGGAGCCTGCTTCTGTCCAAGCATAACCCTCAAACAAATCGTGACGGAGGTGACGGGCAATGCCTAAGGAACTGCTTTACAGCGAGGAAGCAAGGCGCGCTCTGGAACGAGGCGTCAACGCTGTCGCAAACGCTGTCAAGGTCACCCTCGGTCCAAAGGGGCGCAATGTCGTTCTCGATAAGAAGTTCGGTGCGCCATCAATTACGAAGGACGGAGTAACTGTCGCTAAGGAAATCGAACTCGCCCAACACTTTGAGAACCTCGGTGCTCAACTTGTCCGCGAAGTCGCCAGCAAGACGAACGATGTTGCAGGCGATGGGACAACTACCGCTACCGTCTTAGCTCAAGCGATGGTGCGAGAAGGCTTGAAGATGGTCGCTGCCGGTTCCAACCCGATGGCGTTGAGGCGCGGTATCGAGAAAGCCGTTCAACGAGCCGTTGAGAAACTCAAAGAGTTAGCCATTGAAGTCAAAACTCGCGAGGACATCGAGCATGTCGCTGCCATCGCCGGAAACGACCCGGAAATCGGGAAGATTATTGCTGAGGCAATGGACAAGGTCGGTAAGGATGGAGTCATCACCATTGAGGAAAGCAAAGGCACGGAGACAACCGTTGAATTTGTCGAGGGTCTGCAGTTTGACCGGGGCTACCTCAGCCCTTACTTCGTGACTGACCCTGAGCGAATGGAGTGCGTTTTGGAAGAACCCTTCATCCTCATCCACGAAAAGAAAATCAGCAGCGCGATGGACTTGGTCCCCTTGCTTGAGCGGGTTTATCGAGCAGGTAAGCCTTTGTTGGTCATCGCTGAGGATGTTGAAGGCGAGGCACTTGCAACCCTCGTCATCAACAAACTCCGCGGTGTCCTTCAATGCTGCGCTGTCAAGGCACCGGGCTTCGGTGAACGCCGAAAAGCCATGCTTGAGGACATTGCTATCTTGACAGGCGGCACTTTCCTGTCTGAGGAGTTGGGTGTCAAGTTGGAGAATGTGACGCTTGACATGCTCGGTCGTGCCCGCAGGGTCGTTGTCACCAAAGACGACACGACCATCATCGAAGGTGCTGGCAGCAAAGAAGCCATCCAAGGTCGCATCGCTCAAATCAAGAAGCAAATTGAGGAGACCGAGAGCGACTATGACCGCGAGAAGTTGCAAGAGCGGTTGGCTAAGTTGTCTGGTGGAGTCGCTGTCATCAAAGTCGGTGCCCCCACAGAGACCGAGATGAAGGAGAAGAAACATCGCTTCGAGGATGCCCTCAACGCCACCCGAGCAGCAGTTGAAGAAGGTATCGTTTCCGGCGGCGGTGTGACCTACATCCACTTGATCCCGGTTCTGGACGAATTGGAGAAGGAACTGACTGACCCTGATGAAAAGATCGGCGTCCGAATTGTCAAGCGCGCCCTTGAGGAACCACTCCGGCAAATCGCAGAGAATGCTGGTTGGGAAGGTTCCGTTGTTGTCGAGAAAGTAAAGCAGTTTGAGCCCAAGAAGGTTAACGGCGACATCCACTTCATTGGGTTCGACGCGCTCCGAGAAGAATTCGTGGACATGGTCGAGCGAGGCATTGTTGACCCAGTGAAGGTCGTCCGCAGTGCCCTTGAAAATGCAGCCTCTATCGCAGCAATGCTCTTGACAACCGAAGCCGTCGTCGCCGAGAAACCCGAAGAGGAAAAGGCTAAGACCAGCGGTCACCGCCACGAGTTCTAAACCCTTCTGAAAAACTCAACGAAAACAACGGGGCAGGTCAACCCCTGCCCCGTTTTCCTTTTTGGCTCAACCTAAGTGGAGCAATCTGCCCTCACACAAACGCTGCTATGCTCTCCATTTTCAATCCCGTCCACTATTGGGCGAAACTGGCAAACCCCGTCTCGTAAAGTTGCCTGAGCATCTGCAAAACCTTCTTGGCAGTGTTGGGATAAAGGAAATGCTCCTTAAACGATTGCGCTGTGCTTGCCTCACTTTGCCCTTTTGCCTCTCCTTGCGCTGCCTGAGTAGTAGTCGCTTCAGTTTGATTGCCCTGTTCTTGCTGAGCGGTAGCGGGTTGCTCTGCCTGCCCTTCTGGCTTATTTTCTGCTTGCTCTGTTGCTGGCTGTGCCTGATCTTGCGGTTGCTTTGGAGGTTCCCAATTTTGCAATGCCTCAGAGATTTTCCTCAGGTCAATCGCTTCATCTGGGTTTCCCACCCAACTTGGAGCGTCTTTGTTTGAATCATCTTCGCGTTTTCGTTTTTGCGCCCACCTCAGGAGTTCCCGCAATGGTTTCTCCAACTTCTGCCTCGGTCCGTGAAACTTGGGCAGAACTTTCATCAGCACCGCATAGTCCAATGCCTCATCCTCATTCAATCTACCGACGACATCAGGCACATTCTTCGCATTCTGCACGAACAACGCAATCTCATCCAACACACGATAACCAAAGTGCAGGTCGTAAGGCTGAAGGGTGCCGTTGAGTTCCTTAAGTTCTGCCTTTTTGCCACCCAAGTTTTGTAGGGCTTTTTTGACCTTTTCCTTGTCCGCCACCACTGCGCAGAACTTTCCGCCATTGCGCAAGTCTTCAAGGATGTTTTGGCGAAGTTCCTCGGTTTGCTCTGGCGTCCAACTTTTGTCCGTTCCCTTGGGCGGATAGTCGCCGAAGTTCACTTCCCGAAACTCCAAAGTGAAGGCACGGTCAAGGACTTTGGGGCTGAACATGTAGGTCGTCTCGTCTATGTTCACCGTTCCGATGATGTAAAGGTTGGGCGGCAACGGCAAATTGCCAATCCTTTCCAACCGAAGGCTCTCCTTCGTCCAACCTTCCTCATCCCGTCCCGACTCCAGCACACTCAAAAAGTCGGCGAAGTAGTATTCCACATGGGCAAGGTTCATCTCGTCCAAGATGACGAAGTAGGGTTGGGCGTTGCCTTTGTTCTGTTTGTAGTCCCACGCTGCTCGCAGTAAGAACTCAAGTAAAGGTGTGCTTTCATAGCGTTCGGTTAGCGGGTTATAGTAGCCGAGCAGCGCCTTGCTGTCGCGCCAATCGGGTCGGACAGAGAGAAACAGGTGAGTGCACTCGTCGCACACATTATGCCCTTCTCCTTTCTGGCACTTTTCGCATGGGCACAGCAACTCGGCGAACAGTTGAGCCAGTTTCGTCTTCCCTGTCCCTGAAAGCCCCGACAAAATCACGAACCCCTTCGTCTTCAACGCCGCATAAAACGCCACCACTTGCTCTTCCGTAAATTGAAAGCCTTTTGCCTCAAAGTAGCGAACGAGCGATGGAGATGACGAGTTGCCGCTGCCCCACAAGCGCTCGTAAACATCAATGCCTTTCGCCCGATATGCCTCCACTATGTTACCCCAGCGATTTTCCCTCACCACAGTCTGACCGCCGAGACCAAAATCAACTTGGACGCTTTCAGTAATGCGCCAATCAACCTTGCGGGCATGCCGAAACTCATGCTTGTTGCCTAACGGATGTTTGGGATGTCCAGGCGGGATGCAATCGCTGGTCACGATGCCAATCCCAACGATTTCCCTTGTGCCGCGCTTTGCGACGATGATGTCACCCGGCTGGATTTCACGGACGAAATCCCAAACCTGTGACCAACCACCTACACCTCTCCTGCCTCCGTAGGCTTGCCGGAACAATTTTTTCAACTCTTCTCTGCTGCGCAATTTTCGGAGGTCGTTTTCGGGCGCTTCCTTTGCTGCCTCATTCCACCCAATCACAATGCAGCCATTCTCTCTGCATTCGTCCCACCATTCGCCTCCTTCACCGGGTGCCACGCGCCAGATTTTTCGCTCATGAACAAGCCAGTTACAAAACGAGTCGGCAACAAAGTAGGGCATCTCCCTCAGCGCTTCACGGATTTCGTCTGGCAATTGCGACTGGGTTTCCATCAAAGCCTTGTAGATTTCGTCCAACAGTGACTTCCAAGCGAAATATTGCTGTCCATTTGTGCCTTTGACAGGTCGGAATTGCGACGCCCCGATTTTCCTCAACTCCTCGGCTGCCCTCTCGGTCACCCTGTTCCAAATCCAGCAGCGGTCAGGGAAGCGAAGGCACAAGAGTTCAGAAAGGATTGATGGACCGATGCCATTAACTCCTCTCAGCAACTCATCAAAGTCCCTGTCGCCAAGCCCCCTCTCACCACGACGAACCATGTCTTTCAGCCACTCCTTAAGTCTGTCCAACCCATTCTGCCTGAGAATATTGTCCACAAAGGCTTTTCTGGCTTCCTCAGTTCCTAAGAAGCCTAAAGCCCACAAACCCTGCAGCAGGTTTCGCACATCTTGCTCCTCAAGCGCATCAATTGCATTTTCGTCACGCAATTTCTCCTGGTAGGGCTCTATTCTCTTTTTCCGTTCTTTAAGGTCGTCTTTTGGATCCTGTAGCCAATAGCCGAAGTCACGCACCAAACCTCGCAGAAGCGCAGGTTTTACTTCCTTCGGCTCTGTGGACTCTAAAGGCTCTAAAAGCACCACGCCAAAAGCGCTTTGTGTCGGTCTCTGTCTTTCGGAAGGTGGTTGGTAGGGTTCGTCAACTATTTGAAGGTTGCGAAGCAAGAGCCATGTTGGGGCTGATTTCTCTGGGTCTGGAGTCCATAGGTTTTTCCATTCTTCTGGCAGTGAGATGCCTTTTCTGCTGGTTGCCCAGCGAACATCAAGCAAGTCAGCCTTGACGACGATGTTGCCACCATGCTTCAGCCAAAATTCAGCTTCACCTTGTTGGGCAAGTTTTTGCACTTCCTCTCGCCACTTCCTGGGCACTATCAAGTTAAGCCAGAACGCTCCTTCACCTTTCGCCCCCAGTTGCCCTACCCACTCATTCCAATACTTCACATACTCATCCCTGCTCGTAGCGGCAACGAGCGCCAGTTTTGCCATCGCAGTTCACCTCCGACTTTGTGTCTTGCTCTCAGGCACTAACGGGAGAGCGCCGACGCCCTCCCAATCGTTATTTTGCACGATGTCTGAAAGGCAAGGGTTGTTTTCTTCCGTCCCGTCAGTGCGGTAGAACACGCCTTTTGTGCCCGGGAAAAGGATGATGGCAGCATGGCACTTGAGAGCGTCTCGGTAAGTGTGCATCTTGCAGATGTCAGCGTGCTTGGCGAGGCGCTCTGTATCGCCTTCCTGCTGGGCTTTGTCCATTTCCTCTTCCAACGGTTGACTGGGTTGAATATCCTTCTCGTCAAACCGAAACTTGGCGTCAAAGACGACAAGCGGTTGTCCACCCTTCATCAGCGAAAAGTCAGGACGCAAGGAGACGGAGTAACTGTGCCCGCTTCCTTTGCCGTGCGGGGAAGTGCGGTTGTAGAAAAGTTGATAGCCGTTGCCCAACTCTGCTGATAAGCCGTGTCGCAATCCACCTTCATCGCTTTCTAAAGTGCTGAAGTGTGGTTGCTGCCCGTTGCCGAGAATTTCTGCCAGCATCTTCGCCAACTTGAAAAAGCACCAAAACTCGTAGAGTTGGTCAATGCGTCGGTTGTCAATGGCGTCTTGGAGGCGGTCAAAAATCGGTGCACGGGCGATGTGAAGCAGGCGGTAAACCTGAAGGCACTCACGATAACCGTCGCGCCTCAAAAGCACCTGGGATGAAGCGGGGAAAATCTCAAGTTCGCCCACATCGGCGAAAAGCGGGTCGGCACGAAGGAAGCGGACGAACTCCCGCAGGGTTTGCAACTCTGGTTGGTGCGATTGCGCCTTTTGCCAATAGTTGAGCCGTTGCAACTCGTCGCACCAATAAAGCACGATGTCCATGAAGCGCTTGATGAAGCGGTTTTCGGGAGTGTCCAGTGTCTCAGTGACACGGCGCTCAAAAACTCGTTCTGGCACTTTGCCCTTGAGCCGTTGTGCCAATGTGCTCAGTGAACCGCCACGATAGGGACGCAAGTGTTCGGGATGTTGGAGCATCATCAAGATGGTGTCGGCGTCAACGCTACTTGCCTCGCTAAGCAAAACCCATCGCTCTTCGGTGACCAAGCGACGGTGTGGGTTGCGCCAAATCGTTTGAAGGGCGTGGCAAATGCGTCGGGCATTTTGAGCCAGAACATGCAGGACGAAAATCGGCGATGGCGGTTGCACTCGCTCTTCGGTCGGAAATTCGGTTGGCGCACCCCAATCAAAAGGCATGGAGACAAGGTAGCGGATTAGGTCGTCTATCAAGGCGCGCAAAAACTTCGGGTAAAAGAGCGGGTCGTCTTGCTTGTCCAATCCCAACGGCGTTTTGGGCGAAACGACTTCAATCGGGTCAGTCGTCACTATTCTGCCGTCAGCGAACTGGATGCGGATGACACTTTTGCCGAGATAGTTTCGGAAGGTGAGCGCCCACCAGCCGTTAGGCTTTTCGCTTGCTTCCTCTTCGCCAAACCAAATGCTTTGGGCTTCAGGTTTTACCTGCACCCAAAGTTCCCGCCATTCGGGGACGATGACATCGGCAATTTCAACGCCGTGTCTGTGGCACAAGTCTTTCAGGCAAATGTCTGTGGTAGTTTGCAAGCGCAACTCAATCTGTTTCTGCTGCTCTTTTCTGCCTTGCTGTTGCCTTTCGCTCTCAGCCAACTTCAGCGTCACCCGAATTTCGCCGTCCGTCCAGCAAACGGCATCGTTGCATTTTTGCCACTCGCCCATCCTTCATCACTCCGCTTGACGCTGTTGTGAAGGATTTTGGCATCGGATTGGCAGAGACGGATAGGCTTTCCAATGACGGGTTGTGGTATCAAACGAGACGCAAAAGGCACAAATAGGGAGACGGGAAACGGTGAAGCGGAGAAGCGGTGAAACGGAGAGATAGGGCGTATCCGACGCTAATGTGAAGATTTCGCTTGTGTCAACTCACTTTGGGAACAAGCCGTCCAGAGACTTGCTGAGGGCTTGTGGTTTGATGCCCAAATCTAAAGCCACTTTTGACCATGCCTTTTCTTTTGCGTGGGCGGCGAACACTTCTTTTGCTGGTTTGCCCGATGCTTTAGCCAGCCCGTAGCCGACGATGATGCTTGACCAAGTGAGTCCTTTTTCGCGCAGGTTTTGAACTTCGTTGCGGTCAGCGTTGAAGAATTGGACGACGCGCTCAAAGACAAGGAAGTTGAGTTCCGGCATAACGGCAGTGGTCTTTTCAATTGCGCCGATAAAAGTTTGAATCAACAGGGTTTCCACAGCGACGCTCAAACGCTCTTGGACGGCAGCGAACTTTCGTTCCAGTTCGGGCATCGGCGCTGGTGGAACTGGGGCATCCTTTACTGCGTCTTTGAGCAACTGCAACGCAGCCCAAACTTCCACGACGACTTGACGCCCACTCGCATCAATTTCGTCCTGAACCTTCTTGACAATTTCTTCAACTGAAGGAGTTTGCGGTTGAGAACTTTGGCGAGCGGCAACGAACCCGCCGACAAAGCCAATCGTAAGTGCAAGGGACAAAGCCACAAAAGCCTTTGCCTTCATCGTCCACGCACCTCCTCACGATTTGACAATCCATATACCCACTGCAACGACTGCCCAATAGAACAAAACAGCCCAGCCAACGATGGGGAGGAAAAGCAGCAGGTGAAGGGATAGCCCTCCGACAAGGGCAACAATCAAGTCGTTTCGCTCACAATTTGCGACTGCGAGGATTCGACGACCGATGACCCAAGTGACTGGCACCCATCCGAGTGAATAACCCGTGAGCAAGACCAAGAGAAGCAATACTGCCAACACGCCTGCTGGTGGTGCAGTTTTCCCGACTTCGCCCAGAACGATAATGAGGATGCCAAGCACAAAGACCACGATTAGCCCGAACAGGAAGGAGCGGGCACTTTGAGTTTGAACTGCTTGAGCCTTCCTGTTCACCCACTCTGGCAGCAGCGCCGAGATGACGCTTATCCATGCAGCGCCAACGAGGTAGGTTGTGAGAATGA
>Ga0207433_10012302_pt1 | contig 12818 bp, 19 predicted proteins | sample YelNatPaOPGAMG01_FD_187559 | JGI IMG/M metagenome (GOLD analysis project Ga0207433, IMG submission 187559) | Hot spring thermophilic microbial communities from Obsidian Pool, Yellowstone National Park, USA - OP-RAMG-01 (SPAdes) (version 3) | ecosystem: Environmental > Aquatic > Thermal springs... | reverse complement strand
TCGTCGCGGAGAGCGACGGTCCGGCTACGCGTGACCCCAATTACGTCAACTCTTTCAACCGGACGGACCGGACCGACTTTGTCCTGTTTCGGGGAATGACAGCTCAGAAAATTACGCAGAATCTGTAATTTTACCAGGGACAAAAATAGGCCCGCCCCATCACTGGGGCGGGCCTTTTGCAGGATAGAGCACGCCTACAGGCTACAGCTTATCAGCCAAATAATCGTCTAAGGGCACAGCCTCCTGCAAACCAATTTGCCGACCAAGGTACTCATACTGGCCCCCTAGTTTAAGTTCCTCCTCCGGAATCACCTCTATCGACATCTTTGTCGGTTCACCCTGCCACATGCTCCAATCCTTCTGCCATAGTAGATATCTCCCCTTATCGTCGCGGTATAGTTCCTGTGAGTTTCCCCGCGAACCTCGCTCATCATCGTAAAATACCTCGGTCCACAGTAAGTCACCCTTAAATGTTATGTCTCTCAGTCTTTCGTGCTCTCCTGCATTGTCACTCCATTTTTCACCCACTGGGGCTCTGTAGGTTTTCATCTCAGCCCTCCTTCTTCGGTTCGGGCGCGTACCAGGGCACGCACCCTTCCTGTCCCCATCGCTCAATGAGGAAATTGCGATACACATTGAGCATATCGATCAAGCAGTCCATTAAACCGCACAATTCATATTCGGTTTTCTGGCTCGACTCGAACGTGCCGGCTCGCACGGCACTGTCATAATCGAGCATAGTGTCGTAGAGCCTCGCTGTATCTTCGAGTAGCCTTTCGCGCAGGAACTGATTGAGTTTCATCCCTTCTTAGCCACCTTCCACCAGGGATAGTATCCCTCTCTATCATTCCGTGCCTTGATCTTACGATACATGTTATCTAACTGGTTGGCATAGTAATCAAATGCCTCCAGCGCCTCCTCCAGGCTATCCCTGGAGAATTCGTTGCAGGGGTAGTCTTGCAGCATAATGATGCTGTCGGTTATCGACATCAGCGCATTGCTGATGCGCCTTAATTCCTCTTCCTCATGCGGTTGCACTTTCATCTCTCCTCCTTCGCAGCACCCCAGGGCTGCAGTCCCTCTGCCTCGGCCCGGTCCTGGAGCATGATTACGATATTATTGATCTGGTCGCGGCAGAAAATCAAATCCCGCAGGTCCATCGAGAATTTGATGGGCATCTCATTGGGATAAAATTCCCCGCCGTATGCCGATATTGCCTGCGCAATATCGGTCAGTTTTTCCCCGACGTATTCCAGCCCGATCAATTCCGTGCGGTTGATCTTCATTCTATCCTCCTCGCATCTGTGGGCGGTCCGTCCGCCCGATTTGCACCCATTCTATCATAATAGAGCCCCTATGTCAAGGGTCTTTTCGCATAGCCTATCCTTAAATTTATCTCTCCCGCCCCTATCTTGCGAATCTCCAGGCCCGTGTGGCCGCGCCCCCGTCCGCCCTGGATGATCTTTTGCGCGTCCGCTTAGATATCATCCGCCGCGCGCATAATATAATGGAAGAGAGTGGTAGGCTACGCTTGCGCATAGCGGCCCCCGCTTTCGTCCACCCGCGCGCTTGCATCCAGGCCCGCATTATCTTCCTTTCCGCTTCCTCGCCCGTTACTATGCGAATTAAAAATACGCTACGCGAAGTGCGATACACTATGCGAAGCCCTGCCGGGGATTGACAAAAAATACGTATTGTGCTAATCTTGGCACTATCTCCGCAGTGGCATGATATTTTGGCTTTTGTGCAAAATATGTATTATATATCCCCTTCTGATTATACATCAATGCCCTACTGCCTCCGCAGGCGCGTCTCTCGCGTTGTCCGTCCAGCCAATGGAGCCACCACACCGGTAACGGGACCGATTCGTTCCCTGCCCAACACCTTTTTTCCCCCAGAGGTAGGGGTGTACTACCCGTTTTCGCCAGTTATCAACCTGATATTATGTATTGACATATAATCCTTTATTTGCTATAATATCGACAAATATTTCCCTCTGGAATACCGATTTTTGTTAAAATTGTGGAGGTATATACACATGGCAGGCACGATTAAAATCACTCCCGACGAGTTTGCGGATAAGCATGCCCGGCGTCTGAAGGGTGCTATCGAGGACATCCGCACAGGGGTGATGAAGGTTACCGAATCGCCCACGGCGAAGGCCGCTGCGAAGGAGCAGAAGATGCTCCAGAACCTGCAGAGTGCGGTGCAGTCTGGCAAGTGGTCGAACCGCCTTAAGGCGGTGACGCTCGATCAGTGGCAGTCGCAGGTTATCAATAAGGGCCTTGGGCGTGTGGCCTCGGGCGTTGATGAGGCACGGGATAAGGTCACCAAGTTCGCGTCTCAGCTTCTGCCCTACGAGTCTGATCTGAAGTCAAAGATTGACAAGATGCCCGACCTGACTATTGAGGATTCGGTCTCCCGCGCTACCGCATGGATTCGCGGTATGAGCAAGTTTGAGCGCAAATAAGGGGGATTAGACGATGCTCAGGCGATTGGCCTACATTGAGAACCGCAGGGTCCTTGCCGACAGCGGTGAGATTACCACCGATGTGGTTGTGCGGGACCCGGTCACCGCGCTGTGGGTTGAGATCAGAGCGGAAAACGGTGCATCCGGCAATCAGGCTAACCTGCTGGCGCAGTGTGTGGATGCTATCGAGTTGATCGATGGGAGTGAGGTCCTGTACTCCCTCGATGGCTACGAAGCGTTCTCACGCGCTGTGTACAAAATGCAGTACATCCCGTACAACCTGATTGCTGAGACTGAGGGTCTGACGCAGAACCTCTATGTACCGATCCTGTTTGGGCGCTGGTTGGGCGATGAGCAAATGTCGTTTGACCCCACTAAGTTCTCCAACCCCCAGGTGCGGTTTAAATGGAACCTGGCGGCGGTGCGGGCTGTGGGTGCGACAGGTTTTGTATCGGGGTCGGGCCGGCTGACGGTCCTTGCCGACGTCATGGAGGGCGCGCCCGCCCCCGTGGCCATGCTCACAGCAAAGCAGCACTACACCTTCGTCACAGCCTCCAGCGGCACGGAATATATCGACCTACCGACTGACCTGGTAATGCGGGGGCTGTACATCCGCTGTCACCAGGACGGTGTTGGACAGTTCGCCAATATCACGAACGTCAAGGTGAACTGCGATCAGGGTAAGTTCGTTGAATTCGATATGCCGCGCACGGACTTTCTGCGCTGGCTCACGATGTATTACCCGCCCTATCACTACAAACATATCTTCAAGCTGGCCAACGGTGATACGGCACACTTTATCCCGAAGCTGGATGAGCAGTTTGTTTTCCAGCCTGAGACACCGGACAGCGTCGTCAACGCTGCGAACAACGGTATCGGACAGGCTACGGTCAGTGTCGTCACCGCAGGTACTGCCGATACCAATAAGCGCAACGTATGGTCCCTGGTCCACGGATGGCTGCCGTTCGGCACGGCGTTCCTGCCGTTCGGCGACCCCGACGAACCAGATACCTGGTTCCAGCCTGGTAATTTCAAGTCCGTACGGCTTGAACTGACACAGGGCATCGCAGGCGCAGACGCTGCTGTGGTCGTCGAACAGGCTCGCTCGTACTGAAATATAGATTGAAGCCGACTCCTGGGGGAATACAGGAGCCGGCTTTGGCATATCGGAGAGAGGAATGGTGCTATGTCCCCAAAGTCTTTTGTCCGCCAGTACCGCACGGTTGTCCCCGCAGGGTTCACCACCTATGGCCTGTACGGTTCCGCCCTTCCTGCCACAACGAGAGTATGCTACGACAGGATCGTGGCCTGCGACACGAACGGCAAGCCCACGATCATCAACTTTGGGTTTAAGCGGGGTGCGGACAGTGTAAATCTGGGCTCGCAGATTCCCACGGTAGTTGGACAGGGCGTCTTTGTGCGTGGCAAACTCTATGTGCCGGGCGATTATGTACCGTTCGCTTCCTTCGTGGGCGTGAATCAGGATGACGTACTGACACTGACGGTGTACGGTTACACTACTGATACCATACCGTGAGGGCAACGTAGCGGCCATGTTGTTCTCAGACTATATAAACATTCCCTGCAACACAACGCCCGATTTACCGTACAGGGAGTTTATTGACGTCACAAATGGCAAACTGAATACCATAACGATCCGTTTCCGTTATGGTTCCGCCAATCTATGCGGCATACGTCTGCTCTATGCGGAGTTTCAGTTTTGTCCGCTGTCCATCGGACAGTGGGTTATATCGTCAACGGATAGCTATGTGTTCACTGCTGACCTGACCATTACGGATGTGCCGCATCAGATTACCGTCGAATGCTTCAACCTTGACGACACGTTCGATCATCACGTCTGGGTTGCGCTGGATATGTCCAGGGAGACATACCCCGGCATGAGCAATATTTCAATAACGATATAATGCAGTGGGAGTACGGATAAAAATGCCGACCCTGATTGGACAGACCATTGGCCGAATAGCCTCGCTGATTGGTTATGACGGTTCAAATTTCAGGCCCTTGAAGCTGAACAGCGATGGACGGATAGAGTCTGCACCCGCATACAACGGCACTGCCTTTGTGCCTGTGCAGGTGGATACCGATAACCGGATACAGAACAAACCAGGCTATGACGGCTCCAACTACGCTCCTCTCTTGATTGATGCGAGCCGGCATGTTAAAGCCGATATCGTTAGTGATGCTAGACGGGCCGCTGATGGTAAAATAAGATGGTGGAACGACACACAGGGAAACAGCGGCGACGTCACAGGTAACGCGGGTGCTGTCGGTTCAACGGAACTGATTATAGCGGAACATATATGCGTGCAGATCATATCTGGAAGTGCCACACGCATCAGTGTGGCTATCTACGCTGGCGGAAATAATTACTATCTGGGGAGTATTCTGTCTCCCGGTGTATATCAGACTCTGATTATTGCGAACCCCATTACCCTGTTCCCTGCCGAAGAGATACATGGTCTGGCTTATGGCGTAAGCAGCGGCACCTGGTTACGCACGCAGGTGTATGGGTATAAGATGCATACAGCAAGCTAGGTGAGTCTCAATGGCACACGGCGCACCTGACGATAGCGACATTGTAAAGAACTACACGCACTACCGCATCGACGATATGGCCGAACTTGCGGTACGCCTTGGCTCCCCCGTCGGGTATCAGCGTTACGGAGAGGTGGTCTGGTACGAGGATTTCTCGTGCGGTGTTGGGTCATGGTTATTAAGTTCTCCACTTGCTGATGCGGAGTTTTCAGCCTGCAACGATCATTACCTCTCTGCGGGCGTGGGGGGTAAACTGTGTTATAAAACGGGGACAGGATTTCATTCATCTATAAGTCGCGTATCTGGTTATGAGTCTGGAACCCGTATAGGTTTTGCCGGGTATTATTTAATCGATAGTCTTGTGACAAAGTTTTCTATTTTCCTGTATTACTATCACGCAGGGTTGATATCCAGCCCGGAGATTTTTATTGACCATACGACAGGCGAAATTAAATATAATGTACAAGATATTGGCTATGTTCTTCTGACTACCGTTCCGCCCTTTGACAATACAGGCAATGTGTGGTATCCGTTCAAAATGGTTATTGATACGGACATAGACCAATATGTACGATTTAGTTTTGGAAATAAAACATATGATATGGCAGAAGCGCCTATACCTACTACTATGTCGCCAACATCGGACCGATGTGTAGCGATGATTATGTTCTACAGCAAGCTTAACCAGGGCTATGATGTATACCTTGACAATCTTGTCTTCACCGTAAACGAGTTCTGAGGAGGATTCTGGCATGTTTTGGGAACTGTTGCGCGAGAGTGTCCTTGTACAGGGTTTTGTCACCATTTCATTCGTGCTCGCATTTATCTACATGGCGTGCACGGGGATGGCGGTCCCCGACGTATTTACCAATATCCTGCTTGTCGTCGTCGGCTACTGGTTCGGCACATACACCCAGAAGGCGGCCCAGTCGACAATGCGCCTTTTCCTGTCGTCTAACAATCAGGAGGATAATAAGTGATGGCAGACAAGGGTCAAACAACCTATGATCTCGTGCTCGACGATCCCGCTATGTTCCTGGATGAGCGAGGGAACCCCCGGCAGGGCCGCCGCCTTGTGTTCAGGGGGCCGGACGGTGAGACCTACGAGATAACGGTCGATATGACGCGGTATAAGAATACGGATGCTGTCAAGGCGGAACTCAAGGCGCTGGTTGACGCCCATAAGGCTGCTGCCGGCATCACACTATGAGTATATTTGACTATCTCTTTCAATATGCCTCATGGTTCATAGACGTCTGTGTCCACTGGTATGGAAAAATATCCTCGTGGTTCTCCGCCCGGTGGACACAGGCCTCCTTTTTTATCTATCAGGCGTACGATACCCTGAGCACCACCGGCAAAAGCTGGTTCTCCGGCACGTGGGATGTTGCGGTGTGGTGGTACGTCCGTATTGCACACACCGTAATGCAGCGTTGGGGGCAGGTTGTCGTCTTCATTGACGATGTCTGGGATAAAATAGGGGGACTGGGCATATCATGGTGGAGCGCTGTATGGGATGTCTGCATATCTCTCTACTGGCAGATTCGAGGCACGCTTAAAGATAGATGGGACAGATTGTGGTGGTGGATTAACGATGTTTACAATGCTATCAGCACAACGGGCATCTCGTGGTGGAGCGCCGTATGGAACCTTGCGGTAACCTGGTATAACAATATCAGGCTGACGTTTACAACTTACTGGACCAGGCTGTGGACGTTCCTGCATGATATATGGTCCACCATCGAATCCATAGGGAGATCATGGTGGAGTGCCATACAGGACACAGTTATAGACCTGTACTGGCATATACTTGGGGCCCTAAAAGACCGTTGGGAACGACTGTGGACGCTGATAGAGAGTGATTACAATACCTTTTTCAATTTAGCGAACGATCCCATCGGGTTTATCATGGCAACGTTTTTCAGCCAGTTCCGGGGATTTGCCGATATCTACAGAACGCAGTTGCTATCATTCCTGGAACACTGTCTGCGCTTTATCATTGAGGGAGTCTGGTAGGGATGAGTAATGTAACGTCCGGCACGGGCGCATCCTTTGAACTGCCGGCGCCTAAGCGAAGTGATTACCCGAACAATGTCGGGGGCGCCATATCCTATTATTTCCATGTGTTTGTGTACGGCATTATTTCATCGATGGGGCGGCAACTATCCAGATGGGCCGCAGGTATATTTGGAGACTTTTTTAAGGATATATCTGGGGAGTTACGCTCCATGTTGGGCGATTACTATACGAAACTGGCCCAGAACGAGGCGTACCCCCCGGAGATGCGCAAAATATTTGCCACTGTGGCAAACCCTCAGGGTGAGGCAGAAGCGGCCATTGCTATGATGATAGCGGGTGTGGTTGTGTCCGCCGTAATGTCCCCCGTTGCACAGGCCTTAGCCACGCCCCTTGTCTACTGGGTCAACAATAAGCTTAACCTGCATCGGGACAGCCCGGACACACTCGTACCGATGTATTTTCGCGGGACAGTGAGTCAGGCGACGCTGTTCGATTATATGAACGACCTCGGTTATGCGGAAGAGCTAAGGGCCGGGTATATCGAGGCGAACAGACCCCGCATAACGGTGAGTGATATCGTTACTGCTTTGCATAGAAACAGCATGACGTGGGATGCAGCCGCTTCCGAGCTAAAGAAGCGCGGCTACACGGACCAGGATATCGTTATTATCAAAATGATATCCTCAACCCCGCTTGACGTGTCCGATATCTTCCGTGCTTACTACCGTTCGCTGATTGACACGCCTACCGCATCGACACTCCTTCAGTCAATCGGTTACACAGCCTACAATGCTGATATGCTCCTGAAATTGTCTGAGAACTATCCCGGCTTGAGCGATATTATCAGCATGGCTGTCCGTGAGGCGTGGAATGATAGTGTCGCACAGAAGTGGGGGTACGATGATGATTTTCCATCCATCGTTGCCGACTATGCTAAAAAGTTAGGCTACAACCCGGATTGGGCAAAACGGTACTGGCGGGCGCATTGGGAGTTGCCGAGCGTCACTATGGGGATCGATATGGTCCAGCGCGAGGTTATCACCCAGGATGAGTTTATAAACCTGCTCAAGATTGCTGACTATCCCTCCGAATGGCGCAAGCGCATCGCTCAGGTTATCTATCAGCCCTACACGCGCGTCGATGCCCGCCGCATGTATAAGCTGGGTGTGCTGTCATATGACGACCTTGTGCGCGAGTACAAACACCTTGGTTACGATGAGGCTCATGCCAGGGCATTGGCGGACTTTACGGTCAAATATGAGGACGACCAGGGCAACAACAAACAGGACCAGTACCGCAATTTGACGGTCAGCCTGCTCCAGAAGGCGTACAGCAAAAACCTGATATCGAAGGATGAGTTTGAGAGCCGTCTGTCAGATTTAAGGTACGCTCCCGATGAGGCAAAGATCATTGTTGATCTGACCGATTTATCCAAGACAGTCGATAAAGCCCCAGACCCGTTTGCCGACTACCAGAACGATATGAAGGCACTCATACAACGGTCCTACTCCAAAGGCTTCATTGATAAGGACACCGCTATAAAAGCCCTTCTTGATATAAATGTCAGCCAGCAGGAAGCGGAGTACCTGGCTGCCGTTTCTGAATACGTGTATGCGGAGAGCGTGCATTCCGACGAAATTGATCTGATCGGCAAGGCGTTCACTGCCCACGCCATTACGGAGACCGAGGCTATCGAACGTCTGGGGAAACTGGGCCTTCCTGCGCGCGAGCAGGATATGCTGTTTGAGCAGTGGAAGCTTAAATTGCAATTGGGGACGAGGCGTCTGACGGACACTGAGCTAAAGACCGCCCTGTCCGTGGGCGCCATATCCCTGGATGAATATAAATCAGCGTTGGAGGGGCAGGAATATTGTGAAAAGGATATCGATACGATAGTCAAAGTGACCATTGCGAGCCTGAAGCCAGGAAACGTTATACGTCTGATTGCTATTGGCGTTATCAGTGAGGCAGAGTATTTTTCCATCATGCGCGGTCTAGGCTACTCAGACGATGAGATCAGTGCCGCCTTGGGCATGACAACAGGGGAGTGACGTTTTATGCTTGAACAGGATATGAAGAAGAAAATAAAGTCCGTTATTGATAGCTTCAAAAACTTTACGGGGAGTGAGGGCAGTGAAACGTCCGGTGAAACTCAACAGGGTCAGTCCGGAACAGTTAAGACGGGCACTGTATCAACAACAGGCCGTGCCGGTCAGTCAGCAGGTTCTGGGTCGCGGACTGCGTAACATGGTGTCATGGCCGGAAATATTTAAGGCTGCTCTGCGCGCGGACCGCAATAAATAAGCTATTTTTTAAGGTTCCAGGTATTGACCGGGGACCTTTACGGGTGTATAATGGGTGCATAATACGGTCCGGGCCGGATACACACTGAGGAGGATAGAAAACATGATGGTAACGAATAAAACGCGCAGGATACTCAAACGTGTGGTAAATAACCTGCTGGTATGGGCTCTGTGCGCAGTGGGCACATTCATGATCTTAACAGCGGGCATCGCCCTGAGTATGCACGCAGAGACCGAGTTGGAATGGATTGCGATGTGTTTTGCAGCCAGCGCTGCAACAGATACTCTGGTTCTGTTGTCGGATATGAGCGAAGAATGAAAGGGGGCTCATGTGACAGAGGAGAGAACTATTGGAGGTTTCAGGCCACTGACTGACTATCTGGAGAGGGATGTATTTGTCAGATACGCGCGTTGGGTGAAAATTAACGACCGACGCATACTGACACTGTGCCTCAATATAGGGAATGCCACTGTTTTCTGCTATACCTACAGCACACGGATTGCGAATGACCTTATTGAGGGTGGACTGAAGCTGAATACCAAAACGCGGTTCTATAAGGATGGCCGCGAGATTATCTACACGCAGGCAGTAAAAAAGGAGAATAACAACAATGGCAAGGCTGACTGACGCGTATCTCCCCTTCAATATCTCTCACCCCGACCGTCTGTCTGACATTGAGGATATCGAGGTCACTATTGTCTCCGCAAGGCTCGCAGACGCCAAGTTCGGACAGGTCGCCATCCTTGAGGTCGTCACACCGGATGGCGAGAAAAAGACGATTGTCACCGGTTCCACTGTGGTTTTGGCCGGTATTCGGAATGCTATTGAACGTAATATGTTGCCGCTGCAGGCAACCTTCTACAAACAGGGTCAATACTGGCTGTACAGGTAAAAACTAGGGCCGCCTTTGCACGGGATGGGGCGCTATATGAACAACGTTGGAGGGTAACGGCGTTCTATATATAGCGCCCCATTCGCTAAAATAACAACCCTTTTTTATCATAGTGGAGGATGAAAATATGCCGAAGACCATCCGGGATCGTCTTAAAGGGACTGTCGCTACAGCCGTTATCCACCTGTACAAAGCCGGCACGCAGATTGATGAGCTATCCGCTGCGTTTCAGGAACAGCACCCCGAGTTTATGCCCGCTCTGAACGCTGCACAGGCACATACGTTCGCAGCCTATCAGGAGCTCGCAAGCTTCTTCGAATCAGCGTGGGGGTACGTTCCGGACGATTGGTATGCGACCAGAGACAGAAAGTAAAAAGGGACTGGTGGTACGATGCCCTTTGACAGGGATACGCTGCGCGCGTTTGCAGACCAATACCTGCCATCCGCCATAAGCGAAGCACATATTACCTCGGCGGATAAATACTATGCGTGGCTGCAGGAGAACGAATTGCCCGTCACAAGGGCCATCGCCCGTGAAGCATGGCGCGAGTATGGTCGGGCTACCAGTTACGCAGATGTGCTCGCCATATGGCCAGAAAATAACCCCATACCAAGGGCATGGTATGGTGAGACAACCGCTAAAGGCGTCAAGTCGTACAAATATAATGTCGACGTCCAGCTGTATAACGTGGTCACTGAATCCCCCGACAAGGATACGTGGTATATATACTCAGAGACACCGCTTAAGAAATACCAGATTGAGGACTATATCAACCAGTCCATTCAGGAGAGTTACTCCGATATCTGGAACCAGGTTGTTGATTATCGCATCAGCGCTACGTACCATAGAACAGGGGCAAAATGGTGATGGAATGGGGAGAGAAAATTATCCGCAAGAACCATACCACGGGTTATCCACGCCGCTTTGTGCTCTTCGACTGTGAAACGACACAGACACCGATCAATGATCGGGAGACCGCCCAGACGCTTAAATTGGGGTGGTGCGCGTTTCTGGAATTGGCCCATGCGAAGCACAGTGAAAGTGTGGAGTGGTTTGAGTTCCGGACAGTCAAAGAGTTTTGGGACCGGGTATGTTCATCCATCAGGCCAAAACAGCCCGTGTATATGGCCTCACACAACCTCAATTTTGACTTTGCCGTGCTTGACGGCGCTTCACAGCTTGAACAACGCGGGTGGACGATGAAGTTTGTCTACCTTAAAGGCTTCACGGTGCTCATGACCTTCCGGTCTGGACAGAAGACAATAAAGTTATTCTCTACAACAAACTGGTTCCATTCCCCGTTGAGCGAGTTAGGCAAAGTTGTCGGGCTAGATAAACTGGAGGTTGATTTCAGCACAACTGACGATACTGATCTCTCCATATACTGTCGCAGGGATGTGGAAATATTGGTCAGATTAGTCAAAGAGTATCTCGCGTTCTGCGCCGAGCATGACTGCGGAAAGCTTAAACTGACCGCAGCATCACAGTCATTCGCGGCCTACCGACACAGGTTCATGCATACCAAGATTTACACGCATGACAACCAGGCTGCTCGCAGTATGGAACGTGCGGCCTACCACGGCGGACGATCATCAGTTTTCTACGTTGGGGCCCTGGACGGCGATACCTATTACAAACTGGATATAAACAGTGCCTACCCTAACGTGATGGTGAATGAGTTCATGCCCACACGGCTGATTGCCGTGCTGGATAATGTGGACATAGCCCGACTGAAAACGCTGATTGAAAAATATTGCCTGATTGCGGACCTGTCGCTCGCATCGGATTTAAACCCCTATCCCGTCAACATGGGTGGATTCAATATTTACCCTGTGGGACAGTTCCGCACCGTACTATCAACCCCCGAGATCAGATACGCCCTTGAGCACGGACACGTCATAGAGGTCCATAAGGTAGCTGTTTATACCAGAGCCAAGATATTCAGCGAGTACGTTGATTATTTCTACAGGCTCAAGGACCGCTACAAGAAAGAAAATAACAGACCCGGTTATACGATGGTTAAGCTGTTCCTCAATTCACTCTACGGTAAGTTCGGACAGCGCGCTACAAGATTCTTACTGGCCGACGATTACGTGGACGAATACCCATCATCCGGTCATATCCGCGACTGCTCGACTGGGAAAATCTACACGGTGTACAGGATCGGCAAACACCTGTACATCGAGTCGGAGTGTGAGGACGAAGGGGAATCAATGCCGGCAATAGCGGCACATATCACAGCAGCCCAACGCATCTACCTGTTTAATCTGATGTCCACCGCAGGGCGTGGCAATGTGTTCTACTGCGATACAGATTCGGTGGTCGTCAACAGCATCGGGATGGAAAACCTGAAAGGAGAGATTGACCCCAACGCGTTGGGAAAGCTGAAAGTGGAGGAGACTGACTCCAACCCCAAGTTCGTGGCAGCTAAAACGTACCGTTTCAACGGCAAATGGGTCAGGAAAGGCATCCCCCGTAAAGCCGTTGAACGGGGTAATAACGTGTTTGAGTTTACCCTGTTTCCCTCCCTGCGTGGGCTCTATCTGCACGGCAAAGATGGACCCTACACCACAAGG
>Ga0207433_10012300_pt1 | contig 12820 bp, 14 predicted proteins | sample YelNatPaOPGAMG01_FD_187559 | JGI IMG/M metagenome (GOLD analysis project Ga0207433, IMG submission 187559) | Hot spring thermophilic microbial communities from Obsidian Pool, Yellowstone National Park, USA - OP-RAMG-01 (SPAdes) (version 3) | ecosystem: Environmental > Aquatic > Thermal springs... | reverse complement strand
TAATTTGTAATTGGCAAGCATTAGATTTAATTCTTCTTTCATATAAGCCCTTGAGGTATGAAATTTAACAACCTTTATCCCAATCTAATCATACCCCAAGGTGTCCTATATGTGCTTGCACATTACCTTTTTCTATTGACAAAATATTTTATATTTGTTATAATTATTTTACATAAAAACAATAAAGGAGGAGAAAATGGAAACCAAGAAATTGATAAAAAAGTGGCTGGAAGGGTTTGTTTATGGTAAAGAAGAAGAAACGAAAATTATTGAGACATTAAGTGCATGGATGAATATGAAGGGCTTTGATGATACTAAAGAGAAAGTGATATTTGCTGCAAAAGGAAGATTTTTAGCTCTAATAGATGAAAAGGAAAAATTAACATTTATCTTGTTTTTAGGTCCAAGGATTTTTGAGTTAGTATTTACAGGCTGGGAAACGGAAAACATTTTTGATGTGCCAAGAAAACATAAAAAAATTTTCCTTCCGAAAGGATGGAGGTTATTAAAAGTATAAATCAAAGTAGTGTATAAGGAGGTGAAAAAATGGAAGTTGATTTTTCGCCAGAATATATTCAAAAAAGGTTGTGTAATTTATTTTCAATAGCGTTTAACAAAGATATTGCAATAGAAGATGAAAATGAAATTAGAGACGAAATAAAAAATGAAAATGAGATTGAGATCGGAATAAGAAGAAAAATTTTTTTGTTTTCCTTTGCGAAAATATCTATTCTTAAGAATGTTCGTTAATAGGAGGCTTTACGCCTCCTTTTTTTAACATTAAAAATTAGTGTTTGAGTTGAATTTTAAAATTTTATAGAATTTAAAGAAGATGAAAAAAGGATACAAAGCGGAATGGGAGGCAAAAAAGATTTTGTTTAAAAAGTATCCAAAAGATTCTATTTTTAAAGTGGCCATTGGAGGAACGGTTGATTTTTTTATTTTGGGAAAAAAAGGAAGAATCGAAAAAATAATTGAAGTTAAAAAAACTAATAAAAAAAGATGGTACCCCACAAAACACGACAAAAAACAGTATTTAAATTTAAAAAATATTCAAAAAAAATTTAAAATTCCGGTTGAATATTGGATGAAAGTGAACGGAAAATGGACTGTTTTAAAATTAAAAGAAATGGAAACTTTTTTCAAATAAATCTTATTTTTATTAATGGAAAAACATTTTGCAATTTTATTTTCAGAAAAAATAAACGAGTACGATTTTGGCGAGGGGCATCCTTTTCATGGAAGAAGGGGAGAGGATTTTTTGAAATTTTTTAAGGAAAAAGCAAAAATTGATTTCCAGATTTTAAGGGCTGAAAAAGTAAATGATGAAGATTTATTTTTAATTTGTGAAAAAGATTATATTGAATTCACGAAAAAATATTTCAAGGTAAAAAGTAGGGGAGAGGATTTTAACGGAAAATTCTTTTTTTATCATTCAGCAGATAATTTACCAATTGGAAAACCTGGAAAAATAGAAGAGGCGGCAAGATACATAATAGGGCAAGCAAAATTGGCTGCAGATTTAGTGATGGAAAGAAAATTCAAAAAAGTAATTTCCATTGGCGGAGGATTGCACCACGCAAAGAAAAATTTTGGTGAAGGTTTTTGCATTTATAATGATGTTGCGTTTTGCGCAAAATATTTGATCCTAAAATACAATTTAAACAAAATTTTAATTTTAGATACTGACGCTCATGCTGGTAATGGAACTTTAGAATATTTTTATGAAGACGAAAGAGTTTTATTTATTGATATTCATCAGGACCCAAGAACTCTTTATCCTGGAACAGGTTTTATAGAACAAAAAGGGAAAGGTGGGGGAGAGGGTTTAAAAATTAATATTCCTTTGCCGCCTTTTTCTGGCAATACTTCTTATAAAATGGTTTTTGAAGAGATAATTGAGCCCGTAGTTACAGAATTTAAACCTCAAATAATAATCAGAAACGGAGGCTCTGACCCTCATTTTTCAGATCCTTTAACAAATTTGAATTTGACAGTTGAAGGCTTTAAAACGATAGGTGAAAAAGTAAAAAAGTTAGCTGAAATTTGCAATGGAAGAGAAATTGACCTGATTGCTTCAGGCTATAATCTTGATGTTTTAAATTTTTGCTGGAGTGCTTTACTTTTTAGAATTTTAGGCATTGAGATTGATTTAAAAGAACCTCTACCCTTGCCTAAAATTGAAGAACCTTTAAAAGAGGTTCAAGAATTGATTCAAAAAATTAAAAAAGAATTTAAACCTTTTTGGAAATGTTTAAAATAAAACTTGACTTTAATTTTTCGAAAGGGTAAAATATATTTGATGTCGCATAATATACCTTAAGCGACATAAAATTATGACATTAGAAAATGAAGTCGAAAATAAGCCTCAAAACAACCCTCTTAATATAAAGCCGGTTAAAGAATATTTAAACGATTTTTTGGATTGGTTAGAAATAGAAAAGGGACTTTCAAATAAAAGTCAAGAAAATTATTTTAGATTTTTGAAACCTTTTTTAAAATGGTTAGAAATTAAAAAAAAAGAGAATTTAAGACCTCAAGAAATTACTCCCCAACTAATTTCAGAATATCGACTTTTTCTCTCTCGTCAATATTGGATAAATAATAAAAAAAATTTAAAGAAATCAACTCAAAATTATTACTTAATCGCTTTGAGGCAATTTTTAAGATTTTTTTCTGAGAAAGAAATTCCTTCATTATCTCCTGAAAAAATTAAACTAATAAAAGAAGATAAAGAAAGAAAAATAAATTTTCTTACCCTGGAACAAATAACAAAACTTCTTGAAACTCCTGACACTTGTACCTTAATTGGAAAAAGAGACAGAGCAATTTTGGAAGTTTTCTTTTCTACTGGTATGAGGGTAGGAGAAATTGTAAATTTAGATAGAACCCAAATTAAAATCGGACCCCAAACAAAAACATTAGAAATTTCTATTATCGGAAAAGGGGGAAGGCCAAGAACGGTTTACTTTTCAGAAAGAGCTATTTTCTGGTTGAAAGAATATTTAAAAGAAAGGTCGGATAAAGAAAAAGCGCTTTTTGTAGCCTTTAAAGGAAAGAGGATTTTAGGGAGGTTATCGAAAAGATCTTTTGAAAGGATCGTAAAAAAATATGCTATTTTAGCCGGACTTCCTTTAAATGTAGTTTGCCACACTTTGCGCCATTCTTTTGCTACTGATTTGTTACAAAAAGGAGTTGACCTAAGAATTGTTCAAGAATTTTTGGGCCACAAAAATATTGCCACTACTCAAATTTACACTCATTTAACGAAGCCTTATTTGAAAAAAATTCACGAACAATATCACGGATTGAAAAAAAATCACCATCCAGAGAATAAAGATTTAAAAGAAAAAAAGGAAAATGAAAACCAAGAAAATAAACCGTCTGCTTGAGAAGTTTTGAAATAAAAATTTGTTTCTTAAAAAAATTTTCCGAGTTTTTTTTATAACGTAAAAAATCTGGAAAAGATTCTGCCAAAATTTTAGCTCCAAAAAGTCCCCAAATTATTCCTCCGCCAGACCAAGGTTTTATCATCCCCGCTGATTCCCCACAGAGAGTAATTTTTTTATTTTCTGGCAACCAAAAATTATTTATCGAAATTAAAGCGGATTTAATTTGAGAATAATTTTTTATTTCTTTTTCTTTCAGAAAATCGTTAAAAATTTTCTTTGCCCTCTCCCCTACTTCCAAAACTCCAAATTCTGTAGTTTTGCCTCTTGGAATTTTCCAAAAAAAACCTTTTTTTGTTGGAACAACCTCAACAAAATTGGAAAAATCGGGTTGGTCAACAATCGTTAAAATTCCCAAATAGGGTTGAGAGGACTTTCCTTTTAAATACTTTCTCAAAAGTGAATTTGCTCCATCTGTTCCTATTATTCTGTCAAAGTTTTGCTCCATTTCTAATATTTCATTTTCGGCAACTTCTTTTTTTAAAAATATCTTTACATTCTTTTTTCGCAAAAGTTCTTCAAAAAGTCTTTCTTCTATTTTTTTTCGATTGAAAGCAAAAAAATTTTTTTTAAATTTGAGATTTATATTTTTTTTGGGAAATAAAATTCTGCAGAATTCAATTTTATTCTCGATAAAGTCTTTTGCAAAAGGCAAAAAATCAAAGATTCTTTCAGAATACAAAGCAGAACACGCCTTCTCCCCTACTTTATCTTTTTTTTCAAACAAAAAAATTTCTTCTCCTTTTTCTGATAAAAGTTTTGATAAATAAAGCCCACAAATTCCACTGCCGACAATTGCTACCCTCATTTCTTTTCATTTTCAATTGATTTTTTTATAAACCCCAAAAATAAAGGATGAGGCGATAACGGTCTCGATTTAAATTCTGGATGAAATTGAGAAGCGATAAAAAATGGATGATTTTTTATTTCTATTATCTCTACTAAATTTCTTTCCGGATTAACACCGGCAAAAATTAATCCTTTTTTCTCAAAAATTTTCTTGAATTTGTTATTAAATTCGTAACGATGGCGGTGTCTTTCAAAAACCGCCTCTTTTTTGTACAACGAAAAAACGAGAGTGTTTTTTTTGATTTCACATTTTTGCTCCCCTAACCTCATCGTTCCGCCAAATTCTTTTTCTTTTAAAAGTTTTTTTTGTTCTCTTAATAAAGAAATAACTGGAAATTTTGTTTTGGGATTGAATTCTGTGGAGTGAGCATTTTTTAAACCGCAAACGTTTCTTGCAAATTCAACGCAAGCTAATTGCATGCCAAGACAAAGGCCTAAAAAAGGAATTTTATTTTTTCTACAAAATTCAATGGCCAAAATTTTTCCTTCTGTGCCTCTTTGACCAAAGCCTCCGGGAACGATGATTCCAGAGAAATTTAAAAGTTCTTTTAAATTTTCTTTGTTCTTTTCATAATTTTCAGCGTCTAACCACTCAATTTTGGGCTTTCTTTTGTAATACCAGCTTGCGTGCTTTACAGCTTCAATAACAGAAATGTAAGAATCCATTAAGACAAATTTTCCCGTTTTAAAATATTTTCCAACAATTCCAATTTTCAATTCTTCTTTGCTTTTTTTAATTTTTTCGCACAAATTTTCCCATTCTTTTAAGTTTTTCTTTTTGGCTTTTAAACCAAATTCTTTTAAAACTTTTTCTCCAAACTTTTCTTTGTTAAAATTTATTGGAATTTGATAAATAAATTCTACGTCTGGAGCTGAAATTACATTTTCTTTTTTAACGTTACAAAAAAGCGCTAATTTTTCTTTTCGCGGTTCGTCCAATGGTAATCTTGACCTTGCCACGATAAAATCTGCTTGCAAACCCGCTTCATTAAGCAATCTTGCTGCTGTTTGAGTGGGTTTTGTTTTCATTTCTCCAATCATTTCTGGAATCGGTAAATAAGAAACTAAAATAAAAATTACTCTTTTTTTATACTTTAGCTTTGTTTGTCTTGCAGCCTCCAAAAAAAGAGCGTTTTGGTACTCTCCGATAGTTCCTCCAATTTCCACTAAAACAAAATCTGCCCTTTTCCCCAAATTTTCGATTCTTGAAATAATTTCATCTGTGCAATGAGGAATAACCTCAACGCATTTTCCGTCATACTTTAGCTCTCTTTCCTTTTGGATAACCGAAAGAAAAACTTTTCCTAGAGTAAGGTAATTATCTTTTGTTAGGTCCTGATGTAAAAATCTTTCATAAATTCCAATATCTTGATCGGTTTCAATTCCATCTTTCGTTACAAAGACTTCGCCATGTTCTATGGGATTCATTGTGCCGGCATCGACGTTAACGTAAGGATCAATTTTCATCGATTCTACTTTATAGCCTTTTGATTTTAGTAAAACTCCCAGAGAAGCGGAAGTTGTCCCCTTCCCTATTCCAGACATTACTCCACCAGCAATAAAAATAAAGTTTGCCATGTTTTAAAAATTTTTAATGATTTCCATTGCTTTTTTCAATGGTAAATCTTCATCAGATTCAGATTCCTTAACTTCAACATCTGGACTAACCCCAATATCAGAAATTTGATTCCCTTTCGGAGTCAACCATTTCGCTACCGTAATTTTTAAAAAGGAACCGTCGCTTAGTTTTTCAAGTTGTTGTACCGATCCTTTTCCAAAGGTTTTCTCCCCGATTAAAATTGAACCCTGATTTTCTTTTAGAGCGGAAGCTAAAATCTCAGACGCTGAAGCTGAACCTCCGTTTATTAAAATCACTGTTTTTACATCTTTTAAAATGCCAGGACCCGGAGATTTGTGTTCTATTTTTTTCCCTTTGCCATAATCTTCTATCACTACCAACTTTCCTTTTTCTAAAAAGAAACCAGCAATGTTTACTGACACTCCTAAAATTCCTCCAGGATTATTTCTTAAATCCAAAATTAATTTTTTAGAATCTGATTTTAAAATTTCTAAAGCAATTTTTGGAAAATCGTCGTTTAGCTTTTCCGAAAATTGGTATATTCTTAAATAAAAAATTCCATCTTTTTTTTCAAATTTTAAAGAGGGGATTTTAATTATATCTCTTGTCAATTCAATTTCTTTTGGCTCTTTCCAATCTTCTCTATAAATAGTTAATTTTACATCTGTTCCTTTTGGTCCCCGGATAAGCATTGCTGCTTCTTCAACGCTCATGTCTGTAGTATCTTTTTCGTTGATTTTTAATATAAGGTCACCAGCTTTAATGCCCGCTCTTTGGGCTGGCGTACCTTCCAAGGGCGCTATAACTTGAAGCCTTCCTTTTTTAATCCCTATTTCTATACCCACTCCCTCAAAATATCCTCTAACATCTTCTTCAAAAATTTTTGCTTGTTTTGGGTCAAAAAAATTAGTGTAAGGGTCATCAGAAGATTTTGCCATCCCAGAAATTGCTCCATAAATAATTTTTTGAGGGTCGATTTTTGTTTTGTCGTAGAATTTTTCTTTTAATTTATGATAAGCTTCCCAAAAAAGCGAAAAATCGATTTCTTCTGGTTTGCATACTTTCGGAGGATTTTGATTTAAAAACCTTTCTTTTAAATGAGAAGAGATTACTTCAAAAAAGGAAAGGCCTTTTTTTTCTGGATAGATAGTGTCCAGTTCTCCTTTCCGATAACCAATAAAAAATCCAGCAAGGTAGCATAGAAAAAGAAGGACTAAAATTAAAAAAGAAAATAAAATTTTTTTCAGCCTCATAGGTTTTATAAATTTTAGCAAACTTTTAAAAATTTTCAAAAAAAATATTTAAGTCAAAATTTACCCGTCCTTCAAATAAAATTACGTTTTCTTTCTCTTTTAATGTTTTTAATTTCTTTAAAATTTCTTTTTGATTCTCGATAAAAAAAATTTCAATTTTTTCTTTTTTAAAATTCAAAGATTCCTTTAAAGCTGATTTTTTTATGTCTTCAAAAAAATCTCTCGTTGTGATAATTGCTAAATCACAAATTTCACCAATTTTCCTCCCAATTTTTTGATGAATTTCTTGCGATTTTTCTCCCAACTCAATTAAGCAAGGCATAACAATAGCTTTTTTTCCTTTCCACAACCTTAAATGCTCCAAATGAAAAAGTACGCTTTCTGGGTTGGCAGAATAAGTGCTATCGATAACATCCGGTCCTTTCTCCATTTCGATTAATTTTACTCCACCTTGAATGGGTGAGATTTTTTTGCAAGCTGATTGAATGTCTTTGGGTTGCATTCCAAGTTCTTTTGCGCAACAAATTGCTAACAAAAGATTTTGGATGTTTTGAATACCTATTAAATTTGCCTCAATTTTTATTTTTTCGTTTGTTTGAAAGCAGGCATCAAAAATTAGTTTATTTTTAAAAACCTCAATATTTTCTGCCCAAAGATCAAAATCTTTTTTATTGATTCCAACAATTTTTTTTCTTTTTTTAACTGTTTTTTGAATTTCGTTTAAGGTTTCGTTTTCGCCGTTAAAGATTAAAAGACCGTCTTCTGGTAAGCCATCTATTAATTCTTTGCCGCCTTCAGCCGAAATCAAATTTCCAAGAGACCCGAAAAGGGATAAATGTTGAAAAGTTACTCCAGTAATGATTCCGATTTGCGGTTTTGCAATTTCAACAAGTCGTTTTATTCCACCTTTGTTATAAGCGCCCATTTCACAAATAAAAATTTGATGCTCTTTTTTTAAATTTTCCAAAATTGTTTTTGCTATTGCCATTTCAGAATTTTGATGTTCTTTCGTTTTTAAAATTTTAAATTTTTCGGACAAAATAGTGCTCAAGAACTCTTTAGTTGAAGTTTTTCCGTAAGATCCTGTAATACCGACAACGGTGATATTTTTAAATTCTTTTCTTTTTTCTTTAGCTTTTCTTAAAATCACTTTTTTTGAGAGAGCAGTAGGCATTTGAAAAATTAGCACTAAAGAAGAAATTATCCCAAAGTTTAGAATGTCGAAAATCACAAGCCAAAACAAAAAGCCAATCCGAGGAATTAAAAGAGAAAGAAAATAAAAAATTGTAAAAATTAAATTTGCAAAAAAGAGAAAAGTGATTTTAAGAGTAAATTTTGGTAAAAGTGCCCGTCCAAGCAAAAAATCAAGTAAAAATTTCCCGGATTCTAAAATAAAAATAGCTAAAAATAAAAAATAGCAAATTAGGTTTTCTTTTGAAAAAATTAAAATAAAAAAAAGTAAAATCTTTAAAATGAAAACTTTATTTAAAAAAATTTTTTTCCCTTTTTCAGTTCTAAAATGGTCGGCAAACCTCCCGATGTGGTATTCTTTTAATTGCCAAAGATAAAGCCAAAAGGTAATCGATTTAATCTGTCGTAAAAACCAAAAAAGAGAAAAGAAAATTAAAAAAATTTTAAAAATCATTACTTTTTAAAATTTCAATTAATTTTTTAGATAGTTCTTCTGGAATTTCCAAATGAGGAGAATGACGAACGTTTGGGAAAATTATTAATTCGGAATTTTTTATTTTCTCTTTCATAATTTTTCCATCTTTTAAGGGTACAATATTATCTTTTGCGCCCCACAAAATAAACGTTTTAACCGTTATTTTCGAAACGATTGGCAATAAATCCTCTGCTAACACATTTTTTATTGTTTCTCTCATTTCTTCTTTTGCTTTCCCATAATCTCTGTCTCTAAAAAACCGGTAGAATAAATTTCTTGCTTTATCTTGAAATCTCCTCAAAAAACTTCGCGCCAAGATTGCATTCCCTAATAGAGCCAAGTAATAAATCAGTGCTTCTTTTGGACCCCACTTTGCTTTTATTCCCGCAGAATCGACCAAAATTAAAGATTTTAATTTTTCAGGAAAATTCAATGAGAATTTTATAGCTACTCTTCCACCGAAAGAATGTCCCAACAAAAAAAATTTATCGATTTTTAAATTTTCCACAAATTCTTTTAACCAATAAACATAATTCTGAAGGTTCCAGGCTTGAGGCGGGGTTTTGCTTTTTCCAAAACCAGGAAAATCAGGGGCTATCAACTTAATATTTTCTTTTTCTAAAATTTCAATTACCTTTTGCCAAGAATCAGAAGAGCCTCCCCAACCATGTAAAATCACCAGAGGGAACCCTTGGCCTGCTATTTTGTAGTTAGTCTCAATACCTAAAATCTGGAGCTTTTTTTCTTCGATCATTATTTTAGGATCTTTTTATCTCTTTAAAATGTAAATATTTGTTTAAAACTTTTGGAATTTTGACAGAACCATCTTCTTGTTGATAATTTTCTAAAATGACAACAATCGCTCTTTGTAGAGCTAAAGCGGTCCCGTTAACTGTATGCACAAATTGAAGCTTTTTTGTCTTTTCGTCTCGATAGCGTATGTTTAATCTCCTGGCCTGAAAATCGGTACAATTTGAAGTTGAATGAGTTTCCCGGTATCGATTTTGAGAGGGAACCCAAGCTTCTATATCATACTGAGCAGCGGTAGGAAAAGCCATGTCTCCTGAGCAAATTTTCAAGACTCTATAAGGAATTTCCAAAGCTTGCATTATTTTCTCTTCTATCTTCAAAAAAAACTCATGTTCTTTTTCTGACTGTTGAGGATGGCAGAAACTGAACATTTCTAATTTTTCAAATTGGTGGACCCTCAAAATTCCTCTAACATCTTTTCCCCACGAACCAGCTTCTCTCCTAAAACAACCAGAAAAACCTAAATATCTCTTGGGCAAATCTTTTTCTTTAAAAATTTCGTTCGTGTGCATGGGTCCTAAAATTTGCTCTGCAGTACCAATTAAAATTAAATTGTCTTTTTCAATAAAGTAATAATCTTCCCTCCCCTTTTCTAAATAACCCATACCCCAAAAAAGTTCTGGTTTTATTAAAACTGGAGGCATTACAAATTCAAACCCTTCTTTTTTTAACATTTCTAAAACAAAATTTATCAAAGCTATTTCCAAAAGCGCACCCTCTTTTTTTAAAAAAGCAAAACGCGAACCAGATGTTTTTGAGGCCCTTTTTGTATCTAAAATATTTAATTTTTCCCCAATCTCCAAATGGTCTTTTACGGGGAAAGTAAATTTTTTCGGCTCGCCCCACGTTTTTAAAACAACATTATCGTTTTCATCTTTTCCCTCTGGAACTCCTTCCAACGGTAAATTAGGAATTTGAGATAAAATTTCAAAAAATTCCTTTTCTATTTCTTTATATTTTTCTTCTATTTTCTCTTCTCTATCAGAAAACTTTTTCATTTCCGAAATTAGATCCTCTCTTTCTTGTCCTAATTTTCCTCCTATTAATTTTGAAAGCTTGTTTTTTTCTCTTCTTATTTCCTGAAGTTGCGTTAAAAATTTTCTCCTTTGGTCATCCAATTCTAAAAGTTTCTCAAAATCAACTTCTGCCCCTTTCATTTCACATCCCTTTTTTACTTTTTCCAAATTTTCTCTAATGTAATTTATATCCAACATAGATTTTTAATTTTATTAAAAGTTACCCAATAAATCAAGCAAAAACCTCATTTTTCCTCTATGAATATTTTTAATTTAATCTATTAACCCAAATTCAATTCGCATACATTAAAAAAAGCCTTTGTAAATAATGTATAAAAATTTTTACATTAAAAATTGATTATTTTGATGGAGGCTTTATTTTTCTTGCTAAAATGATTGCAAAATAAAAATTGAAAAAATTAGCGAAAGGAAAACTTTAGAATTTAAATAGTTTCTTTTTGGTTGAAGCTCCCAACACCAGAAACGATAAAAAATAAACTTTCGTGATAATTATGCCATGGCAGAAATAATACGGAGGTTTTGAAATGTAGGGGTAAGGTAAACGAGTGAAAAATTTAAAAAAATTTCTGAACTACATAAATATTGGAAACCATAAACCAAGGTCGTTATATTAAGAATTTAAATAGAACCTGTATCCTTTACAGTTTTTCCCAAAACCAAATCAATTCTACATTCGCACCTTGGATTTATTTCATCCATACTCTTTGCCAAAGGACAAACGTAAACTTTCCCTTCCCCATAAGGAATTTGAGCTAAAACAAAACTCGCAAAAATTAATCCAATCAAAACTATTTCGCATTTTAACAAAACTGGAATTCTTGAATTTTTTGTTTTGATGCTTCCAAATTTCATGAATTCATGAAGTCGTGAAATGCCAAAATCTTAAATTTTATTAACTCCTCATCTAAGAAAATAATATAGCGGAACTATTAATCCAATTAAACACAAAACAATCCCTGCGATAGCAAATTTCTTTTTTGTGGATTTGAGACCTAATACTCCAAAAATTATTCCCATAATCCCTATTAAAGGAATGAAAAAGTAAATGAGAAAAGCTACAAGACCCCCGAACATTTCTAACAAACCTAAAGTAGTTATTGGAGAAACTAGTTGTATCATTAAAATTACTGAGATTAGCAATCCTCCACTCACTATACCCAAGATTAGGGAAATAATAGCTTTTTTTTCTGAAGGTAATTGTTGAAACATTCCTTATTTTAATTATAAATTTTTTCGACCTTGATTAATTTTGTTGATTTTATTGTTTAGGAATGAAAAGAATTTTTGATCTTTCGACTGTTTCTGGCCATTCTGGCATATAAAGAATTGATTTTCTTTTTTCTAAGTCATAATCAGCTATTAACTCATTCAAATCAATATCCTCTTTCGCTTTTTCGGGACGGACAAAAATTGCTCCAACTGGAATAGATGGAAAATGTTTCAGTTTAATTAGCACCCAATCTTTCATAGTCCTTCCAAACTCAGTAGCATTTTTTCCTAATGAGGACCAAATTAGTTCAATTTTTTCTTTTGCTTTTTCTTTTATTTTGATTATTCGGGAGTATATTGCCTCTTCTTTTATTTTTATTTTTCTAATAATCTTCTCTTCAAAGTTTGAGTTTTTATCTTTGGCAATTAAGGTAGCTTCATAATCTCCAGGCCTTGAGTAACAGTGATGGGCTTCTTTTCCTGAACCAAAATTTCCATCTCCAAAATCCCAAACGAAAGTATAATTTTGTTTTTTAGTAAATGCGTGGGCTACAAAGAAAACGCATCCTGTTTTTTCACCAGAATATTCAAAATCAATAGTGGGGTTAAACGCCACAAATTCTGTACCATCGATGTTAGTTTCCCAGTTATTATAATTTATTTCATTAGATCCAAAAACTTTAACAACTCTAATTATTCCTTTTGGCTTTGCATCATTCGAACCCACCATTGTAGCTTCGGTGGTTAGAACCGGAACGGTACTTAGAGCTGGATATTCTTTGTTTGCATTGAAAAATAATATTTTTTCAAAACCGGGTAGCTCTTCAATACCATGTTTTTCAAATCCATGAATATGGCCGCCAAAATTTGCAAATACTTTTTCATTTTTAATAAGTTCTTCTAATTTGTTTATTTCGTCAGAATTGAAGGCATCTACAAAATTCTTAACGAATGGATGGTGAGAAAAT
>Ga0207433_10012285_pt1 | contig 12828 bp, 11 predicted proteins | sample YelNatPaOPGAMG01_FD_187559 | JGI IMG/M metagenome (GOLD analysis project Ga0207433, IMG submission 187559) | Hot spring thermophilic microbial communities from Obsidian Pool, Yellowstone National Park, USA - OP-RAMG-01 (SPAdes) (version 3) | ecosystem: Environmental > Aquatic > Thermal springs... | reverse complement strand
AACGACGAACCAAACCGATGGAGATACTTGCCAGTGAAAAATCGGCATATCTCATCTTAAGTTTTGTGGCTTACAAGATGGAACAGAACTGGAAGTCTGCGCCCTTTGGCAAAAGCAATTCGCCAACGCTCAAAAATTTTACACAATTAACTTGACATTATCTTCAGGCACGAACATCTTTGCCGGGACTTGGGGTGGAGGTGTGTTTCTATCAACGAACAACGGTACAAGCTGGACTCAAGTCAATAATGGCTTGATGAATACTGTTGTCAGGTCTCTAGCCGTATCAGGCACGAACATCTTTGCCGGGACTAGTGGTGGCGGTGTCTATCTATCCACAAGCAACGGTGCAAGCTGGACTGAAGTTAATAATGGCTTGAAGAATACTTATGTATATGCTCTAGCCGTTTCAGGGACGAACCTCTTTGCCGGGACTTTGATTGGAGGTGTGTGGAGACGCCCCTTGTCAGAAATGATCACTTCTGTGGAAAGGTTCTCAACAGATTTACCTACTGATTTTGGTCTTGAGCAGAACTATCCAAATCCATTTAATCCCACGACCACGATTCGCTTCTCACTTCCACATCGTGAGCATGTAACGCTGAAAGTCTTTGATGTTCTCGGTAGAGAAGTGGCAACGCTGGTGGATGGAGAGTTAAACCCAGGCGAGCATTCGGTTGTCTTTAGTGCAAAAGATTTGCCGAGCGGTGTGTATTTCTATCGCTTAACCACCCCAACATTTTCACAAACAAAACTTATGGAGGTACTTAAATGAAAAGAATGTATATTCTGTTTGCAATTTCCTTATTGATGACACACGGTGTAGATGCTCAATTAAACGATCGCTTTTACGGCAGCGGCTATGCTCCCTTGGCTCAGAAAGCCGGTGCTTATGCTGTTAATATTTTTATTCATTGGAGGCAAGTTCAAAAGTTTTCAACTTCATCTTATAATTGGAACTATCCTGACTCTTTGATTCAAGCCAATCAGACGGCAGGACTGCACACCATGATTACACTTGAATGTACGCATCCTATCACTTCGGCTGATTCAACGCCAGGAACATGTGCGTATAGTTATAATCAGCAGGCAGGATACCCTGATAATACATGGATTCCACAAGGCACAGATACAACGCTTTGGAAAAATTTTGTGAATGCAATTGTTGACAGATATGATGGCGATGGGCAAAACGATATGCCCGGACTTACATATCCGGTCGTAGCATGGCACATAGGGCAAGAATGGGAAATAAGTTGGTGCAGCACTTATTCCGATACTTCTCTTGCCGGTGCACAGGAATTTGTGAGATACGTGAATATGACTTATCCGGTAATTAAAAATCAACAGCCCAATTCAACAGTGAGTTTAATAGGCATAGATATTCGTCATCAATCCGAAGCATTTTATGACGGATATTTTACGGGACAAAGTACGATTTGTATGAACGGAAATAGCTTCACAACTTCACGACTTGCTTCTTCTCCTGTTTTTCTTGCAAAACGAAAAAATGTGATGTATATTTTCAAAAATGCGAAGTTTGATGAAGCAGATGTTCATGCCTATGGCAGATGGCAATTTATACCCAATATAGTAAAGTGGGTAAAAGATTCCACGCAAAACAAACCAGTGATTTTCACGGAAGGCGGAGGTCCCTTCTACAAAGCATGTGAAAATATTTATCATTCAGTAAATGATACTGATGGACGACTCCCCGCTCCCTTAGTGAGAGACAATGCTTCTTATGTGGTGTATCACTTTATTTCTGCTCTTGCAAGTGATGTAAAAAAATTCACTGGAACATTCAACCAGAATACAATAATTGGGGCGCTACATGGGGCGACCTTGACTTGTTGAGCATAACTCTGGTAAAGAAACCGTCCTTTTATGTTTACCGATGGCTGGCAAAAACGGTTTTCTCCAATGCGAATGCAGATACCGTTGTGAAAATTCCCGAGTCAAACACAAACCTCTATCATTACCAGATACAACCTCTGGGACTGAATGTGATCTGGTCAACGACCGCTGTGGATAGTTTCATTGTAAACGGAACCGGAACCCTTTACCGCTGGGATATTCCTACGACGTGCAACTCTGTTTATCCTACTGCCTGTGATTCTGTTGTTCAGACCAGTTCGGTGAATGTTAGCGATTCAATCACAATAACCCTTACCGATGGCGTGCCGGTATTTTACAGTTGGGACAATGTTTTGACGGAAGTTTCGGAAAGCCACAGCTTCATTCCGACTACTCCCGTATTGCATCAGAATTATCCCAACCCGTTTAATCCAACAACTACAATTCGTTTCTCACTCTCTCGTCGTGAACACGTTACGTTGAAAGTCTTTGATGTTCTCGGCAGAGAAGTAACAATATTGGTGGATGGAGAATTAAACCCCGGGGAACATTCGGTTGTATTTAATGCGACGGGCTTGCCAAGCGGTGAATACTTCTACCGTTTAAGCAGTCCAACTTTTTCACAGACGAAATCAATGGGGATAATAAAATGAACATTGTGACTCGTTTCGGCTTGATCTCTTTGTCGTTGGCAATTTTTTCTTTAACAACTTCGGCGCAGGGACGCTTTTCGGGAAAATTGGGCTACGGCGTTTCGCCGAAAGGCCACCCTTACGATTACTCACAGTTCGGGACATTTCTGCAGGAAGTTGCCAATACCTGCAACGGCGGAGTGGTGTATGCAAACGCCAATTGGCGCGATAACTTGCAGTCGAGCGGTATCATCCCCAACGTACAAAAAGTCGTCTGTTCGCTCCAACCTTCACCTTACAACTATGTGGATATGATTACCTATGCCTGGGCTACCTACCCTCAATTATATCTGAATGTGCCAACCAATCCAACCAATAACTGGACCAATCCCGATATGAAAAATCTTTTCCTGAGAATGCTGATAAACACTGCCGATTCGCTCGGTCCCACCTATCTTTTTATCGGCAACGAAGTAAGCGCGTACTGGGTGCAGGATTCGTTAGACTATCCCAACTGGGTCGGATTTTATCACACAGCATATGATTCCATAAAAGCACATTCACCTGCAACGAAGGTCGGAACGATCTTCAACTATGAGCATCTCACCGGCAATGGCGTGCTGACGGGATGGACCACTCCGCACTGGTCCGCTTTTACCCTCTTCGACACTTCCAAAATAGATATCTTGGGACTAACGGTCTATCCTTTTTTCAATTACGACTCTGCCTCCAAGGTGCCGATCACTTATCTGAATGCTATCTTCAGCCGCATGGGAAATAAACCGGTCGCCATCACCGAGACTGGCTGGCCAGCCGACTCCTTCATCGGAACATGGGTCAGTTCACCCCAGCAGCAGGTTGATTATGTGAACAAAATATTTTCGGTGATAAATGGAAAGAATGTGGAAGTCGTGAACTGGCTGTTTCTGAATTATATGATGGATAATTCCAACACTGCCGCGGTAAAGATATTTAAGAGTGTCGCACTGCGCGACTCCCTTGGCAATGACCGTCCGGCTCTGGCAACGTGGCTCTCGTACTGTTCTGCTGCGACAGGAATAGGCAGCCCCTCTTCACCAATTGCAGGATATAGTTTGCAGCAGAACTATCCCAATCCGTTCAACCCGTCAACAATAATTCGCTTTTCGCTTCCGCAGCGCTCGCATGTCACGCTGAAGGTCTTTGACGTGCTCGGCAGAGAAGTGACGACGCTGGTGGATGGAAAATTACAACCCGGGGAGCACTCGGTTGTGTTTAATGCAAAGGATTTGCCAAGCGGTGTGTACTTCTATTGTTTAACCACCGCAACATTGTCGCAAACAAAACTAATGGAGGTCTTGAAATGAAAAACAGACATTTTGTTTTACTCCTTTTTCTTTTCCAGGTTTTTATATCGAACTCCTTCGCCCAACTCTGGTACACCACACGCGGACTTCCGAATCAGGATGAAAGAGCCTGGGGCGTGGATGTGGACAGTGCGGGAAATGTCTATTGGGCAGTTGAAGAAAAAGACCAATCTCCATACTTGTACTTCAATATTACTCTCTTTAAAACTGATTCCGATGCGCATCAGGTCTGGCAGAGCGCATCCTGGGGCTGGAACTATAATGATATTGCATTCATCACAAAAATAAAGGGACAAACTGTTTATCTGGGAGGAAGAACCGACTCAACAAATGCGATAGATGGTAGTGGAGGTAATGCACTCGTCCTGAGTTACAGCGCAAACAGCGGAAGTCTCAACTGGCAATACATCTGGGATCAGGGTTTCGGCTACGAAGAGATTGATGGATTGATTGTTCAACCTGATGGGATTTATCTTTCCGGCTGGTCGAAAGGGCAAACCTCGGATATGGATTTCCTTGTTCAGAAAATAAGTCTGACAGGTGAGCGAATCTGGTCAAACACCTGGGACTACAACAACCGCGGCAAGTTTGATGGTGCAAACGGACACATGGCGATGGACGACAATTTCATTTATGCAGCAGGGCACGTGAACAGAACCAACATCGGCTCGCTCGATGGCGATGGTGCTTTGGTTTGCTTCCGGCGTGCTGACGGAGCGTACCAATGGCATGTGATTTGGGGTGGTGCTCTGTATGACGATGCACTCGGACTTACGATGAGTGCCGATTCTATGCTTTATGTTGTGGGCTTTACAGGAAGTTTCGGAAAAGGCTCGCAATGTTATCTCAACAAATATTCCCGCACCGGGCAGTTGAAGTGGAGCCGTATCTGGGGCGGAACGGGAACTGAGGATGCGCGTGCACTGGTCACAGATAGCGACAGTATAGTTTATGTTGTCGGCACTACATCCAGCTACGGTCATGGAGGTAAGGATATTTTCATTCTCAAATATGACTCTGGCGGGACATTGATCGATTCACTTTTCTGGGGAGGATCTTATGATGAAATTGCTCACGATGTAGCAATGTATGGTGATTATCTTTACGTTGCCGGTGAAACCTCCAGTTTTGGAAACGCCCAATCAGACGGGCATGAGGCGGATGGATTACTTCTGAAAGTGAACGGAAGAACGATGAAGGCACCCGAGCCCACTCCGACAACTGTGCCCGACAATTCTAACCCAATACCCCGGGCTTTTGCAGTTTATCAGAATTATCCCAATCCGTTTAATCCCACAACAACCATACGCTTCTCGCTTCCGCAGCGCTCGCATGTGATGCTGAAAGTGTTTGATGTACTTGGCAGAGAAGTAGCAACGCTGGTGGATGGAGAATTCATCGCAGGCGAACATTCGGTTGTCTTTGACGCAAAGCGGTTGGCGAGCGGCGTATATTTCTATCGTTTAATTACACCAGCATTTTCACAAACAAAACCAATGGAGGTAATAAAATGAAAAACAAAGTAAATCTAACACTATTACTTTTTGCTTTTGCAATTCAACTTTCCTTTGCCCAGAGTAATCTGCAACAGGCAGCAAGTATCTCTATCAATGCTGATTCTGTGGGCGAGGTGAACCCAAATATCTTGGGGACAAATATTCTGTACTTTGGCCCTCAATGGTATACTTTGAATCCTACTTTTAAGTCAAGAATGAATGAGTTGAATAATGGGCAGGTGAGATGGCCCGAGGGTAATCACTCTGGCATTTATAACTAGAAAATAGACGGTGATTTTCGTGATACTCTTGGCAGGGCAAATGGACTCAATATTATGGAGATTGCAAAATTGTGTGATGCCATAGGAGCCAATCTTCAAATAGTGGTTAATTTTGGCACAATGAATGCACAAGACGCGGCTGACCTTGTAGAGTTTTGTAATGGACCAGTGACTTCTACGTGGGGACATAAAAGAGATTCACTTGGCCACCCCGAGCCCTTTAATGTCAAATACTGGGAGATAGGAAATGAAATGGACGGTGTCCATATGTGGCATTATTCTTGGTCAGCCCAGGATGCAAGAAAATACTTCTTTGGTGGCAGTGCAGAAAGGAGAGGCACGCTACCTCCAATGCCAGACGGACCGCTGTTCAAAGGTGACTTTTGGCGAAGCCGCGGTTTGCCAAATCAGAAGCATTTGATTAGATTCCCAGATGTAGCAGTGGGCTCTGATTCTGTATGGGTAGGTCCTGATACTTCCAGCATTGTATTGTGGACAAGGGTTGCTGACCTTGATTCGGTGGGAGCTGGTAATTATTACGAGATGGATTATGAGAATAGTGTACTAAAATTTGGTGATGGCATACATGGGAATATTCCACCATCAGGATACTACATATTATGTGAGTATACGACAACCAATCATGATGGCTATGTAGAGTTTGTGGATTCTATGAAATCAGTTGACCCTACCATTAAAATTGGTGCCTGTATGGTGCCAGACGCAAGCTGGAGCCAAGATACTATTGATTATATATTACAGAGGATGGATTTTAGAATTATCCATTGGTATCGCCATGAAGATACTACGTCTACTCCGGATTACTATGTGCGAATGGCTGGACCTACAAGACTGTTTAAATGGGCTTACAACACCAGACGATTTATTGACACTTATGCAGGTATATATGCAGATAGTATTGGAATAGCTTTGACTGAGTGGAACTGGATACTCTGGAATGGAACTTGGGCCACTCCGAAAGCAGATGCTAGTCTTGCCAGTGGATTATTTACTGCTGATGTATTGGGGAAGCTAATTACTGCAGAAGATGAACTCAAATTAGAAGTAGCTAATTACTTCTGTGCTCCTGGCCACGATACAGGTTATTATCTTGCTTTCATAGGTGCTGATTACCACAGACGCTCTGCCTTTTATGCGTTCAAAATGTTTTCTGACTATTTTGGTGAGAAGCTTGTGCATCGTGATGTTGTTTCTGACTTTTATGTAGTAGGCAATGATGCTGTCCCATTTATAACAGCATACACGAGTAAATCTCAATCAGGCGATACACTTTATCTTATTGTGATAAATAAGCACGACACTTTGAATTATGAGACTACAATTGAGATTACGGGCTTTGAGCCTAAATTATCTGCCTATGTGTACACACTTAATGGGGACAGTGTTTACTCTACAAACGAAGAGGATCCAATGAATGTAATAATAAGGGACTCGGTCATTACCAATGTTTCCAATAGTTTTACTTATACTTTCCCTGCTCATTCGGTCACGGCAATGGAGTTTGTAAGAAATGTAACAGGGATTTCTGAGCACGAAGCATTGCCGGAGAAGTTTGTGCTACTCCAGAACTATCCCAATCCGTTCAATCCCACAACAATAATTGAATATCACGTACCCGTGTCAGGATTTGTCAAATTGAGTATCTATGACATACTGGGTCGTGAAGTAGCAGTGCTGGTAAATGAAAAAGTAATAGCCGGGAAGCACAGGGTCAGGTTCGATGCCAGCAGTTTTGCGGCAGGGGTGTATTTCTACCGTATGCAGGCTGGAAAGTTTCAAGAAACTCGTAAGCTTGTTTTATTGAAATAAAATTGCAACTGCTACTAACCCCGAGCTCGACAAAAGAGATCACCCAAGCGTTCTTTCAAATGTTTTTGTAACTGCTCCTTTTGCAAAAGCACTTTGTCCAAGGCGCGATAGAGGCGGTTATCGTAAATGGCATGCGCGGGAATGCCCAGCAGGTCGGCCAAGGCTGCCTTGCTATAAGAATGCTCGGCAATATGGGGTTCACTTTTCGGTTCACAAAAACGTGCAGCCACTAGAACCGCGGCCAGATGCGCCCTTTGCACCGTCATCAGGCGCAAACATGGATTCCGCCCGTGCGTGCAATGCCTGCAAATATTTTTTAACTGTCGAACTTGGGCTAACAGGCGGCTAAAAGATTTTGCAAGGAGGTAACAGCAACTGATTATGATGAAAAACAAAATGTTATTTTATGAAATTTTAGCGGTTTGCGTCTTAGTTATCGTGGCTGCGCCGTTTTATTCCTCAAATAGTTGGCCCAAGGAGAAGACAAAACCGCGAGTTTCCATTCAGGAGAAACAGCAATCCCCGGTCTTACATCAAGAACAAACAACCGGCGATAGTCGATTTGGCATTTGGTCGCCTGGTTATTCTCAGAACAAAGAGCTCTACCTCCTTTTTCTTGAATCTGGTGCAAGACAGACAATCTGGAGCTTGTCCTAGAAACAGGCTTCGCAAAATCCAAGGTTTCTAAGTTTGATTGAGTCGGATATTTCAAAAGCCACTGAAGACGGGGTAACAGTTGTGCTTGTTTTAAAAACAGGTGTAGACTGGGAAAAGGTTAAAGAATCTAATTTCCCCTATCCAATAGAAAATTGGCGCGCTTCTGCACCACCAAAAGATATGAACGAGTGGTATGATTTTGTTTACAACTTAGCAAAACAATTCAAAGGGAAAATTAAATATTACGGTGTGATGGATGAAGTACACTGGACATTTTCAGGAACAATAGAAGAATACCTTGAATTGTTAAAAGTAACTTCAAATGCAATTCATTCCGCAGACCCTGATGCCAAGGTTATTCCAAGTTTTACTTCCCCAGCACTTTTTATAGTCTGGGAAATGAACGGCCTCTCTAAAGAATCCAGGATTCAGGAAGCCATAGATTTGCACAATTGGTTTTTTGAAGGGGTAGAAAGACCATTGACTAACGAGAACGATCTAATAAATTACTTGGCTGATGAGCGAAGTACAAGAGCAATCCAACTACTGGAGGCAATTTACTCCGATTACTCCCAATACATAGATGTTTATGAGTTCCACTCTTACAATCCTTATGATAAAACGCTTCATGTGTTGACATACCTAAAATCAAGGATGGCTGGACAAGGAATCAATAAACCCATTATTGCTGAAATAGGAACGCTTTCTCTTCCAGGAGCCTACGTTGATGAGACAACAAGGCAGCAGGATGTCGTGCGGAACTTTGCAATTACCTTAGGCAATGGCGTGAGTATGGCTTGCTGGTTTGCCCTGACGGATGCGGAAAATAGATCCTGTGGTCTTGTTGGAATCAATCCCGATAACACATTTACACAAAGGCCCGCTTATTTTACATTCAAGTTAATGGTCTCAAAGCTCGGCGGTTATAATTCAGCAGAAGCAATTGACTTGGGGCAAGATGTTTTTGCGTTCAAGTTTACAAAGGATACGAGTTCAGTTTATATTCTTTGGGGTGGAGAAAATAAAACAATTGGCTTGCCAGACGGAGCAAAGACTGTGAAAATTACTGATATAGCTGGTAATGTCACCGATGGGTTATCTTCACAGATCCCAATTAGTTCAAGTCCGATTTTTGTGGAAGAAAAAAATGTCACGATTGTAGAGCAACAAGATGTGTCTTCCGATGGATATTCCTACAAATTGCATCAAAACTACCCCAATCCCTTTAATCCAAGCACCACTATTCGCTTCGCATTTCCACATCGTGAGCACGTTACGCTGAAGGTCTTTGATGTGCTTGGCAGAGAAGTAACAACACTGGTGGATAGAGAATTCATCGCTGGCGAACATTCCGTTGTCTTCGACGCAAAAGATTTGCCGAGTGGTATGTATTTCTTTCGTTTAATTACCCCAACCTTTTCTCAAACAAAGTCAATGCAGGTGTTGAAATGAAAAGGCTATCTATATTTTTGATAGCAATAGCCCTTATAACAAACTGTGGAAATAGTTCTAATCCTGCTCCTTCCGATGTAAAGGTTCAATCGATCCAGATGCTTTCCGAAAACAGCGCAAGGCCCAATTGGGACCCCTCGGGAAGCAATCGCATTGCTTTCGATAGGAAGAACGCGGACGGTTACTACGACGTCTACGTGATCAACGCCGACGGCAGCGGACTGATCTCGGTCACGGACGGAAAGTCGGGCGTTTGGCAGCGTCATAACGGGAACCCCTGCTGGCATCCCTCAGGACGCTTTATCGTCTTTCAGTCCGAACACCCTGAACATCTTTCGGTCGGTAAGGATAAGTTTTCTTCCGAACCCGGGGTAGGAGTGTACAATGAGTTATGGGTTACCAATCCTACGGGCGACACGTTCGGGCAGCTCACCTTCCACGAAGTGAAGATGAATCTTCTTGACAACAAAAAGGCTATGGGGGTGCTCAATCCTCGCTTTTCGCGGGACGGCTCGAAGCTCATCTGGACCGAGCGCTACGACAAAGGAGGCAGGTGGGGGAAATGGCGCATAATGATGGCAGACTTTATTATTGATGAGATTCAGGGTCCTCATCTCGGCAGTCAACGTATCGTCTTAACAGCGTCAGATTACGGAGGCAGTTATGTCACCTGCATGGGTATGACACCTGATGGAACCAGGTTGTTGCTGGCAGGCAACCTCAGTGGTCAAGACGAGTTCGGGATGGACCTGTACCTTTATGACCTCGGCTCTATGACGCTCAAGGATCTCACCAATGATCCGAAGGAGTGGACGGAAGGCGCCGCAATCACGCCGGATGGGAAAAAGATCATCTATATGTCGAACAAAGGGTATCCAGTGGATCCGGCGAACGAGCACTGGTATTGGCAAAAAACAAAAAGAGAGTACTGGGTTATGAACCTGGACGGCTCAGAGAAACGACAGGTAACTCATTTCAACACCCCTGGGTATAGTGAATATCGCACTTACCCTACCATAGTGGCTGCCTGTAGCTGGAGTCGTGACGGGAAGAGGCTCGCTGCAACAATAGGAGAAGATATTGGCACTGAGGAAAAAGCTAATTTTATCTTGAAGGTGGTATTGATTGAATTCAATCGCCCTTTGTGACCAACGCTGGTTATGTTAGAGATGGGAAATTCTGATCTTCGAGCACAAGGATGATAAAATAAAATTGAGAAAGAATCGTAAAACATTGTATAACTATATTTAAGAGGTAAAGGCTATGAAAAAGACATTCGAAAATCCTACAGAAGCTCGTATTGAAAAAATCAGTGTAATGACAAGAAACATTTTCTCTTTATTGCTTCTATTGTCATTATCTCTATTGTTTGTGAGTGCCTGTAAAAAAGAATCCAATCCAATTAATCCCAATCACAACTTACCTATTTCAGAGAGAAACTTTTATATTGGTCTTGTCCCGAATCCAGCCCATGCGCCGAATAGCAGCTTTGATGATATTGTGAAGGCTTATGAAGAAACAGGGAAAATTGCGGAGATAAGTATGGTCTGGGTTGGAAAACAAGGAATCGGGGAATACGAACTGCTAAAACAGAACCGAGTTATAACAGGAGTCAGAGTTTATGGCTTGAAACCATTCGTGACACTCAACTTTGCCACAATAAAGCAAGGTCCTAACGGCTTGGAATATGTAATCGATGCTCCAGCAGGGATAACCCCGAGCCTCTCTGATTCGGGATTCAGAGAGGTATGGAAAAATGAAGCGAAGAATATCGCAGAAGAATTCAAACCCGAATATCTATCGCTTGGAAATGAAGTAAACGATTATTTTTATTCCCATCAGGAAGACATTGACCCTTATCTATCTTTAGTTGATGAAGCATATTCAGCGATAAAACAAGTTTCCCCTAATACAAGGGTTCTTGTTGTTTTCTCTTACAACCATTTGATTGAAAACAACCAATGGGAACTGCTTCGAAGATTCAACCCCAAAGTTGATTTGATTGGACTAACGACTTATCCTTATCAGAAGTTCACGACACCCGATGCGATTCCAGATGATTATTACTCAAAGCTGAAACAATATACAACCAAGCCAATTGCTTTTACGGAGATTGGATGGAGTTCCACCGGGACAAATACAGAGAAAATCCAGTCCGATTTCTTAGTGAAATTTTTAGAACTGACGAAGGGTCTTGATATTGAAATGGTCAACTGGCTGTTTCTCCACGAAACTACTTTAAGCGGAATTCCTGGCCATATCTCCAATCCAGAAGTTACGACAATAGCTCTGAAAAGAGCAGATGATAGCAAGAAAGAAATTTATGACATCTGGATTGAACTGAAAGAATTGAAGTGACGAATGAACCTAAAAACTACAATGAGGAAATAGGAATGGTGGAGTCAAAATGTAAACAATTTACCAAGTGGTGTTTACTTCTATCATTTAACTACCCTAACTTCTCAAGACATAACCAATGGTGGTGTTGAAATGAAAAAGGAAATTATTCTTCTCATATTTCTCTTTTTTTCTAAAGTTTTATTCTCGCAACCAACCTTCGAGCGAAAATACGATTATAATGGTAATGCAGATCTTGCCAGGGATGTAGTTGAAATTCCGAATGGGCATTTCATTATCGTTGGTGCAACTGGTCCTACGAATAATCCATTAGGATTAGGCAATACCGATGGCTTGGTGATTAAAATAAATTCAGTAGGCGATACACTCTGGACTCGCACTTTTGGAGACTATGGCACCGATGCCCTACTTTCGGTTTTATTTCGAGAAGATAAAATTATTATCGTTGGAGTGAAGTTTGTATTTGGGAAAGCCCATCAAGGGTGGCTACTTCAACTCGATCCAAATGGAAATAAACTTCTTGAGAAGACTTACGGAGGAAATAATTATGCATTTGATGGTATAGCCCGTATACTTCCTACAAATGATGGGGGCTATATAATGTTCGGCACGACAGAATCGTATGGTACAAACGGAACAAAAGATGCCTGGCTGATCAAACTTGATTCTAATTTTGATACCCTCTGGACAAAGACATACGATTTAGGAGTTATAACAGGAGATTCAAGCTATGACGATAATGGCATAAGTTTTACTTCGATTCATAATGATAAGTTTATTTTAGCAATCAATACTTGTACCGCCGAGTGTAATTCGGCAGACCCACGAGTGTATGCTTCATATCTTGTCGTCGATTCCCTTGGAAATTTAATTAAGCATTTTTCTATAAAAAAGGGTCGCAAAAACAAATTCCAACAAA
>Ga0207433_10012284_pt1 | contig 12828 bp, 12 predicted proteins | sample YelNatPaOPGAMG01_FD_187559 | JGI IMG/M metagenome (GOLD analysis project Ga0207433, IMG submission 187559) | Hot spring thermophilic microbial communities from Obsidian Pool, Yellowstone National Park, USA - OP-RAMG-01 (SPAdes) (version 3) | ecosystem: Environmental > Aquatic > Thermal springs... | reverse complement strand
ATTACGGAGATATCTACTTTTCCTTTTACAAAACCAAGTGATTCAAATGTATAAAGCCTGTATAACTCATACCCCATCTCATCTGCGAATTTCAATCTTATCGAAAAGGTTGTGCCTTCTACGGGATAAGGAACAATTTTCTTATATTCTTCAAATGCTCTCATCACGGATTTCTTTGTTTCAGGCAGCATATATTGAAGAATAGATGGGTGAATAAGGAGCCTCTCTCTCGGTTTTACATTATTTCTTATCCACTCAAGAGCCAGCTTCTCAGCCGGGACGCCTATGATACCTGGTATCAGGATTTTTTTAACGGAGATGAAGAGGAAAGAAAAAGAAATAAGGTATAAAAGGATATACCTATAATATTTTTTTATTTCAAAAAGTAAGTGAAATGTAACAATTAAAAGAAATGGTATAATTGGAAGAAGGTATGAAGGAGCACCCTGTACGTAAAGAATTAAGGCAATGGAGTATAAAATTATGAATATAATAGAAGGAGAAAATTTTTCTTCCTTTTTTAGAAGGGTGTAAAAAAATGATAAAATTGATAAAATTATAAAAAACCAACCTGTTGCACCTTCAATAGCTCCTCTTATGTCGTGGAGCCCTTCTCCTATTCTTCCGGTAAAAGTCCCATAAAATGCAGCCTCTTTAAAAATAGCTCCTTCATGTTTTCTTAATATCAATATAAAAATAGAAATAAGAGGACCCAAGAATGTCAGGGAGATATTTCCTCCAAAATTAAAATAGGGATAAGGATTGATGATAGAATTGCTAATTATAACTCCAAATGCACAGGCTATGAGAACTTTCCAACTTTCACCCTTCCTCCACCACATGTAAAGAAGAAGGGGATATAAAAATGCTGAATAACCCTTCGCCGCAACAGCTACACCGCTCATACACCCAGCTATAAAAAACCTCTTCCAACCTCCTTTCTCATAAAGGCTGTAAAGGTATATCAAAGCAGAAAGGAAGAGTAGAATCGCAGTATTATCTTCTTTCATGGTTCTTGCCATTTTTAATGAAGCAGGAAGGATAGTGTAAAGAATTGCGGACCAGAAAAAGGCTTCTTTACACTTAAAAATTTTATAAACAAAAATGCTAATAAGAAAGATAGAAATTGTAGAAAGAAAAGCACTTACAGACCTTAATAAGAAATAAAGATGGCTTGGATCCCTGACAAATATTATAGTCATATCCATTGGAGAACTTAAAACCCCTCTTAATTTCTGTACTACATAATATACTGATGAGAAGAAAAAGTTTATATACATATGTGGGGCTGACTTAACAACCTCTCCGATGTTGAGGGTCTTTCCAAATTTTAAAGCTTCCTTCAAAACAAGTGGTTCATCGGGCATAAGTCCGAAAGGTAGGTTTCTCCATATTCCATAGAACCTTAATAAAAAACCAAAAGTTATAATGAAAATGAGAAGAATTTTTTCTTTCTTTGAAAGTTCTGGAAGCTCTAAAACTCTGCTTTTCAAGTTTAGAAAAAGGCGGCACCCGGATTCGAACCGGGGTATAGCGGTTTTGCAGACCGCCGCCTTTCCACTTGGCTATGCCGCCATTTTTAAAATTATATAGTAAGTTTTCACAAATTTCAACAAAATTTATTGGAACTCCATTCCATGTTTTTATCTTTTGCCTTTCTTATAATTCCATACAAAATTGATTTTCCCGTAATAGGTTATATAATAGACTTATGAAGAGGTTAGTAGCATTTCTATTTCTTTTTCTTTGGTTTGCAATTGAAGTTAAGGGTGAGGACATTGGTTTTATTCTGGCGACAATGAAGGAGGAAAGGTATAAAAAAGACAGGGATTTTTTTATTGAAAAGGCAAAGGAGATGGGCTATTCGGTTTTTTTTGAATCTTCCGATGGGAATGAGCAGGTTCAGATTGAGAAGGTAAAAGAAGCAATCGGGAGGGGGATAAAGGTTCTTGTAATTCAACCTGTTACTTCTGAAAAATCCTTTCCCGTTGTGGAAATTGCGCATAAAAGGGGAATTCCAGTGATTGCTTATGATAGATTTATAAAGGATGCGGACCTGGATTTTTATGTGACTCATGATAATTTCAGTGTCGGCGTTCTTCAGGCGAAGGAGGCGGTAAAGGCTACAGGGGGCAAGGGCAATTATGTTATTCTTATGGGCGAAGAGGGGCATTCAGTGGCTCATCAGATTACATCGGGAAATCTGTTTATTCTCGGAGGATATCCCGATATAAAAATTATAGAAAAGAAATCTCATAAGAACTGGTCGGGTGAAGAAGCGAAAAAAACGATGAGGGAGGTGATAGAGAAATGGGGTAATAATCTTCATGCTGTTCTTGCCAATAACTCTTCCATGATTTTGGGTGCAATAGAGGTATTAAAAGAATTCGGACTTGAAAAAAAGGTTTTTACTGCTGGGGCAGATGCAGACCTTTTAAACTGCAAACTCATAATAAAAGGTGAACAGAGTATGGATGTTTTGAAAGATATAAAACCTCTGGCAGAAAAGGCTGTAGAGGTGGCTGTAAGTTTTCTAAAGGGCGAAGAGGTGAAATACGATACAAAAATTTTCAATGGAAAGATAGATGTAAAGACTTCCCTTATTCCAGTAAAAGTGGTAAATAAGAATAACCTTGAAGAGATAATTATAAAATCGGGATTTCATTCAAAAGAGGATCTCCTAAAATGAAAGAATTGAAAAAAATAATAGAAAGGATAAAAGGGAATCCCAGGGTAATTGGCATCTACCTTTTTGGTTCTCTAACGAAGAAAGAGAGAAAACCAATTTCTGATATGGACATAGCAGTAATATTAAAGAATTGGACAAAGGAGGATGAAGCAGAGATAGGATCACATTATTCAAAAAGTGTGGACCTTGTCCTATTTCATAGATTGCCACTTTTTATTCAATTTGAGGTTTTTAGGTATGGAAAGGAGATATATGTGAAAGATGAGGATTTTATTCTTGAATTGAAGGTGAGGGTTCTGAGGGAATATCTTGAGAATGTCCGATTTTATGAGTTCATAAAGAAAGAGACCATGAAATGAGATTGGTTGATAACATAATAAGGTTTGAAAGGCATGTTGAAGGGGCTTTTAAACTCAAAGATAAAGATATCAGTGATTATTTTGTATATAACACGCTCGCTATGGAGTGCTTTCAGGCTGTAAATGCATTGATAGAAATCGGGGAATATGTTCTTACAAAGGAAAAACTTGGATATCCGTCAACTTATGGAGAAATTTTTGACATTCTTTTTAAAAACAAATTGTTAAACGAAGAAACATTAAAAGGGGCGAAAAGGTTAATTTTTTTGAGAAATCTCATCGCTCACGAAGAGGAATTGCTGGAAATGGTTAGCCTTCTTTTAAATATAAAATCTCTTTTTGTAGATGAGGTGAAAAAAAGAAGTGGCAGATAAAATTCTCATAGTTGATGACGAGACTCTTATAAGATGGGCGTTGAGGAAGGAACTGGAGAGGGAAGGGTATGAAATTTTTGAGGCAGGAACCGCAAAAGACGCAAAGGAAATTTTTTTTGAAGAACTTCCTGACCTTGTAATTCTTGATGTAAAACTTCCCGATGATTCTGGCATGAACCTGTTGAAAAAAATAAAGGAATCTGAAACTTTTTGCGATGTAATAATTATAACTGCCTTTGGCAATGTTTCAAACGCTGTAGAGGCGATGAAGCTCAATGCGATAGATTACATAACAAAGCCATTTGATATAGAAGAGGTAAAGATAGTTGTCAAGAAGGCTCTGGAGACGAGAACCCTTAAAAGACATGTGGAAAGTGTTTACAGAAGAGAAAGAGAGAGGTTCAGTTTTAATAATGTAATTGGAGTTTCAAATGCAATGCAAGAAGTAATTGCTACTGCTAAAAAGGTTTCTGAGAGCCAGGCAAGGACAATTCTTATTGAGGGGGAAAGCGGAACAGGTAAAGACCTTCTTGCAAGGGCTATCCATTTTTCAAGTCCAAGAAGGTTTTATCCGTTTATGGAAATAAACTGCGCTTCTATTCCCGAAACACTTATAGAGAGTGAACTTTTTGGACACGAAAAAGGTGCATTTACAGATGCGAAATCTATGAAGAAGGGACTTTTTGAACTTGCAGACGGTGGGACCGTATTTCTTGACGAAATTACGGAAATGTCTTTGAGCGCCCAGGCGAAATTCCTTAAGGTGATTGAAACCCAGTCTTTTAAGAGGCTCGGCGGTGTCAAGGATATATATGTTGACCTGAGAGTCATTTCAGCCACCAACCGAAGGATTGAGAAGGCTCTTGAAGAAGGAAAGCTTCGGGAAGACCTTTATTATCGTCTAAGCATTATAAGAATTTACATACCACCATTAAGAGAAAGAAAAGAGGATATTCCCTATCTTATAAATTATTTCATAGAGAATTTTAACAGGGATTTCAAAAAGAAGGTTAAGGGAATTCATCCATCTGCTTTAAAGATGATGATGGAATACGATTGGCCCGGGAATGTCCGCGAATTAAAAAATGTAGTTGAAAGGGCAGTAATTCTTGAAAGCGAAGACGAAATTCTGCCAGAGCACATCTCATTACCAGTTTCTCATCGTGGAGAGGAAAGTGCAAAAATATCAAGGTCATCAGTTGAAATAGAAATTCCCGAGGATGGGATTTCCCTTGAAGAGGTTGAAAAACTTTATATTATGAAAGCTCTTGAAAAGGCAAAAGGGAATAAGACCTTAGCAGCGAAACTTTTGGGGATAACAAGAGATACTCTGAGATACAGGTTAAAAAAGTATGGAGTTGAAGACGATGGAGAGTGAGAAATTTCCTTTGAGAATAGTTTTTTTTGAACTTACTGCGAGGTGCAATCTTTCCTGTGTGCACTGCAGGGCAGAGGCGAGCATTGAAGGGGAAAAAGACGAATTGAGAACCGACGAGGTCAAAAGGGTTCTTGAAGAGATAAGAAGTTTAGGAAATGTGGTAGTTATTCTGACAGGGGGAGAACCCTTGATGAGAAAGGATTTTTTTGAGATTGCCGAACATGCGAGAAAAATCGGGTTGATAACCGCTATGGCAAGCAATGGGACATTGATAGATGAAGGTATTGCTAAAAAAATAAAAGATAGTGGAATAAGGAGGGTGAGCATAAGCATAGATGGTGGAACAGCATTGACACATGACAGTTTCAGGGGTATTAAGGGTTCTTTTGAAGAAGCCTTAAGAGGGATTGAAAATCTTAAAAAAGCCGGTATTTCGGTTCAGATAAATACCACGATTACGAAATATAATGTAAAAGAAAGGGATTTAATACTTGACCTAACAAAAAATTTAGGGGTAGCAGCCCTTCACATATTTATGCTCGTCCCTGTTGGATGTGGAGTTAACATAGTTGATTCAGCCATGCTTTCACCAGAGGAATATGAAGAGACCTTAAACTGGTTTTATGAAAAATGGGTGGAAAATCCGGGCATTGAGTTTAAGGCCACATGTGCTCCTCATTTTTACAGAATTGTTCATCAGAGGGGAAAGCCTGAAAGGGAAGATTTTAAGAAGGCTTTTTCCACATTTACAAGGGGTTGTCTCGCGGGAACCAATGTATGTTTTATCTCCAGGAAAGGAGATGTCCAGCCTTGCGGTTACCTTCCGGTAATTGCTGGAAATGTGAGAGAAAAAAGTTTTGTAGAAATATGGAAGCATTCCCCGGTTTTTCTAAAACTAAGAGACTATGATGAACTACAGGGGAAATGCGGAATATGTGAGTTTAAAAAGATATGTGGAGGATGCAGGGCGAGGGCATATTATGACAGGGGTTCTTTTCTTGAGGAAGAACCATACTGCCTTTATGAACCTATCATTATGAAAAAAAGTGCTGAGAAAAAATGAAAAATTCAATTCTATATTTTTGGGTTTCTAAAACCTCAATAATCGAGATGATGCTTTCTGCCTCCCTTGTCGTTAAGGTTATTCTCCTTATTCTTTTCAGCGCCTCCTTCATCTCGTGGATTATAATAGTGGCTAAATACCTTTATTTGAAGAGGGCTGAAACTCAGAGCATGGATTTTCTTGAAATTTTCTGGTCATCCAAAACCCTTGAGGATGTTGAAGAAAAAGCAAAAAGTCTCTCCTATAGCCCTCCTGCGAGGGCTTTTCTTAGCGGGTATAAAGAAGTAAAGAGGTTGAAAAAGCACTTTTCACAAAAAAACCCTGAAGATGCTCATTTTGTAAGAGGTATAGATAATGTGAAGAGAGCAATGGAAAAGGAAATAAGCAGACAGAAACTCATACTTGAAGGATACCTTACATTTCTCGCCACAGTTGGAAATACTGCTCCCTTTATCGGGCTTCTTGGCACTGTGCTGGGAATTATAAATTCCTTCAGGGAAATAGGGATGATGGGGAATCCCTCTTTGAGCGTTGTAGCACCGGGAATTTCAGAAGCCCTTGTTACTACTGCGATAGGACTTTTTACTGCAATTCCAGCGGTGGCTGGTTATAACTATCTTCTTGAAAAGGTAAAAGCCATCCTCAATGAGATGGATTATTTCATGAACGATTTCTTGAATATAGTGGAGAGGCATCTTTTATGAAGGAAGCCGGTTTTTATGAAGTAAAAAACGGGAAAATCAGATGCCTGTTATGCCCGCATTTTTGCATCATCGGGGAAGGTAAGAGAGGGGTTTGCGGAGTAAGGGTTCACAGAGATGGTAAGCTCTGGACGGAGGTGTATGGAAAGATTATAGCAGCCCACCTTGACCCGGTGGAGAAAAAGCCCTTATTTCATTTTTTCCCGGGCACACGGACATTTTCCATTGCTACTCCGGGGTGTAATTTTCAATGTCCTTTCTGTCAGAACTGGGAGATTTCTCAGGTAGTAGATGGTATTGATAAAATTGACTATGTATCCCCGGAAGAGGTTGTTACCGCAGCTTTAAAAACCGGCGCCCATTCCATTTCATATACCTATACAGAACCTACCATTTTTTTTGAATTCGCTATGGATACTGGAATTATTGCGAGAAAAAAAGGATTGAAAAATATATTTGTGACCAACGGATACATCTCTCAAGATGCCCTTTCAGCCTGTACAGATTTTCTTGACGCAGCAAATGTTGACCTCAAATCCTTCAGGGAGGATTTTTATAAAAAATTGTGCAAAGCGAGACTTTCTCCGGTTCTTGATGCAATAAAGTGGATGAAGAGCAAAGGAATATGGGTTGAGATTACAACTCTTCTTATCCCCGGTGAAAATGACGACCCATCGGAATTGAGAGATATAGCCCGTTTCATTGTGGAAATAGGTGATACAACTCCCTGGCACATTAGCAGGTTTCATCCGGATTACAAATTTCTTTATTCCCGTCCAACTCCTTCCGAAAGCCTTTTTAGGGCTTATGAGATAGGAAAAGAAGAGGGTTTGAAGTTTGTCTATGTTGGAAATTTTCCAGGAACGGATAAAGAAAATACCTACTGCCCTTCCTGTGGAAAAATTGTTATCGGCAGGAGGGGTTTTACTATCACAGAAAAAAATATAAAGGAGGCAGAATGTATTTACTGCGGGCAAAAAATAGATGGTGCATTTTAGGGCTTTTACTTTTTGTTATTGGATATGCAGACGCCAAAACCGTATGGAAGATGGCAACAGTAGCTCCTGAAAACTCTCCATGGCTTGATTTCTGGTTTAAAGGTGTTTCCGCAATAGAGAAGAGAGCGCCAGAATTTCATATTATTACATACACTTCCCTACCAGAAAACAAAGTTGTTGAAGGCTTTAAGAAGGATGAATATCATGTGGCGGTTATAACATCAGAAGGGACATATCTTTTGATCCCTGAACTTATGGTTTTTTCTGTGCCCGGTTTAATAATGGACGATGATGAAATAGATAGAGTCAGGGATAGTTTTATAAAAAGGGTTGAAGATACTGGAGAGAAAAAGGGGTACAAAGTTCTTGCCTGGTTTGACCAGGGGTTTGAATACCTCGTTTCCAATTTTGAGGTTTCTTCAGTAGAAGACTTTAAGAAATTGAAAGTAGGTGTGTGGTCTTCTGACCCTCTTATTTCCTCATTATTTTCAAAACTCGGTGCAAAGGTGATTTATAAAGATGCCTGGCAGATATTAGATGCATTTAAAAAGGGAGAGATAAACGCCACATACTGTGCACCGCTTGTTTGCGTTGTGACGCAGAGTTTCACACAGGTAAAATTCATCCTTAATTTTAAAATCAGATATGAACCAGCATTTATTGTGACAAAACTTTCTACATGGAATTCCATTTCCCCTGACACAAGAGAAGTTATTGTGGACGAACTAAACTCAAGGGTTCCAGCGGTTATAAAGCTTACAAGGTGGTATCATGTGAGGGCATTTGAAGGATTATTAAAAGAAGGAATAAAGCAGGTTCAGCCAAAAGAGGATTTGAAGGCATTTATTGAAAGCATTGATATGGAAGAGTACATTAAGGTGACGCCTCCTATATCAAAAAGCGATATTCTTTATATAAGAAAAATTACAGGAAGGTAAAAGTTTTGAGAAAATCTTGACTAAATGACGCAATGTGTTATATTGTAAACATGATGAAGAATAAAAGAAAAACAGACTATACAATAAAGGCTGTGGTGAGAGCCCTGAAGGTCCTTGAAGAGTTTGTCAATTCTCCTGATAAGGAGATAGGGGTGTCCGAACTCGCTAATAGGGTAGAGCTTGAGAAGAACAATGTGTTTAGGGTCCTCTCAACTCTTCAGCTTTATGGCTATATTGAACAGAATAAAGAAACAGAAAATTACAGACTCGGTTCAAAATGTTTGGTATTGGGGGAAGCTTATCTCAGAAAAATTGACCCGATAAGGGAAAAACAGAATGCCCTTGAGATTTTGTCCAGTAAAACCGGAGAGAGTTCATACCTTTGCATGAAAGATGGGAATAACATTTATCATGTTTTAGAAGCCCAATCCCCAGAGGTGATAAGGGTTAATGTAGAAAAATGGAAGCCCTTTCCAGGAGATAAGCATGTAGCGGGAAAATTGATAGAGAGGGTTGAAAGCTCAATTAGAAAAAATGAGGTTGATTTAGAACCTCTTAGTGATAGGGGAGAGTCCATTAAAGATGTTTTATCAATAGCCTTTCCAGTGGTTGAAATGAACCACATAAGTGCGATAGTGGTTTATATTCCCACATTTAGAGTGGATGAGGAGCGGGTGAAATATATTACAAATGTTGGCATAGAAATTGTAAAGGAACTTAATAGAAAACTCCGTGAAAGGAGTTTTGAATAAAGGGCAACTGAGACCCTCCTTTAACCCCTTCCCTCCTCAAAGCGGGGCGAAAAAGCCCCGCTTTAAATTTATATTATAAAGGGTAAAAAAGATGGGAGGAAGTAGAGAGAATGGAAAAAGGGGAAAATCACCATCTAAATAAAAGTTATGGGTCAAATCACCCAGATAAATGGATTTTGCTGGTAACTTATGGGGATGGTGTTAAATTTTTCTTGATTTTTTATATGAACAGAGTTTATTTAAAAACAAAAAAAGGGGAGTGAAATGAAAGGGACGGCTACATGGAAGATACTAAAGGCACATCTGGTAGGAGGGGAGCTGGTTCCCGGTAAAGAGATAGAAATAAAAATTGACCAGACACTCACTCAGGATGCTACCGGGACGATGGTTTATCTTCAGTTTGAAGCTATGGGGGTTTCAAAACCAAAAACAAAGGTTTCTGTAAGTTATGTGGACCACAACATGCTGCAGGATGATTTCAAAAACCCGGATGACCACATTTATCTTCAGACAGTAGCCCAGAAATACGGAATATGGTTTTCAAAACCGGGTAATGGAATATGCCATCAAGTTCATCTTGAAAGGTTTGGGGTTCCAGGACAAACCCTTATAGGTTCTGACAGTCACACTCCAACAGGTGGTGGACTTGGGATGATTGCAATTGGAGCCGGTGGGCTTGAGGTTGCTTCAGCGATAGCAGGAGAGCCTTATGCATTTCCCTGTCCTGCAGTTGTCCTTGTTAAACTGAAAGGAAAGCTCAGACCATGGGTTTCAGCAAAGGATGTTATTCTTGAACTTTTAAGGAGGCTTACAGTTAAAGGTGGAGTTGGAAAGGTTTTTGAGTTTGGAGGCGAGGGAGTAAAAACCCTTTCTGTATATGAGAGGGCTTCCATAACAAACATGGGGACAGAATTGGGAGCCACTACATCAATTTTTCCAAGTGATGAAATAACGAGGAAATTCTTAAAAGCATGGGGGAGGGAAAAGGACTGGAAAGAGATTATTCCTGACAAAGATGCAGAGTATGAGGATGTAATAGAAATTGACCTTTCTGAACTTGAACCTCTTATCGCCCTTCCGCATAGCCCCGATAATGTCAAACCGGTAAAAGAGGTTGAAGGGACAAAGGTTGACCAGGTTGCTATTGGAAGTTGCACAAATTCTTCATACAGGGATTTAATGCTCGTTGCGAAGGTTTTGAAGGGTAAGAGAATTCATCCGGATGTAAGTTTGGGAATAAATGGCGGTTCAAGAGCGGTTATGAAGATGCTGGCTAAAAAAGGATATCTTGCAGACATAATTGCCGCGGGCGCGCGAATCCTTGAAAATGCCTGTGGACCATGCATAGGAATGGGCTTCGCCCCTCCGTCAGGTGGTGTTTCTTTGAGAACTTTCAATAGAAACTTTGAAGGAAGGAGCGGGACAAAGGATGCGAAGGTTTATCTTTGCAGTCCAGAGGTTGCTGTTGCAGCCGCTCTCTGCGGAGTAATAACAGACCCGAGAAAACTCGGTAAATATCCTGTTATTGAAATGCCTGAAAAGTTTGAGCCTGATGATGCACTTCTAATTCCACCGCTTCCTCCCAGGAAGAGAGAAAAAATTGAAATTATAAGGGGGCCGAACATAAAGCCACTTTTTGAAATGGAACCATTACCTTCTTCTTTGAGTGGTAAAGTTCTTTTGAAGGTGGGAGACAATATAACAACAGACCACATACTTCCTGCGGGCGCAAAGGTTTTACCTCTGAGGTCAAACATCCCCGCTATTTCTGAATTTACCTTTTCAAGAGTTGACGAAAATTTTGCATCAAGGGCAAAGGAATGGAAAGGTGGATTTGTCGTCGGCGGCGTAAACTATGGGCAGGGTTCAAGCAGGGAGCATGCCGCGATAGCTCCAAGATTTCTCAGGGTAAAAGGGATAATTGCTATTTCCTATGCGAGGATCCACAGGGCTAACCTCATAAATTTTGGAATAATTCCATTCATTTTTAGAAATTCTGAGGATTACAAAAAAATAGAGATGGGCGATGAACTGGAAATAGAGAATGTAAAGGAGTGCCTATTGAAAGGAGGGGATATAGAAGTGAAAAATAAGACAAAGGGCTTTTCCTTTAATGTATGGACGGATCTAAGCGATAGGGAAAAGGAGTTAATAATAAAGGGAAGCAAACTCAATTATATAAAAGAAAAATACAAGAAAGGAGGTTAACATGCCGAGAGGAAAGAAACCTGAAAAGGCACAGAAGAAGGTTTCAAAGAAGAAGGATGAGGTAAAGGAGTATATAAAAAAGGCGAAGGAACACTTCGGAAAAATTTTAGAAGAACAGGCTAAAAGGCTTGAGGAGATAAAGAAGCAGGCAGATTTTATAGACTACTCAAAGGTCAAGCCCATAATAATAGGAGTTATGGGAGGAGACGGAATAGGTCCTTTTATTACCTCAGAGGCTCAAAGGGTTCTTGAACACCTTTTAAAGGATGAAATTCAAAAGGGAAAGGTTGAGTTCAGAGTTATAGAAGGGCTGACCATAGAAAAGAGGGTGGAGGAGATGAGACCTATTCCACTGGAAGTGGAAAAGGAGATGAAAAAGTGTCATGTCCTTTTGAAAGGACCAACTACCACACCGAGAAAGGGTGACCCATGGCCCAATATTGAAAGCGCTAATGTTGCTATGAGGAAGATTCTTGACCTCTTCGCAAATGTGAGACCTGTTAGGGTTCCTTCCGAGGGAATTGACTGGATATTTTTCAGGGAGAACACAGAGGATGTGTACGCTCTTGGTCCATATGGAATAGAAGCCCTTCCCGGGCTGGCAATAGATTTTAAAATGATTACTCGTCCCGGAAGCGAGAGAATAATAAGGCTCGCTTTTGAACATGCAAAGAAGACGGGTAAAAAGAGGGTCACAGCTGTTACAAAAGCAAATGTGGTAAAGACCACAGACGGTCTTTTCCTTGAGACATTCTATAACATTGCGAAGGAATATCCCGATATAAATGCTGATGACTGGTATATTGATATAATGACTGCCAAACTCGTTGACCCAAAGAGGAGGAGAGATTTTCAGGTTCTTGTTCTTCCAAATCTTTACGGTGATATTATCACAGATGAAGCTGCTGAATTTCAGGGTGGGGTTGGAACTGCCGGTGCTGCAAATATAGGGAAGAGGTATGCTATGTTTGAAGCAATCCATGGTAGCGCCCCGAGAATGGTTCAGGAAGGAAGAACTCAGTATGCAGACCCTTCAAGCATGATAAAAGCGGGAGCAATGCTTCTTGAACATATAGGATATGTTGACATTGCGAAGAAATTGAACATGGCTCTTGAGATATGCGGGCAGTATGAGAAGAAACTTGTAATTACAGGGCGTCCAACCGGAGCAACAGGAAGGGCTTTCTGCGATTACATTCTTGAAACGCTTGCAGATCCAAGGCTTGAAGAAAGATGGAATGAGTATCAAGAAAAGGCAATGAAGAAAGAATAAAAATAAAAGGAGGAAGCCATGAAAAAGAAAATAGCAGTGATTGGGGCGGGGCAGGTTGGAGGGACAACAGCTGAACTTCTTGCGATGGAGGAACT
>Ga0207433_10012282_pt1 | contig 12830 bp, 8 predicted proteins | sample YelNatPaOPGAMG01_FD_187559 | JGI IMG/M metagenome (GOLD analysis project Ga0207433, IMG submission 187559) | Hot spring thermophilic microbial communities from Obsidian Pool, Yellowstone National Park, USA - OP-RAMG-01 (SPAdes) (version 3) | ecosystem: Environmental > Aquatic > Thermal springs >... | reverse complement strand
GGCGTAAGCCGGGCGAGGAGGGAGACCGGCGCTGCCGGCATTAGCACCTGGGTACATTGCATTTCTTCCTATCTATAAAGGAGTTTTCATGAATCACAAAACTGTCCTCAAACTCAGCCCGATCGCAGCCTCGCTGATGATTGCACTGAGCTCCTCCGTGGCCTACGCCGCCGCCGCTCCGGCCGCAGGCGTTCTGCCGGGGGCATTCAATACCAACGTTACTGGTGCAACTTACGTCACCCAGGGCACCAATTCCGCTGGCATCGACCTCGGCACTGCTGTGACGGCCCCAGTCATCCAGTTCGGCGGCTCCACCACCGCAGTGCCCACCACCGTGGCCGCGCCTTCGGGCATCACCACCGCGGCCGGTTTCAACATCGGCTCCGGCGCCACGCTCAACGTGACCGCGGGCGGCGCCCTGCTGGTGTCCGACCTCACCGGCCAGGCTTCGCAGATTTATGGCAACCTCAACGTGAATCAGGCTGTCTTCATTGCCAACCCGAACGGCGTCGTGGTGGGTGGCAGTGGGTCTGTAAGCGCTGCAGCTGGTGGCGTTGCGCTCCTCGGCTATGCGCAAGATCCGTCGACCTTCAATGGCACGGTCTCTGTGAACACCGCCACGGTGACTAACAAGGGCGATGTGACGGTTGCCAAAGGGGCAAACTTTAACAATGCGGGTTACCTGCTCGTTGCCGGTGCCGGGAATGTGAACGTTGACGCTACGGCCCTGAACACTGCAACTACTAATGGTATTGGTGTTGCCGCGGGTGTCGGCGCAACGGCGGGTGCAACCGCCTCCGTAAACCAGACCGCAGCCTACACCACCACCGCCGTGGTCAATCTCAGCGGCACGGGTAATCTGAGTGGTGCGCAATTCGGCGCTGCGGGCGCGGTGAATGTGGCTGCCGGTGCAAACGTCACCCTGGGCAACGCGACCACCGCCATCGGCGGCACGCTGACCAACAGCGGCACGCTGAACTTGGGTTCAGTAGGCACCATCGGCGGCGCTCTGGTGAACGCCAATACCCTGACTACAACGCTGGGAACTGTCGCCGCGCTGGGCGGCATCATCAACTCCGGCGTGTTCAGCAATGCCAACGCGATGACCCTGGCTACGGGCACCGCCGCGCCGGCCGCCATCAGCAACAGTGGCCAGCTCTCGGCGGCTGGCCTGACTGTGGGGAGTGCCGCGTCGTTCACTAACACCGGCGTCATTTACGTAGGCACTGCGGGTTTGACAGTTGGCGCTGGTTCGATCAACCTTGGCGGCGTGGTCGGTAATTCGTCCGCTGGTGGATCGATCGGCGCCCTGAGCCTGACTGCCTCCAAGACCGACATCACCCTCGGTGCGAAGATCAACTCTAGCTCAGCCGCCAGCCTGTCCGCGGCCAAAGGCTCCATCTACATCAACAACGCCCTCACCGCAACCGGCGGCGTGACGGCTGCTGCCGCCAACCAGATCATGGTCAATGGCGCAGTGAATGCAAGCGCGGGCAATGTGTCCTTGACAACCACCAACACCTGGACCGGGCCGTACAGCCTGGGCGTGGTGGTGCAGCCCAGCGGCAGCATCACGGCGACGGGTGCCGTTGGCATCACGGTGGACAACGCCAACAACGTCGGTAACATGCTGCAATACGGCAACATTAGCGCAGGCGGTGCTGGCTTCACCTACACCGGCAACAGCTACTACCAGGGCGCTGGCGCGCAAATCAAGGGTTCGGCAACCTTCAACTTCGGTGGCGTGATCACTGGCGGCATCGCCAATGGTGGCCAGAGCAGCGATCCGTTCAAGAACGCGGTGGTGGTCAACGGCGGAGGAACGGGATCAACTGTGGCGCTGGCTCCGACCAACCTCGGAGTGAGCAATCAGAACGTCAACATCATGGGCGTGGGCAACACCACTATTGCCGCCACCCTGCCTGCAACCGCGCCCGCGATCGCTTCTGGCGCAACCGCGGTCATCAACCCCAACTTCGTGTCGAGCAATTTCTTTGCGCGTGCGCAGGGAGGTACTCTGGAGTTGAACAATGGTACCGGTACGACTTCTTTTTACTGGCCCGGCCTGATTTACGCCTCCACGGTGCAGGCTGGCAAGCTGGCCACGGTGGATACGACGCAACAAATCACGGTTGGCGGGAATACGACTAACCCGATCTCTAACGCCGTGCCGATGAACGTCGCCGGTGGCATGGGGGTGTATCTGATGTCGGGCAAGGTGCCGGTCAACGTCACGACCAACACCAACAGCAACATCAATGTGCTCAACCCTACGCTGTCGGGGGTGATGGGTAACACGGCTGCGGCTCCGGTCGGCAACACCATCACCTTCAACCGGCCGCTGCCTGCAGCGAATCTGGTGGCCTACACCCCGCCTGCGGAATAAGGCACGCCAAGGTTCAAAAGCAGAAGTGTTTTGTGGTTCATTGCACCGGGGCTTCGGCCCCGGTTTTTTTTGTCCTTTTTTTGCGATTCTCGCCGCTCCAGTCGGCCCTGCCTGTCATGCCCGCTTCGATCGCCAACCCCATGCTCGACCCCCGCACCCTGGGCTTAGCCTCGTGCGGGGACAATGTCATCATCCGCCCGACGGTGCGCATCGTGCGGCCGGAGCGCATCCACATCGGCAGTCATGTGATGATCGACGATTTCGTCTTTCTCGGCGCGCACGAGGAGCTCGTCATTGGCAACCATGTGCACATCGGCTGCCACACCGCGCTGATCGGTGGCGGGTGGTGCTACATCAGCGATTTTTTCGGTCTCTCCAGCGGCGTGCGCGTGCTGACGGGTAGCGACGATTTTCTCGGCGGCGGCCTGACCAACCCCACCATCCCGGCGGATTTGCGCCACGTGCACCGCGGCCGGGTGTGGCTGGGCGCGCATGGCGGCCTGGGCGCAAACAGCGTGGTCTTCCCCGACGTGGCCATTGGCGAGGGCAGCACCGTGGCCGCAGGCAGCGTGGTCAGCAAAAGCCTGCCTGCCTGGGGGGTGTATGCGGGCAACCCGGCGCGGCGCGTCAAAGCCCGGCCCAGCGCGCCCATCGCCGCAGGCGAGGCGCAACTGCTGGCGCGCGAAGGCCCGTATCCGCGCACCTTCCGCGCGCCGCCCTATGCCGAGCTGCTGCGGCCCGGTGATGGGCATCCAGCCGACTAAAGCATGCACGCCATGACGCAGCCAACGCTGGAAGTGCACATCCCCATCAGCCCCACGCCGATGTTTTTGCGGCAGACCTGGGCGCTGGCCGCCAGCCTGCGCCAGTTTGGCGGCGCGGTGGGGCGCAGCGCCACGCTCACCGCCTGGGTCAGCCCCGAGTTGCCGGGTTTGCCCGATCTCAACCGCCTGCATCCCTGGGCGAAAACACTCGGAGTCACCTTTCGCTGGGTCGATGAGGCCTTGTTCGCCCGCCATTGGTATTACGGCACCGCGCTGGCCCGCTGGGCCGGGCCGTTCTCCGCCGATGTGGTGATGATGCTTGATGCCGATGTGCTGGTGTGCAACCCCCTCGACGCCTTGGTGCAAACCCTGGCGGCCAGTACGGCAGTATGGGGTTTGCCCGCGCATGTCTCGCCGTTTTCTGAACAAGAGTGGCGCGCCTTGTTTGCCAGCGCCGGGCTGCCTGAGCCCGCGCTGGATTGCCGCCCGAGCGGGGTGGGCATACTGCCTGAGGTGCAGGCGCAGGGGATGCCGCCGTACTTCAACCTTGGGGTGATTGCCGCACCGCGTGCGGTCATGCAGACGCTGGGTCAAGGGCTGCTCGACGAGATGGAGCGAGTGAATGCGTTTGTGCAAACGTATTACCGCTGCCAGGTGGCCATTCCTTTGGGCATCGCCCGGCATGGGCTGCCTTGGCGCGCGCTGGATGTGCGTGACAACTTCCCCAACGATGCCGCATTCGAGCGGGCGCACCCGCACGAGCTGGGCTCGATCCGGCTGCTACACTACCTTCGAGAAAACGAGGCCGTGAGTAAGAAACGAGACTTTGCAACCGCGCAGGCCTATGCCGCGCTGTTGCAGCGGCAGGGCCTGACGGGTGTCAATGCCTTGCTGCAAAGTCGTCTGCGCGGCTTGCCAGCCTGTGCGCTGGATGCCTCACCGTCGCTGTGGCGACGCGCCCTGCAGGCCCTGCTTCCATCGGCAACCTGAGCGGTGCCGTTTGATCGGTTCGCTGCCGTCCCGGGATTGCCCCTGGTGGGGTGAACCCTGGGAGGCGGCTGCTGTTCAGGTGGGCAGGCCGTGCCAACCGCGATCCAATTTATGACATCCCCATCGCCAACTTCTTGGGATTTTCCGTTTCAACGCCCGCTTTTGCCCGCAGTCGGCGCTTGGTCGCCATGGCTCGACCGAGCTTATGCCGACCATTGGTTCAGTAACAACGGCCAACTCGCCCTGACTCTGGAGGCCCAACTGTCGGCGCGCTGCGGGCGGGCAGTGAGCCTGGCATGTAACGGCACCGCCGCGATCACTGCGGCCTTGCTGGCTCTGAATCGGCGTGGCTTGGTGGTCTTGCCCAGTTTTACCTTTCCTGCCACGCTCAGCGCTGTGCAGCAGGCGGGTCTGCAGCCCGTCTTAGCCGATGTCGACGCGCAAACCTGGGAACTCGATGTACCCAGCGTGGAAGCCGCGCTCGCGGGGGTGACCGAGCCGGTGGCCGCAGTTCTGGGGGTGCGTGTGTTTGGTCTGTGCAGAGACCATGACCCGTTGTCGAGATGGTGCCGCGAGCGGGACATTCCGCTGGTGCTCGATAGCGCTGCAGCGCTGGGAGGTCGCCTTGCCGATGGCCGGCCTGCGGGCAGCGAGGGCACGATGGAAACCTTTTCCATGCATGCCACCAAGGTCTTCGCCGTGGGCGAGGGCGGTGCCATTGCTTGTGACGCGCAGTGGATGCCGGCCCTGCGCCGGGTCATGAATTTCGGCCTCGAAAAGGGCGATCTGCTTGACAGCGGGTTTAACGGCAAGATGAGCGAGGTCGTCGCGGCGATCGGTCTGGCGCAGGATGCCGTGCTGGATGCTCAACTGGACGTGCGCCGGACAGCGGCGCAGAGATACATGGCTTTTTTTGCCAGTGAAGCGCCGCAGTGGACTGTTGCCGCGCAGCCTGGTGATCCGCCCTGGCAGGGGTTTCCCGTGCTGGCTCCGGATGAGGCTGAGGCGACGAGGCTGCTTGATGCATGCGCCGAGCGCGGCGTACAACTGCGCCGCTACTACCGCCCCGCGTTGCATACGGCGGCGACAGCCTCCCGCTATGCGCGTGGTCCGTTGCCTGTGAGCGCGTCTTTGGCGCAGCGGATGTTGTGCCTGCCGATGTATTCCGATTTATCGGCCGAGGAACAGGCCCGCTTGCTTGGTCGCGTGGCGGATGCCTTGCAAGCGATCGGGCCTGTTGGCTGAGTCACGAGATGCTTATCGCCTACGCCCTGACTGCTGAATGACAAAGATCCCCACCGGCATGAACCCCGTCACGCCTGATGCTCTGTTTCATCCGATATCGATGGCGAGACCCGCCGTCATTGTGCTGGGCATGCACCGCAGCGGGACGAGTTTGCTGGGCAGTCTGGCGCAGTCGCTGGGTGTGGATATGGGGCAGGATCTGTATCCGCCCGACGAACATAACCCGGCCGGGTATTTTGAAGACCGGGAGTGCGTGGACATTCAGGATCGCATGCTGGCCGCGCTCGGCCAGCAGCCTTGGCATGGGCCCAAGGGAATGCTGCCCTTTGCGCCGCTGTGGTGGCGGCAGCCGCAGATGCGGCCGCTCGTGGCCGAGCTGGAGCGCTGGCTCGATCGACGGCTCGCGGCTGCGACCGGCATTTGGGGCGTCAAAGATCCTCGTACCACGCGGTTTTTGCCGCTCTGGAATGAAATGCTCGCCAAGCGCGGCGTGCAACCGCGCTATGTGCTGGCGGTGAGAGACCCTGCAGAGGTCGTGGGCTCGATCCAGGTTCGCGACGGGGCACAGGCCGAGCATGTCTATCACACCTGGCTGCGTTTCAATCTGGAGGCGCTGCTGCATGCGGGCAACGATCTCGCGGGTATTTTCAGTTATGCGGCGTGGTTTGCCGATGGCGAACGGCAATTGTTGCGGCTATCGCGGGCTTTGGGACTGGAGATGGATGCGCGGCAAGCTGCAGACGTTCTCCAAAGCCGCTTACGTGAGGATTTGCACCGGCAGACGGCGGCAGGGCAGCTGAGCCCGGAATGGGCCCAGCGTTTTTATGAGCGCTTGCAGGGGTTGTCCGAAGGATTTGGCAAAGAAGACATCGCTTGTCTGGCGAGCGAAGCCGAATATGCGGATGCGCTGCTGCGGCAGGGCGAAGCCCCGTCTTCGGCGGGTGAACTGCATGCCGTGGTGACCAGCGCACAGGGTGCGCAGGCTGGCCTCGATCTGGCCGAGCATCTGCGAGATGCCGGTCATCGCGTGGTGTGGGTCTGCCTGGACGATCCAGCGCAGATCGCCTCCGCGCCGCGTGCGGTCGCGCGGGTGATGCATGAGTGGAACGGGCCGGAGCTGGGCGGCTGGTGGCATACGCGACGGGCCTACCTGGTGTGGCTTTGGCTGCGCGCACGCGGATACACCAAGGTGCATCTCGAGGCGGGGCATGGGCTTGCAGCGACGTTGCTCGATGCGCGGCGCCAGGGCTGGACCGATGCATGCGGTGAAATCCATGTGCATTATTTCGCGCCGCCGCCTTGGCTGGAGGCAGACGGACTCCTGCATCTGCATGATGTGTTGGAGGCCGAGGCGCTGTGCCTGGAGCGGCGCATTGCCCAGGATGCGCATCAGGTCAGGCACGCACATCCCGCTTTGTCGGGAATGCTCGATACCGTCTTGCGCCAGCAGACCTGCGCGCCGCAGCAGCCTGCGCACCCACAGCAGGAGCCGCCGCTGGTGAGTATCTGCATCACGCATTTCAACCGTCCAGAGTTGTTGCACGACTGCCTGGCCAGCGTGCGTGCGCAGCGGTATGGGGCTTATGAAGTCGTCCTCGTGGACGATGGCAGCACACTGCCGGCGGCTCTTGCCTATCTGGACCGATTACAAGCGGAATTCGACGCGAAGGGCTGGATTCTGATTCGCCAGGAGAACCGCTATTTGGGCGCCGCCCGCAATGTGGCCGCCCATGCCGCCCGCGGTGCGTATTTATTCATTCTGGATGACGATAACCTGCTGATGCCCGATGGCCTGGCCCGCGCGGTGCAGGTGGCGCAGCGCACCCAGGCCGACGTGGTGACTGCAGTGATGGCGCTGTTCTCCGGACCAGCAGGGTTTGAACCCTCTTGGCCGGACCGGCTTTGGCCCCATTCGGGCAATTGCCCTTTGCTGGGCCTCATGGAAAACAACCTCGGCGATGCCAATGCGCTGGTGCGTCGCTCCAGCCTGCTGGCATTGGGAGGCTATACCGAAGATCGCGGGGTCGGCGCGGAAGATTGGGAGCTATACGCCAAGGCCTGTCTGCACAAGCTGCATCTCGAACATAGTGTGCTGCCCTTTTCGTGGTACCGCGTGGATGAGAACAGCATGTCCCGTGCCGGTCATTGGTGGCGGGATTATCGCCGTGCTCTACGTGCTTATGAGGCTTTCTTGCCAGAAAGTCTGGCAGAACTGCCGTCTTTGACGGGTGCACTCAAACGCAAAGTCGGGGAACTTGAGCCTTTTCGGGCGGAAGCGTTGAACACCCGGTTGAATCTGGAGCAGACCCAGCAGGCATTGGCGCAGACCCAGCAGGCATTGGCGCAGACCCAGCAGGCATTGGCGCAGACCCAGCAGGAGTTGGCACAGACGCAGCAGGAGCGTTATGCGCTGTACACATCGACTTCATGGAGAGTGACGGCGCCGTTGCGTTTTGCTAGGCGACGTCTGGTCGATCTGCGTTCGGGACGGGTCATAAAGGTGGTGAAGAATGCCGCAAGGGCATTTCGTGGCGAATGGCACCGATACGGTTTTTTAGGGCTTCTGCACCGAATCCCGTACTACGTCAAGCGCCGGGAGTTTGTCATTTCACTCGTCACGGGAATGAGGACTTCCACTTCGATGCAATGGTCATTTCAGGCGAGCCCGATGACGTCTCGCCCGTTGCGGCTGCATCCAGACCTCACAGGGCCCGTGCAACCCATCGCCGCAAAGATCTCGGTGGTGATTCCAACCCTCAATCCGGGGCAGGAATTTCCCATGCTGCTGCGCAAGCTGCGCGAGCAACAGGGTTTGGGCGCGCTGGAGGTGGTGATTGTCGACTCGGGCTCGACGGACGGCTCGGTGGATGTTGCCCGCCAATGGGGTTGCACCGTGGTGCAGATCGCGCCCGAAGAGTTTTCGCACAGTGGTGCGCGCAATCTGGGCGCATCGCATGCGACGGGCGACTATCTGTTGTTCATGGTTCAAGATGCCTATCCGATCGGAGCCCATTGGCTCTATGGCATGCTGCGCTATCTGCTCGACCATGCCGGGCAAAACGTGGTGGCAGTGTCTTGCGCAGAAACACCGCGCAGCGACAGCGACATGATGTATGACAGCATGATCGATACCCATTACCGCTTCCTGGGTTGCCATGACCAAGACCGCATCGGGCGTTTGCAGGGCACAGACCATATGGCGCTGCGCTCGCAAGGGCAACTGAGTGATGTGGCATGTCTGATCCAGCGACAGGTATTCGAGCGATATCGCTACCGTGGGGATTATGCCGAAGATCTCGATTTGGGGATGCGCATCATCCGCGACGGGAAGGCCGTGGCGATGCTGGTGTCGGTCAAGGTGATCCACTCGCATAATCGTCCAGCGTTTTATTACCTCAAGCGCTCTTTTGTCGATGTGGTGTTCCTAGTGGACATGTTCGATGATTTTCCGCTGCCTCCCGTACTGTCGGTCGCTGGCCTGCTGCGCGCCATCTATCGGGTCGCGCAGTCTTTATCGATCTGGCTGCAGTCGCAACCGGCAGACCGGGCGCAGGGCGAGATGTTGGATGACGTGCTGCAGGGCTGGGTCAAGAGTTGGCGTCGCGAATTGCCAGCCGTGATGGCTAGCTCCCATGCGCCAGATTTGGAAGATCGCCGTCTGGATGAGGCGATCAACGGGTTACTGCAGCGGGTTGAAAGCCTGTCTGGCTTGCAGGCCGCAGGCGACGCGCAAGCGTTGCAGCAGTTTGTCGATATGTTTCTCGGCAGGGTGGAGCATTTTGGGCATTATGCGTCCAGGGTCTATGGTCGGCTGGATTCGCGACTCAGCAACGAACTGACCCAAGCGGTCATCAAAATCTTTGCCGCGACTGCGGGCAGTGCGCTGGGCTTTTCTTATGTGCAGTTCAAGAATGGTCCCTGGCCTGAAGCGGATTTGGTGCAGTCGATTTTTACTGAACTCAGGGCGGGCGTGTGATGCGGGTTCTATTTGTCGTTCACCAGTTTTTTCCAGAATTTTCTGGCGGCACTGAGCGTGTGACTCTGGAACTGGCGCGTGCCTTGCAGCATGCCGGGCACAGTGTGCATGTGCTCACATGCCGCGCGGCAGTTCCCCTGCAGACCTGGAGCGAGGATCCCGATGTGGCTCAGGCTTGGTGCTATGTCCACGAGGGTGTTGCCGTCACCGCAATTGCCCGACAGCGCTTGCCCGCCGGGGCCGAGTTTGGATTTGATGTGGATGCAGATTTGGCGCAAGCGTTGACGCAGTGGATGCGTCGTCGCCGTTTTCATGTGGCGCATGTCATGCACACCATGCGCATGGCCACGGCGGTGATGGCCATTCAGCAGATGCAGCTGCCTTATGTGGTGACCATGACAGATTTCTTTCTTGAGTGCCACCAGATCAACCTTGTGAATCTGCAGGGTGAAACCTGCGACGGGCCGGATGATGGACAGCAATGCGCCAGGGACTGCCTGGTCGGCATTTGGACTGCGCATGCTTTGCAACAGCGGTACGCTCAGGCGCATGCTCTGCTCGCAGGCGCAGCATTGCGCTGTACCCCGTCGCCTTTTGTGCAGGTTCGGGCGCAAGCGGCATTTCCCGATCTGAGCTTTGTGGTTGTCCCGCACGGGCTGGATTTGCTGGCCATGGCGCGGTCTGGCCCGTGCCAAGCAAGGTCTGATGCAGATCTGGGTCTGGTCTTGGGGTTTGCCGGAACGTTGATTCCACAAAAGGGCTTGCATATCTTGATCGAGGCCCTGGCACTCATTCCCGATGCGGATGTGCAATTGCGCATCATGGGCGGGCGACATGGCGACCCAGCCTATCATCAGAAAATTGACAACCTCATCGCGGCAGACCGTAGGCTGAAATGGGTCGGCGAGCTGGATCGGCACGCGTTGTTCAGGGCATTGGGGCAGTGTGATCTGCTTTGCATCCCCTCCTTGGTGCCCGAGACGTTTTCGCTCATTTTTCATGAGGCCGCTGCACTCGGGGTGCCGGCGTTGGTCGCTGATCATGGCGCGCCTGCTGAGTTGGTGAAGCAATCGCAGGCAGGGTTGATCGCCAAGGCTGGGTCACCTTCCGACTGGGCGCGGGTTTTGCAGCAGGTGCTGGATGACCGGACGGTACTGCAACGCTGGCGAAAACGTCTGCCGATGCCTGCAAGGATCGAGGAAGAGGGTTTTTTTTACGAGAGTCTGTACCGCACTGTTGCGCTGCTGGAATGAGTCTTCCCGGTTCTGCCGATGTGACTGTGGTCATTGTCACTTGGAATGCGGCTCAAGTGATCGGTCGCTGTCTGGACGCCTTACGTCTGCAGACAGTCAAGGCACGGCAGATCATGGTCATCGACAACGCTAGTAGAGACGAAACGGCTGAGGTGGTCGCGCGTTATCCGGATGTTCTCTGGTGCCCTCTGAAGCAGAATGTCGGCTTTGCTCGTGCGAACAACCTTGCGGTCAAGCAATGCCAAACACCTTGGGTTGCCTTACTTAACCCGGATGCTTTTGCATGCAGCGACTGGCTCGAAATGTTGATGTCCGCCGCCGATGAAAATCATCATGCTGCGGCATTCGGTTCTCTGCAATTACAAGATGCCGCTGCAAACCTGGTCGACGGCGAGGGGGACTGCATGCACATCAGCGGCCTGATCTGGCGGCGCGGCCACGGCTGTCCGATCCAGACGGTGCCGTCCGGGCATGCGCCTTATGCTGTGTTTTCGGTTTGTGCAGCTGCAGCTTTGTACCGCCGTGATGTGTTTGTGCAGTTGGGCGGTCTGGATGAAGATTTTTTTTGCTATGGGGAAGATATCGATCTGGGCTTCAGGCTGCGTCTTGCGGGGTACGAGGCGTTGCAAGTTCCTGCCGCGCAGGTTGTCCACCTCGGCTCGGCGCTGACGGGTGGCAGGCGCAGTACTTTCTCCGTGTTTTATGGCCAGCGTAATTTGCTTTGGGTCTATGTGAAGAACATGCCCGGTTGGATGTTCTGGGTTTTTCTTCCTCTGCATGTCGCGATGCACATGGCGCAAATCGCCCGGTTTTGCGTTGCCGGACACTGTACGACCATCCTGCGCGCCAAGACTGAGGCGCTTCGCGGATTGCCCAAAATATGGCAAAAGCGTCGCTCGATTCAGGCCCTGCGAGTGGCAAGCATCGGGCAAATCTGGCGTCTTGTCGATAAGCGGATTTTTCCCGTTCGTTGCCGTTGAACAAACTTCTTGTCACGATTTCCGTGGTCTCGCACGGGCAGGACACATTGCTGCAAAACCTGCTGCATGATTTGTCGCAAACGAACGGTATCGCCCAGGTCTGGGTGACCCACAACATCCGAGGCGCGCAGGTGAAATGTCCGGACTCGTTGTCAGTTCGCTGTTACCAATTGCGCAATCCTTTTCCCAAGGGCTTCGGTGCGAATCACAACGCGGCTTTTGCCCATTGCGCGACGGAATGGTTTGCCGTGGTGAATCCTGACATCCGGTTGGCGGGTGATGTTTTCGCGCAACTCATCGCGCAAGCAATGCCGGAGGATGTGCTTCTCGCCCCGGCTTTGCTTGATCCGCGCACGGGACAGGTTGCTCCCAACAGAAAGCTGCCAACGCCTTGGGAGGTCATTCGTCGCCGACTGCCAGGTTGGAAGCCCGTGGCTGAGCCAATCTGGTTTCCAGGCGCTTTTTTGCTGATCCGGGCGGAAGCATTTCGTCAAGTCGGCGGGTTCGATGAGCGGTTTTATCTGTACGCCGAAGATGTTGATTTGTGCGCGCGTTTGCGGCTGGCCGGGGGGCAGCTGCGCTATGTGCCGCAGGTCCAGGTGAGCCATGCGGCGCAGCGCAGCAGCCATGTGCGTTGGCGTTATTTGCGCTGGCATATCATGAGTTTGCTGCGGCTGTGGAGTAGTCGCAGCTTTTGGCGTTACCGTGCTTTACTGCGCAGGCAGGCGCGTGCAGCTTTCCGCGCAAACACTCAACGCCCCCGCTGACCCCCGCCCGATCGACGCTGGCCGAAGCCGTGGCTGTTGCCGTTGGCTGAGGTGGACAACCCAGCGCCAGCCGCTGCCGGGCGGCGGCTACGGCCTTGGCCATTGCGCACATGTTGCGGCAGGTCGAGTTCGACCCAGGCGGTGCCTTGCCAGGCGTCGGCGCGGCGTTCGGGGGGCAGGTTGCAGGCTGCGCCTGCGGCGGGCTTGGCTGGGCGGCCGGAGGCGCGTTGGCCTTGCGGCTTGGTGCTGGACGGCGCCGGGGCGCGGCCCTGACCGGGAGCGTTGCGGCCTGCGCCGCGATGGCCGCTATTGCCCGCGCCTAATCCATTGCGACGCTGGCCTTGACCATCGCCACCTCCGCCACCACCACGGCGCTCGCCGCCGTGCAGCACGGTGCGGCCCATGACGATGGGCTGCGCTTTGGCGTTGGGGTCGGGCTCGAAGCCGGGAATCACCTGCTGCGCGATGG
>Ga0207433_10012276_pt1 | contig 12836 bp, 13 predicted proteins | sample YelNatPaOPGAMG01_FD_187559 | JGI IMG/M metagenome (GOLD analysis project Ga0207433, IMG submission 187559) | Hot spring thermophilic microbial communities from Obsidian Pool, Yellowstone National Park, USA - OP-RAMG-01 (SPAdes) (version 3) | ecosystem: Environmental > Aquatic > Thermal springs... | reverse complement strand
TTCGCTGCTTCGTTTCGGCACCGCCGAAATCGATGCGCTTTCTTCAAGCCTTTCGCCGGCTTCCTGGTTCGGCCTGCAGGGCGTGGTTTCGGTTTTTCTGCTGCTCATTCCGGCAGCCTTGATGGGGGCCAGCTTTCCGATGGTGCTGGGCGCAGCGGAAAACTCTTCTCTCAGGCTGGGAACGATATACGGCCTCAACACGGCAGGGGCGGCAGTGGGAGCGCTGCTTCCCCTGGGGCTGCTTCCTGAGCTGGGCTGGACAGGAGCGGTGAGGCTGGTGGCCGCGATCGGGCTTGTCGTCGGCGCCGGCGCGCTCGTTCTTTCCAATGGCCTGGCGGCCAGGACGCCGGATGCAGGGCGGCATCCCTTTCCCAAAACCTGGTCGCTCCTGCCCTATGCGGGAATCGGCGCATCCAGCCTGATGCTCCAGGTCGGCTGGACGAGGCTCTACAGCCTGGTGATGCTGCGCACCGAATATGTCCTCGCGGTAATCCTCGCAGTCTACCTGGTGGGCATGGGCCTCGGCAGCCTGCTCTCGCGGCGAAGGGAATTGTGGCTGATACTGCTGCCCTGCTGCGCTTCCGGCTTCGTGATCCTGAGCCTTTGGCTTTTCCCCCATTATTCCGCCTGGGTCGAGGCTGCAAGATTTCATTCTCTGACTGATGCGCTCTTCAAGGAAGGGGGGGCGATTGCCCTGATGACGCTTCCGGTGACGCTTGCGCTGGGTGCATGGCTGCCGCTGCTGAATGCCCGTCTCGATGCGGGAGGGGCGTGGCTTTACGGCGTCAATTCTATCGGGGCGGCCGTGGGAGCGCTTCTGGGAGGGTTGGTTTTCATCCCGCTATTTGGCACCATGGCGACCGTTTCCATCTCCGGGATGGGATTGCTGCTTTTCGGCTTGCTCTGGGTGAAAAAGCGCATCGCCTGGATTGCCGTTCCCATCCTGCTGCTGTGCGCCTATCCGGTGATGCAATTCCCGCCGGTGAGCAGGCTGCTGCCGAAGGAGCAGGCAGGGAGCAAGGACCTCTACCGCTATGAAGATGCGCTTGCGATCACCCATGTGGTGGAAGATGCGGGCGGCCAGCGCCTGCTTCTGACCGATCTTCAGAGAATGGATGCCTCGACCGATCCGACCGCAGTTGCCGTCCAGAAGAACCAGGCGAGGCTGCCCCTGCTGCTCCATCCCGGGGCGCATTCCATCCTTTTCCTGGGGCTGGGAACGGGCATATCGGCTGCCGGGTCGCTTCCCTATCCGGGCATGCAGAGGACGGCAGTCGAGCTGTCCGAAGGGGCGATTCGCGCTGCCGGAACCTGGTTCTCCGGATCGAATCTGAATGTCATGAAGGGCATGGAAGTGCACCGGGACGATGCCAGGCATTTCCTGATTGCAACCACCCGGCGATACGATGTCATCGTCGGCGACCTGTTCCATCCCGATCTGACGGGGGTCGGCGCACTGCTTTCGAGGCAGCAGTTCGAGCATGCCCGAAGCCGCCTGACGGAAAACGGAATATTTGTGCAGTGGCTCGCGCTCAACCAGTTCGATCCCGAGTCGCTGGATGCCGTATTGAGGAGCTTCGCGGAAGTCTACCCGAATGCCGCGCTTTTCGTGGACGGCATGCATCTTGCGCTGGTGGGGCCGAAGAGCCGGCTTGCGAACCTTGCGGAAATGGAAGCGAATCTCGCCAGGCTGAATGAGACGGAAAGAATTGCCGCCACCGGGGGAGAAGGGCTTCAGACATGGATGGGGCGCTACTGGGGGCAGATCAGGACGGATTCTGGCCCGGTGCAGGACGAATGGTCGCCCTACATCGAATTCAGCCTGCCGAGAGCGCGCTTCGACGGCAAAATTGACATGTCCCGCGTGCTCGGGACATTGCTCAGGAGACGGCCCTCCGTCAGGGAAGCTGAAAAGACCTTCGGAGTCGGCGCAGCGGACAGCCAGTCTTTCGAGCGCGCCTATATCGGCAGCGAGCTTGCGGCGAGGAGCTGGATCGCCTTCCTGCAGGGAGACGACATGACGGCATTGAAGCTGAAGCGATACGCCTATCAGGCTAACCCCAAAGATCGCTGGATCGCATCCACGCTGGCTGATAGTATGATGGAATCTCTGCCTCAGGCAATCGAACACGGTATGGACAGGAAAATGGCACTGCAGAAGGTACTCGAAGTATACCCGGACGATGTCGATGCGCTTCGGGAAATGATGCGGCTCGAAATTGCCGCTGGCAACAGGGAGCAAGGACAGTTCTATCGTTCGAGGCTGCTCGCGATATCGCCACTCGACAAGGAAGTCCGGCCTTGAGCAACGCCATTTCGAAAATCCCGGTCAAGGTGATAGGGACTGCAAAACCCGGGTTCAGGCTGCATTTTGCGCGCAGGGCAGTCCAGGCCGGCATCATCGTCCTGGCGATACTGATTCCGGCGAGCGGGCTGTTTCGCATCGATCCCGTTGCCGGCGCATTCGTGGTGCTCAACCGGCAGATATGGTTCTCGGATTTCTTCTTGATGACGGGACTCTGGATCATGATCGCCACCGCCGCGGTCATGCTTTATTCCGTCGCGGGCACGGTTTTTTGCGGCTGGGCCTGCCCGCAGAACACCATGGCGGAATGGGCGAACTACATGACCCACAAGCTGCTCGGGAAGCGCGCCAACGTGAGCCTGGAAGGGGAGGCCCCGATCGTCGCGGCTTCAAAGAAGAAGGCGCTCAACTGGGCGATTCTCGGGATTTCCTTCCTTCTCGCAGCGATGTTCTTCGGAATCATCCCGCTGTTCTATTTCTACCCTCCCCAGGTGGTCTGGTCATTCATCACCTTCAGGCATGACGAGCATCTGGCGAAATCGCTGCACTACATCTACTTCGTCTGCGTCGTGATCATCCTGCTCGACATTTCGGTGATCCGGCATTTCTGGTGCCGCTTTTCCTGCATTTACAGGGTGTGGCAGCATTCCTTCAAGACGAAGCAGACGCTGCATGTGCTTTACGACGACAGCCGCTCATCCGAATGCGCCAAGTGCAATTATTGCGTCACGGCCTGCTTCATCGACATCGATCCGAGAAAAACGGCGCTCTACGACAGCTGCATCAATTGCGGCGAGTGCATCAATGCCTGCGACAGGCTGCATGCGAAGGAGGGCGTGAAAGGGCTGCTGCGATTCGAGATCGGCGAGCGGGCGGGATCCAGGGGGAAATCTTTCCGCGACAACGTCGGTTCGCTGGTTTCCAGGGTCAACTGGACCGGCCCCATCACCCTGCTGGGACTGTCGATGTTTGTCTGGGGGCTCTACAGTTATTCCCCTTTCAATCTTTCCGTGGACAGGTATGACAGCAGCGGGCAGGATTACCAGATCGAAATTGCCAACAAGCTTTACAAGCCTGCCGAAATGAGTCTGCATGTCACGGGGCTTCCGGCAGGAAGCTACCGCCTGGATGCGGACCATTTCAGCCTGGATGCCGCCAAGCGCAAAAAGATTACGCTGCACATTGATCCCGATTTGCCGAAAGGGCTGCATGCCGTCGTCATCGAGGCGGATTCTTCAGCAGGCTGGAAAGGGCACTTCAGGTTCGAACATCTATCCATGCGAGGTATGAAATGAGCGATGCAGAGAAGGCCGGAAACGAAGCGGAAGACGAAAAGAAAGTCCTGTCGCCCGTGACTTCCGAGTGGGGCGAGACGCCGGATGACCATTTCGGCTACGCATCGAACGAGGAGCGGCTGAGCAAGCGCGGGATGGAGGACTGGGAGCTGACCGAATACATTCCGAAGTCGCAAAGGAGCGTTCCGTACTGGTTCGTCGCAGTCATGGCTGCTGTCCTGCTGGTTGCGGTCGGGCTGAGCTTTCCCTTCTGGGGAAACAGGCCGGGGGTCAATCCGCACTGGCTGGACTGGGGATTTGCAGTCGCGCTGGTCTATATCGCGGTAGGCATTGCCTTCGTCTATTTCATGGTCAACCATCAGGGGCCGCCCAACGACGACCCCGATGGGGAAAATTCGGAGAAGCAGGATGAAGAAAAGCATGATTGATTGGCGCGCCGCGTGCGCGTTCGCCTTCATGGCGGTATGCTCGCAGGAGGCTTGTGCAGCGCTGCCCGATCCCGGGGCTGCGCTCGTCGCCGGGTATTGCACGCAATGCCACGGTGCGCCGTCGCCGTCGAGTCACAGTGCGAGGGAGTGGGCAGGGGTGGTCGATCGCATGCAGAACTGGCGCGTTACCAAGGGATTCGGCGCCATTCCGGACAGGGATTTGATGCCATTGCTCGATTATCTGAAGCGCCATGGCAGGGCTCAATGAAGAAGCTCTTTGTCCTGCTCGCCCTCCTTTCCGGCTGCTCCGGCCAGCCGGATGCGGCTCCCCAGAAATGGCAAGGGTTCGATGTCAGGGTGGAAACCCAGCCCAGCCCGCCCAGGGTCGGGATGAATGAGGTGATGGTCGAGGTGAGCGGAAAGCACGGCAAGGGGGTGCACGGACTCGTCGTATCGCTCAGGACGAGCGATACTGAATCCTGGAAACAGACCTTCCCCGACGGCGATCTGGGCGTCTATCATGGTGCGGCCAGCCTCGGCCCGGATCATGCCAGGCTTCAGGTGATGATAGAGCAGGACGGCAAGCGGGACATCCTTTATTTCCCGATCAGGATGGCTGCTTCAGGGTCATGAGGATGTTGGCGAGATAGATGCAGAACCCCATCGCCATGGTGGAAGCCGAGATGCTGATGATGATGCCGTAATAGTGGTGCACCGCCGGGATCTGCTCGGGATGGCTGAGGAACAGGAAGCCTTCCCGGATGCCGAATCCCACCTGGGAAAAATAGAAGCCGAGCACGCCCAGCGCGGTGAACCAGAAGGTGAGGTCGACGAGGCGCCACGAATAGATTTTCTTGCCGCTCAGAATGGGCAGCATGTAGTAGGTCACCCCCATGCCCAGCATCACGAGCCCCCCCACCAGATTGATATGCGCATGGGCGAGCGGATCGATCATGTGTCCCGGCCCGCCGTAAGGGCTGCCTATCGAGTCGAGCCAGGCCCTGATCGGCGGCAACACCTGAAGCGTACCGTGGATCGTGCCTATCGCGAATGAAACTGCGGACATCAGGAAGAACTTGATGAGGTGCTTCGAGTCTTGATCGTTTTGCATGGTAATGGACGGTGAAAACAAAAAACCCGGATGACCCGGGTTTTTCGTCGGAAACGATTCAGCTTACTTCTGGTTGTTTTTCTGGCCTTCGATGACCCGCTCGATGCCCATGCCGCCGAGATTGAAAGACAGAACGATGCCGATCAAGAAGACTATTGTCGGAACAAAATTTTCCATTGCCACTCCTCCCCAAGATTGATGATGCTTCTTGCCATGAACTACAGGATACGAGTCTATCCAATTGCGGAAAAATACGCAAGGGTTTATTGACCGAGATAAGCGGCCTTTACCAGCGGGTTTTCGAGCAGCGACGAAGAGGCATCGGACAGGGTGATTTTCCCGCTTTCCATGACGTATCCCCGCCGGCTCATGGATAGCGCCATCCGGGCATTCTGTTCGACTAGCAGCACTGTCATGCCGCCGGCAGCGATGGTCTGGATGATTTCGAAAATCCTGCCGACCATGATGGGCGCAAGCCCCATGGAAGGCTCGTCGAGGAAAAGCAGCCTGGGCCGGCTCATGAGCGCGCGCCCGAGGCTGACCATCTGCTGCTCGCCTCCGGAGAGGGTGCCTGAGGCCTGGGTTCTCCGCTCCAGAAGCCTCGGAAACAGGGAATAGACCTTTTCCAGGTCTTTCGCGATTCCGGAGTCGCTTCTGGAGTAGGCGCCCATTTTCAGGTTTTCCTCGACGCTGGAGCGGCCGAACAATCCGCGTCCTTCCGGCACCAGCGCGATGCCCTGCCGGACGAGCAGGTGCGGCGGGATCGAGCGGAGGTTCCTGCCTTCGAACAGGATTTTCCCGGACTGGACGGGAGTGATGCCGCATATGGCCTTCAGGGTCGTGCTTTTTCCCGCGCCGTTGCTGCCCACGAGCGCGACGATTTCACCCATTTCGAGGCGAAGATCGATTCCCTTGACGGCCTTGATGCCGTCGTAGGAAACATGGAGGTCGCTGATTTCGAGAAGACTCACGATGTCCCCAGGTAGGCTTCGATGACGAGGGGGTCGCTGCAGACCCGGGAGGGTTCTCCCTCGGCGATCTTCTTCCCGAAATTGAGCACGGCGAGCCTGTCGCAGATGCCCATCACCAGCTTGACGTCGTGCTCGATCAGGAGGAGGGTGACGCCGTCGCGCCTGATGGTTTCGAGCAGGCGCTTGAGGGAGTCGGTTTCCAGGGGGTTCATGCCTGCCGCAGGCTCGTCCAGCGCCAGAAGCTTCGGCTCGGTGGCGAGCGCACGGGCGATTTCCAGCCTTCTCTGATCCCCGTAGCTCAGGTTCCTGGCAAGCATGTGGGCATGCCTGGATAGCCCCACATAATCGAGGAGATGCTTCGCTTTTTCGGCAATGGACCTTTCCTCGGCGCGGGTCCGCGGATTGCCGAGAATGGCGCCCAGGACACTTGCGCTGGTTCTGCAGTGCCTGCCCACCATGACGTTCTCGATGGCGCTCATGTTGGCAAAGAGGCGGATGTTCTGGAAGGTTCTCGAAATCCCGAATTTCGCCAATTCGCTGGGTTTCTTGCCGGCCATTTCCACCCCTTCCAGCCTGAAATTGCCCGAGTCCGGCTTGTAGATTCCGGTGAGTATGTTGAAGAGCGTGGTTTTCCCTGCGCCGTTGGGCCCGATCAGGGCGTAGATTTCGCCCCTGTTTATGGTGAGGGAGACGCCGGACAGGGCGGCAAGACCGCCGAAGGTTCTGCCGATATCGTGTACTTCGAGCAGCTTAGCGTCCTGCGTCATAGATGTTGGTATTCTCGTGTTTTGCGGTCTCGCCATGGGCGAGGAGCTCCCTCTTTCTGGCAGGGGAGGGCCAGAGCCCTGCCGGGCGGAGCAGCATCACCAGGATCAGCGAGAGGCCAAACAGCAGCATCCTGAGACCGGACGGATCGATGACGATTTTGCCGAACAGGGATTGTTCGAGCGGCCCCACGTAGCGCAGCGCTTCGGGCAGGATCGAGAGCAGGAGAGCGCCGAATACGACGCCCCGGATGTGGCCCATGCCGCCCAGGACGACCATGCTCAGGATCATGATCGACTCCGTCAGGGTGAAGCTTTCCGGGCTCACGAAGCCCTCGAATCCGGCGAACAGTCCGCCGGAGAGCCCTCCGAAGCTCGCGCCCATGGCGAAGGCCAGCAGCTTGAGGTTACGGGTGTCGATCCCCATGGCTTCGGCCGCGATTTCGTCTTCCCTGATCGCGGCCCAGGCCCGTCCGATCCGGGAATGCTGCAATCGCGTCGAAACGAATGCGGTTGCCAGGGCGAACAACAGGAAAAGGAAGTAGTAGCTGTAGACGGCATGGCCGGGCGGCTGGTTCAGGGATACCGGGCCGAGCCTGACCGGGTCGATCAGATCTATTCCCTGGGGGCCGCCGGTGATGTTGTACGGGGTATCCAGGTTGTTCAGGAAGATCCGGATGATTTCGCCGAAGCCCAGGGTCACGATGGCGAGATAATCCCCCCTCAGGCGCAGGGTAGGCGCGCCGAGCAGCATGCCGAAAATCCCGGCTGAAAATGCGCCGATCGGCAGGATCATCCAGAACGGAAGGTGCAGGCCGAAATGCGGGGAGGCGAGCAGCGCGTAGCAGTAGGCGCCCACGGCGAAGAAGGCGACATAGCCGAGATCGAGCAGCCCCGCGAAGCCGACCACGATGTTGAGTCCGAGGGCGAGCATGACGTAAAGGAGGGCGAAGTCGAGAATGCGCACCCAGGTCTTGCCGAGCGCCAGTCCGGTCGCAAAAGGAAGGAGCAGCAGAAGCGCAGCGTAGGCGGCAAGTTTCAGGTATCTTTTCACGGGCGCTCCCCCACGCGCTCCCCGAGGAGTCCGGAGGGACGGAATATCAGCACCAGAATCAGCACGAAGAAGGCGAAGACGTCCTGGTAGTTGCTGCCCATGATGCCGCCGGTGAGGGTGCCGAGGTAGCCCGCCCCCATGCTTTCGATGATCCCCAGCAGCAGTCCGCCCAGCATCGCCCCCTCGATGTTGCCGATGCCCCCCAGCACTGCCGCGGTGAACGCCTTCAATCCGAGGATGAAGCCCATGTCGTAATGGGCGATTCCGTAGTATGCGCTTACCATCATGCCTGCCACGGCAGCCAGTGCGGAACCGAGGACGAACGTGATCGAGATAATGGTGTTGACGTTGACGCCCATGAGGGTCGCGACTTCGGGGTTCTGGGCGGTGGCGCGCATGGCATTGCCCAGCCTGGTTTTCCGGATGAGCGAGGAAAGGCCGGCCATCATGATGGTGGATGAGGCGACGATGAGGAGCTGAATGGCGCTGATCGAAGCGCCTCCGACAGCCATGGTTCGCGTCGGCAGGATCTGCGGGAAGGAGAGGTATTCCCTCCCCCAGATCATCATCGCGAGGTTTTGCAGCAGTATCGATACGCCGATCGCGGTGATCAGCGGCGCGAGCCTGGGCGCATTGCGCAGCGGGCGGTAGGCGATCCGCTCGATCAGGTAACCGACTGCCATGCATGCGGGAATCGCCGTCAGCATGCCGATGCCGAGCACGAGCGGCCCCGGCAGTCCGCTATCCGAGAGCAGGCGCACCACGGTTAGGGTCACCATCGCGCCCACCATCACAATGTCGCCGTGGGCGAAATTGATCAGCCCCAAGATGCCGTAGACCAGGGTGTAGCCGAGCGCGACGAGCGAATAGATGCTGCCTAGGACGATGCCGTTGATGAGCTGCTGGAGAAAGATATCCATGGCCGGCTAGGGAAGGGCTGTCCAGCTGCCATTTCTGACCTGGTACAGGGTGACGGCGCCATGCAGGATGTCGCCCTTGCGATCGAAGCTGATCGGCCCGGTCACCCCATCCATTTTGATTCTGGCCAGAACCGGAAGATACCGGGCGGGATCGATGGAGCCGGCCTGCTTCATCGCGTTGACCAGCGCCATGGTGGCGTCGAACGAATAGGGTGAATAGAGCTGGATCTTGCCGTATTTCGCGGTGAATTTTTGGACGAAGGCTTTGCCTCCCGGCATCTTGTCGAGCGGCAGCCCGGGAGCGGAGGCGTAGGCGCCTTCAGCCGCAGTGCCTGCCAGCTTGATGAATTCCGGGCTCTTCGATCCGTCGGCGCCCAGGAATGCCATTTTCATGCCCAGGTTCCTCATCTGCTTCATCATCGGCCCGGCCTGGGCATCCATTCCGCCATAGAAGACCAGATCGGGATTCTTCCCCTTGATGGAGGTCAGGATCGCGGTGAAGTCGGTGGCATGGTCGCTGGTGAATTCGTGTGCGACGAGGGCGGCGCCCCCGGCTTTCGCATCCTTTTCGAATTCGTCGGCTATGCCCTGGCCGTAGGCGGTCCTGTCGTCGATGATGGCGACGGTCCTGGCATGCAGGGTGTCCAGGGCGAATTTTGCCAGCGCTTCGCCTTGCTGCCTGTCGTTCGTGACCACCCTGAAGGTGGTTTCGAAGCCCTGTCCGGTATAGGTGGTCGCGGTCGCGGAAGGGGATATCTGGGGAATTCCCGCGTCGCTGTAGATTCTGGATGCGGGAATCGAAGTTCCCGAATTGAAATGGCCGACGATGCCGTTCACGCCCTCGTCGACCAGCTTCTGCGCCACGATGGTGGCCGTCCTGGGATCGGCCTGGTCGTCCTCGCTCAGAACCTCGACCCGCATCTTCTTGCCCCCGATCACGAGGCCGGATGCATTGATCTCGTCTGCGGCGAGGCGCACGCCGTTGTCGTTGTCCTTGCCGAGGTGGGACTGCGGGCCGGTCAGGGGGGCCACGGACCCGATCCTGACGACCAATTCGGAGCCCGGGTTCTGCTTTGCGCAGCTGGACAGCAGCATAGCAGCCATTGCGGCGAGAAGTGGTCTGAGCATGGTCATCGGGCGGACAGTCGCGTTGCAGACTGAAGATTATCAGCGAGAGGCTTCGGGCTTGTCAATGCGCATCACTTCCTGAGGGAGAGGATGAAGCGGGCGAGCTTTCTTATGTTTTTCGCGGACACGCGAGGGGCATTCGGCGGCATCGACATCCCTCCGGTGACCCAGATCCAGTTGCCCTTTCCGCCCATGGCGATCTTCTTTTCGAGCATCTGCTCCACTTGCTGTTCGCTCGTTTTGCCGGAGCGTATGGCCTGGTTGTAGCGGGCGGAAACGTCGTTCCATGCCGGGCCGATCACCTTGTGATCCAGCGCATGGCAGGAAAGGCACTGGCTTTTTTCGGCGAGCAGGAGCCCTTCCCTGACCCGAGGGGAATCCTGGCTGAATGAACCGGATGGGCTGCTTGCGCCGCAGCCGGAAATCAGCGCGGCGAGAATGAAAACGAAGCGGATTTTCATGATGAAGCCGGGGGCATGTTGGCGGAATCGCGGCTGCTGCAATTAAAAAGGCGGCCCAGCGGGCCGCCTCTGACAACTGCAAGCACTAAAAGTGGCTTACATCTTGCCGGATTTAACAGCAGCAAAGAGTGCCTTTGCTGCGTCGTCTTCGTGCCCCTTGATGTAGTTGTTATACATTCCGGTCATGGTGCTTGCCTGGGCCTTGAACTTGGGCTCGGTGGAAGCGATCTTGCGATCTTCTACCTTGAATCCAGACTTGAAAACCTTGGCCAGGGCTTCTTCGCTGCCGTATTTCTTGGCGACACGATCCCAAGCGGGGCCGACGACGTCGTGGTCGAGCGCATGGCAAGCCTTGCAGGGGCCGGTCGAGAAGGCATTCGCCGTTGCGGAAAAGGCCATCAACCCGGCGGCAGCTAGTACAAGCTTCAATGATTTGGACACTGTAAATCCTCCTTGCTATGAAATTGTTGGTTGGAAAAATCCTGCGCCAATGGGAATGCTTGCGTCAATTGACCAGGACACCCGAAGATTCTTACAAAATCGCCGGAATGTCAACCCTAAACGCCGCAAGGACACTTCGGGTTGACAGCCGGCCGGGAATTTTCCCTATCTTTCGATTTGCGAGACGTCCCTGACCGCCCCGCGCGATGCGCTGGTCGTCATGGCAGCATAAGCCCTGAGGGCGGGGGAGACGACCCTGTCCCGGCTGACTGGCTTCCAGGCGCTCCTGCCTTTTTGCGCCATGTTCCGCCTGCGCGATTCGAGGGTCTCATGCGGTATTTCCAGGTCGATGCGCCTGTTCGGGATGTCTATGCTGATGGCGTCCCCCTCCTCGATCAGTCCTATCGCGCCGCCTTCCGCGGCTTCCGGGGAGACATGGCCTATCGAAAGCCCCGAAGTGCCTCCGGAGAAGCGTCCGTCGGTGAGGAGCGCGCACAGCTTTCCCAGCCCCTTGGATTTGAGGTAGCTGGTGGGGTAGAGCATTTCCTGCATGCCCGGGCCGCCTTTCGGCCCTTCGTAGCGGATCACGACCACGTCTCCGGCTTCGATCCTGTCGGCAAGGATCGCTGCCACCGCCTCGTCCTGGCTTTCGAAAACGCGCGCCCTGCCCCTGAACTTGAGGATGCTCTCGTCCACCCCGGCGGTTTTGACGATGCAGCCGTCGAGGGCGATGTTGCCGTGAAGCACCGCGAGCCCGCCATCCGCGCTGTAGGCGTGGCCGATGTCGCGGATGCAGCCCGAAGTTCTGTCGAGATCGAGTTCTTCGTAGCGCTCGTCCTGGCTGAATGCCTTGGTGGTGGGAATGCCGCCGGGGGCCGCCCTGTAGAATTCGTGGGATTTTTCGGTTCGCCGTACGTCCCATTTTTCCAGGGCCTCGCCGAGGCTGCCGCTGTGCACGGTGAGGGCGTCGCGATGGAGCAGTCCGCCCCTGTCGAGTTCCCCGAGAATGGCGATGACCCCGCCCGCGCGGTGCACGTTTTCCATGTGGTAATGCTGCACGGCGGGCGCCACCTTGCACAGGTTGGGGATCTTGCGCGACATTCTGTCGATGTCCTTCATGGTGAAATTCACCTTCGCCTCTTCCGCCGCCGCGAGCAGGTGCAGCACGGTGTTGGTCGATCCGCCCATGGCGATGTCGAGCGCAATCGCGTTCTCGAAGGCGTCGAAATTCGCGATCGACCTCGGCAGCACCGAAGCATCGTCCTTTTCGTACCAGCGCCTGGCGATTGCGACGATCAGTCTGCCCGCTTCCAGGAAAAGCTCCTTTCTGTCGGCATGGGTGGCAAGCAGCGAGCCGTTTCCGGGAAGGGAGAGGCCGAGCGCCTCGGTGAGGCAGTTCATCGAATTGGCGGTGAACATCCCGGAGCAGGAGCCGCAGGTCGGGCAGGCGGAGCGTTCCATCTGGGCGGTTTCCTCGTCGGTGACCCGGTCATCCGCAGCGGCAACCATGGCATCCACCAGGTCGAGGTGCAGCTCCTTGCCGCGGATGACGGCCTTGCCGGCTTCCATCGGCCCGCCGGAGACGAATACCGTGGGAATGTTGAGTCGCAGGGAGGCCATCAGCATGCCCGGGGTGATCTTGTCGCAGTTCGAGATGCACACGAGCGCATCGGCGCAGTGGGCGTTCACCATGTATTCCACGGAATCGGCGATCAGTTCGCGCGAAGGCAGGCTGTAGAGCATGCCGGAGTGGCCCATGGCGATGCCGTCGTCGATGGCAATGGTGTCGAATTCCTTGGCGACCCCGCCCGCCTTTTCGATCTCCCTGCAGACCAGCTGCCCGAGATCCTTGAGGTGGACATGCCCGGGGACGAACTGGGTGAAGGAATTGGCTACCGCGATGATCGGCTTGTCGAAGTCGGAATCCGTCATTCCCGTGGCGCGCCAAAGGGCGCGCG
>Ga0207433_10012272_pt1 | contig 12839 bp, 29 predicted proteins | sample YelNatPaOPGAMG01_FD_187559 | JGI IMG/M metagenome (GOLD analysis project Ga0207433, IMG submission 187559) | Hot spring thermophilic microbial communities from Obsidian Pool, Yellowstone National Park, USA - OP-RAMG-01 (SPAdes) (version 3) | ecosystem: Environmental > Aquatic > Thermal springs... | reverse complement strand
CTAGACATAAACATTTATAAACCATGTTATATAATATGGTATTGACCGTATATGACCCAAAAAAAGGAAGTAGAAAAAGGAGCTGACGAGCCCGCAGTGATGCGGGACGAGGCTCCATTCCAGATATGTAGAAGAATGAGCAAGCAAAAAGCAGAACTCGTAAACAAAGGAGCACAATATCATTTCCTCCACGAAATAATAGTCCTACTGACGCCGACAACACATAAAAGAACCCCAGTAACACCAAAAGAATTAAAAGCAGTAGACGATTATCTGTATAAGTTTGCGACAGTAGAAGAGTACCAAGCCTTTATAGCAGGAAGATTATACGAAAGAAGATTAATGGAGGTAAAAGGAGATGCCTGAGTACACCCTCAAACTTTTTTATAACGAAATGCCAGTAGACATAATAACAATAGACTACGGAGCATACTGCTACAAAGTTGGAGACCCGAAAGTAAACTTTATAGAATGGAAAGAAGTAAAAGTAACACACCTCATAACACATGATTACCTGGAAGTGCTGGGAGTAAGACCAGACGGAGAAATGGCGTACGACAAAGTATACTTCCAGTCCCTCCACGTAGTATGGAAAAAGGAGGAGAAAAAAAATGAGTGAAGAAAGAGTAACAAGAACACTAAAAGAAATAAAAAGAGAAGCAAACTACATATATGACGACCTAATGGAGTACCTGAAAAGAGAACACGGAAGCAGCACATCACTAGCAATACAAATAGCAACAGGAGCAATAACGCTAAAAATGTGGAAAAACCTAGTACTAGAAAACGATAACGAGAACGAAAAACAACTATCAGAAGAGATAATGGACAGACTAATAGAATATGTACTAATACACAGAATACAAAGAGGAGGAGAAGAATGACAATATACAAGTATAGAATATCAACAAAGGATAAGAGGTTCAAAGGAAGAAAAATAACAATAACATCAATAGGAGAAGGAAAAATAGAACAACAAGAAATACCAGTACCAGACGACGCAGTAATATGTGATGCATGCGGAGAAAACGTGTACAGCGAAAAAGGTGAAACATACGGATGGCTCATATACCTGGACACAGAAAGCATGCTAAAAGACCAGCCGTACGAATTCCTATGCGACAAATGTGTACAAAAATACTTTCCAAAAGCAAAACAATGCTATCCAGTAAAGGTGAAGTAAAATGATGCTATCATACAAGGGAAAAAAGAAGACAAGAAAACAATTAGAAGACGAAATACATATAGAAGGAAAAGGAGGAAGAATATGGAAGTATATAATAACACCAGCAGGAACACCGAAATGCATAAACTGTGGAAAAACATACTCATGGGAACACTTCTACAAGCACAACTGCATAGAAGACAAAGAAGAAGAAAACAAAAGGAAACAGCAGACAATAGACAAGTGGGTGAAAACATAATGAAGTGCAAAAGATGTGGGAGTGATATGGAGTTGAAGTTGAAAAGACTATTAGACGGAGCGAAGCTAATATGGATATGTCCAAAATGCAACCATAAGGAGTGGGTGAACGTATGAACGAAGAAGAAGCATGGGAAGAGTATAGGGGAATGAGAGACCAGATGCTGACCAGAAACATAAACTACATCTTCAGATGGAAGGTTCTAATGATAAAGCTACTGCTAAACGACATACAGGAGCTACAGAAAAAGCATGGACTACAATTAGAAGACCTATACGAAGAAATAAAGATGGACGCACAAGAATACCTAAGAGAATGGAGGGACCTGCTGGAGAAAAGAAGAAAGAAACTGCTGGAGGTGGTTCAATGATATTAGACGAACTAAAAAAACTAATAGAAGAATACGAGGTAATGAAAACAAGACTATTCTATGCAAAAATCCACATAAAAAAGAAAATAACATGCTTCACACCAGAAGAACTAGAGTGCATGGTAATGGATGGAATAATAGAACCAGAAGACGTACCAGAAGACAAGAGAACAAGATACGTTAAAAGCGAAATAGAATTAAGAGAAAAGGTGAAGAAAAATGAATAAGAAACTCATAATACTAATACTTTTAGATATAATGCTAGCATATTACATAATACTGTGGAAAACATTAAGAATAATGCGAATAAGAAAATATATAATGAAAGGAGAATATGAGAAAGCAGCATCCCTAATATGTGGAGGCAGATGGTATGATAGACTTGAGATGTGAACACTGTCAAGAAAACGAATTCGGAGGCTTCTACTGTGATATAGAACGAAAGGAGTTCGGAAACTGCGAGAAATGTCCGTTTAACACGTACATGATGCAGAACCTTCCACCAAACCCTCCCAAAAGGAGGGGGTGAAGAAGCGTATGAGCGGATGGGAAGAAATAGAAGAACAGGTAGGAGGAGCATTCCTATCACTAGCAGACGCACCAACAGAATTCGTTGGAAAACTAGTGGACATGACAGTGAAAAAGGACAGCAGAGGAAACAACGCACTATTCCTAACAATAGAAGTAGTATCTTCAGGAGGAAAAAAGAAACTGCTAGTGCAAAAGTTTACAAGAGCATTCTTGGGAACACTAACAGACGCATTCGAGAAACTGAAAATACAGAAAGCAGAAGCACTAGGAAAAACATACAAATGGAGACAGAAGCAGATAGGAAGAGGAAACCCACGCTGGATACCAGTAGAAGTGGTGAAGTAGGAATGCTCCTCACCCCACTTTTTTTTAGAATAAGAAGAGTAGTAAGAATGGGAAGAGACAGGAGATGCAGGTACATTCCAATAGAAGCAAGCTGGATAGGAGACGCAAACGAAGTAAAAATAGAATACATAGAAATAACACCAGAAGAAGTGTTAATAAGAGTGAGCAAAATTGAGTGAGTGCATCATTATGAGTTTAGAAAACACGTACAAAATAATCTGTGAAGTAGAGAGAACACATCCGAACCTAGGACTACCAGTAGTATGGTGCAAACTAATAGACATAGCGAACATGGGAACATTCATAGTAGCAGAAAGAGGAAGAGGAAAAGGAAGCATAATGACAGCAGTAGAACAGCTGAAACATAGGGACGTGATAAAAATAAACATGCTAACATACAAGGGACTAAAAAGGCTGGAAGAACAGCTTGACAGCAGAGAAAACACGATAATAAACAGAGACCTATCAACACTCTACACAGACTACCTGAAAGACGTAGGATTAAACGTGATAAGCAACCTGATAACAGACCACCAGGTAAGAGCAGAAACAGGACAATATTCACTGGACATAAAAGACGCGTACATATCATACATAGGAGGAGTACAGCCACAGCTCCTATCAAAACTGTGCAAACTAGGCTCATGGGAGAGCCTATACAAGGACAGGTTCATAAGATACTACATCTTCTACCTAAAGCCTCTCAAGAAACCAAGCATACTAGAACCGAAAGCACCTCAAATACAATTATACAGCATATCATCAGTTTCACTTCCAAAAGAAGTAAAAGAGGACAAAACATACAAGATAATATTGAAGACGATAGCCGACCAGACTTCAGAAAACCGTTCAACACTATACTTGGATGCACTGCTAAAGGCTTCAGCAGCATTAAACTGCAGACAATCAGTAACATCACAGGACCTAAAACTATTGTATGCTATGCTACTGAATTTGAGAGTGGACGTGATGCTTGGAAGAAGAGAATACAGTGTAGCAGAACCAATAGTGTTCGATGCAGGAGCATACATAGTGCTATTTGAAACAATACAGAATAAAGAAGTTTCAAGAAAAAGCCTAGCAGAACAATATCAAGTATCACAGAAGACAATATCAAAGGACATGGACCTACTGCAGGGAAGAGGAATAATAAAAGGAACATTCGGAGCAGACAAGTACATGCTATCACCGAAATTCTACAGCATGTTCATAGCACCACAGGAAGAGATAAGAAAGGAGGCTGGATTAAATGAGTAAACACACAATACACATAAGAGACCTAGACGATGAAACGTACAGAAAACTGTGGGCTCTGCGAAAAAGGTGGAGGACAGGAAACTGGGTGAACCTGCTGAGAATACTAGTGGACATAAAGTATAGGGAGGTGGAAAAAGAATGGCTTACATAACAGAAGCAGGACACGAGATAGTAACATTCTACAACCCGAGAATGAGGAGATGGATAAGCGTAATCAGAGACGCTAAAACAAAAAAGTTTATAAGATGGGTTAAAGAGTTCACAGTAAGAGCAACAGCATCAATAGAAACAGGAGGAGGACATGAACCGTTCATAGCAGAAATAACAATGCTGATGCCAGTAATGGGAGACGTATCACCGCAGATGCTGGAAGACTTAAGCGAGAAAGCGGAAACATACTTCAAAGCACTAACATACGTGCTGTTTGACATAATGAAGGATGCATTCTGGCTGAGCAGAGAAGAAAAAGCAGTGATAAAAGAATTCCAGAAAAGGAGAGTGTTCTCAACAAGCGAGCTTACAAAAATCTATAACCTCGTATACAGGACAAGAATGCCTGAACAGTACCTTTTCACAAAAGTAGAATGGAGCGAGAAAGTGATAAAAGTAGGATGGGAATACCTTGAAGAAATAGACAGAGAACTGCTTAGAGAACTGAAGGAAGTAGACGCACACGTAGCATTCGTCTTCGAGCTAACAGAAAAACAGACAACAATAAAAAAGTATATGAGGTGGTAAAATGAGGTACACGCTAAAAATAGACTGCGACGTAAAACTAGAAGGATGGACAGTAAACCAGTGGATAAACACGAGAATAGCGATAGCAAATTGTCTAGGATTAACAGTATCAGACATAACATTAAAACAGACACAAAGAGGCTTCCACACGTACATGCACATCATAACAGACCATCCACTTTCACCAGACACAATAAACATGTACCAGCTCCTACTAGGAGACGACCACGGAAGAGTGAACATAAACAGCGAAAGAATAAAAAGAGGAATAAAAGGATGGAACAAACTGTATGCAAGAGTATCGTACAGGAGACCGAAGAAGACAGTAAAATGTCCAGTATGCGGATACGAGTTTCCAATAGGATACAAGAAGAACAAGCCTCCAGCATGCGAAAAATGTCAAATATCATACGGAAGCCCAGAATGCTACAGATGCGAATACTATGCAGGTGAAACAGCATGAAAATAAGAAACCTATCAACATCAGTAGTAGTATTGAACGCTGGAGAAAAAAATATTCCCATCCATACTACTCTTCTATTTTCCACCACCAAAAGTAGTAGCAGACCTAACATACGGACACGGAAGATGCTGGGGAGACCTGCTAAAACATCAAACATTAGACGACAAACAGTATAAGGTGATAAAAATGGATAAAGTACCACAGTTTCCAGACGTGATAAAATACGATTACACAGAAAAGTTCCCGCTAGAAGACAAGAGTGTGGACGTATGCTTCTTTGACCCACCGTACTTGAGAGACTGCGGTGCATTCGCAGACGACAAAGAAAATCCAGACCTTCAAGAACATGAAGTAGCTGGACCAAGACTTTATGTTCCAGCAGAAGAAATGGACGGGGTAACAAGAATGGGAGTGATAGTGAAAATACAGGACATACACCACGAAGGAGTACTAATACCACAGCACATCCTAGTATACGAGAGGCTTAAACCATACTTCATACTAAAAGACATAATAATAGCAAGATACCAGAGAAAAGCAACCTTCAAACTAAGAGGATTTGTGCGAACAGTACACTGCTACTACATGATTTTCAAAAGAAACCCGTAAAAAATCGTCCAGCTATATAAACCAGAAAGTCAAAAAAAATAGAGGAGAGGACTAAAAAACTAGTCCTTACCGACTTCAACAGTCTTACCCTTTCCAGTCTCAAGAACAGGTTTCTTCTGCCTAGGCTGAGGAGTTATACCGAGAATGTTAGCAAGTATCTGTTCAGCCAACTGACCTCCAACACTACCACTCCCCTCCTCAGCACCCATTCCAGCAATACTCTTCGCAAGCTCCATCTGATTTTTTACCTCAACAAGAAGACTGTTCTTTACAAGAGAGTGAGCAGTCTCCTGAACCTTCGTCATAAGGTTTCCGACAGCCTCAATCGCTTTAACAAAATCGTTTATATCACTAAACCCAGCAGAAGAAGACGTCCTACTCTCCCTAATCTGCCTCATAGCCTCCTCAAGCTCACTTTTCCCTTCCTCATCACTGTTCAAATACAATGCTATAGCAGCGTTCATAGCATCCTCCACCTTTACACCCTTTTCTTCAGCATACCTTTTAATCGCATCATACATTTCTGGACTGCTCCTCTTAAACACTCTCCTCATTACCTCAGAAAGCCTACCCAACTACATCAGCCTCTCAATAAGCTCCCTTATCTTTGGTTTAATCGTTTCAGGACAGCTTAAAGCAACATCAACTCTAACATCCAACCCATAGTCCGTGTCAGTTACCTCAGCACACTTCACCCTCAACAGCCTTATATCAAAAAACCCCTGCTTCCTAAGTTCCTCAGCAATCTCTTGAGCAACCTTAAACTGTTCAGTAACACTACTAAGCTGTTCCCTAGCCTTCTCTTCTAAAGCGTTTTCAATAACCTCGTACATCGGACGACTACTCTTCTCAGCAACAGCCTTCAGCTTCTCCTTCAACTCTTTAGGCACTTTCATGGTTTCAAACCTTCTAACCATGGGTGTAAGATGGTGTAACAAAGTATTTAAACCTATCGCTCCAAGGGTGTAACAGGTGAAAAAAATGTCTGTAGAAGGTGCACCCGCACCTAAACTTGTTCCAAAAGCGAAAAAGCTACCGAAGCACGGAGGAAACGTTATAAGACTGCCTGGACTAATTGCACGCATAGCAATACTAAAGCATCCATGGTATAGGAAGAAACAGTGGACGTTCAGGAGACCTGTTCCATGGGACAGCATACTCCCAGGATATGTAGCGAACTTGAGTGCGGCTCAAGTTCAAGCATGCACAAACCTGGCTCAAGCGTCGATAGCGGCAAAAGGATACAATAGAGAAGTTAGAAGGCTTGCTTTCAAGGAAGTCTTAAGCGGAAAATCCTACGGTGGACAGCCAAAGAAGCCAAGAGGAAAGAGTGCAACAGTCGCAGAAGTTGTAGCACTAATGAAGCAGGTGGTGAGATAAAATGTCCCTTGAAAGCATAAGCAGAAAAGCTGGAATGACAATAGGAGACAGCATCGACCTGCTTCTTGTACTAGCAGGTTCAGGTTCAGCCGCAACAGTGCTTGAAATCGTCAAAAGCTGGATGCCAAGCATAGGAGGAACATTGACGGACGAACAGCTTATGACAGCACTAGGCTTCGTACTATGGTGGTGGGGAGACAAGATACACAGGAGAATAGTTCCGTTCGGCTTCGGAATACTCGTGCAAGGTGGAGGACAAATCATAGGACCGATGATAAGTGGAATACTAGGCTCTTTCACTAAACCAAAGTAGGTGATACAAAAATGCCAGTCGTCAAAGCAAAATACGGGGCAACGTACGCTGATGTAGCGAAGGTTATGGAGCTTGTCAGTAAGAGGGTTCGTTTTATAGAAATTTATCAGGAGACAGCATCCATTTCCGCAAACCAGCAGGCGACATTGCTAAGCTTCCAGGTTCCAAGCGGCTACGCTATGGAAGTTTTTGCTGTAGGAATTATTCCAGACTATAATCCTAGCACTGGAGTAAGCGACCTACAGTATGTGTACTTCCAGGAGGCAAGCAAGAGGGCTATTCCTAACCTAGAATTTTACGCAAACTTCTACTACAACAGTCTACCGTACGGTAACGAAGCATGCAAACAGGGTATGAGGCAGTTTGATACTCCATTGAAGCCGAACAATCTGACGCTGAAGTTTAATGAGAAGGAGACTTTCCAGATGATTGGTGTGGCTGGCTCAACTGGTGCTGGAGCGATAACTGCTGTTGCGAAAGCGTTTTTGCTTGAAGAGGCTGATGTTCAGTCGATTTACGGATGCGGTCTAAAGGAGTTCGCTAACCTTCCAGGTGGACACAATAATCCTGACCAGAACTTCCTTTATGCTGGAAGGTTCACTAACGCAAACAATACTGCTGGGACTGGAGTTTGGGAGGATGTTGCACAGCTTACTGTTCAACCTTGGCAGAGGCTTATGTTCACCCACATTGGTGTGAAGCCTGGAGCGAACAGTTATAAGCTGAAAATCTTTGACGAGAAGACGAAGCTCGAGTTTCCTGACAGAGAGCCTTTCTGGATTATTAAGGAGACTGCGAACACTCTGCCTTTCGGTGGACAGGACAGCTATCAGCCTGTTCAGCCTCTTCCGTTGCCTATTGCGGCTTACGAGTGGAATGATACGGTGTTGCACTTTTATCATGCTGATACTGGAGCGGCTGTTAGTGCTGGAGAGTTGAAGATACAGGTTTTCGGTATTCAGAGGAGGGTGAGGTAGATGAAGGATATAGTGTTTGTTGCTACTGCGGGAATAGCGAGCAATACTGCTACAAAGTTCACGGCAACTCCTGTTAGGAGGATTGTTTCAGCCTACAAGATTTCTGGGAAGCTTGCTACAATAGTCGGTAGTGCTACTGGTTCAGACCAGAGTGCTTTTGTTCCTTTGAAGGATGGTGCTGGAACAACTTTAGCGGCTACTGCAATAGGAAAAAGCAATCTTAGCTCGGATGTGGACTTAACTCAGTATGTTGTGGCTCTCACTGTCGTAAACACTACTCCTGCCCAAGCAGGTCAAATACAGCTTTCTAGTCCAACAGAGTTCAAATGCTATGATGCTCTGATTGCTGGAGACAGGATAGTGCTAAAGGTGGTGGAAAAGGGAGAGTATCCAGGTGCTTAAAATGAGCACCGAACTTGATAGGCTTGTTTCAAGAGAGTGGGAGGAGGAAACTTATACTGGATACACGTCTAGTATAGGTGGAGGCAGTCAGACTATCATCACTTTTACTGCGATGAAGGACGGTGCTATTGTCGGAATTGCTACAAACAATAATAACGCTTATACCTGGGATATTCTGATAGAAGGTAAGACTGCTTTACCTGGGAGGATAATGTATTCTAAAGCGTCCCGTTCTAACATGGATGAGATGCCGTTCTATATTCCTGTTTCTGCAAAGAAGAAGGTTGAGTTCGTGGTAACAGGTTCTGGAGAGGCTGAAGCAAGGCTTAGGGTTATCTACTTTGGTGGTGGTAAATGAACCTTATAGAAGAAGCTTACGCTTCTTCACCCCTTTCTGTTTTTTTTGATTATGTTAATGTTTTGGAGGTGATTGTATGGTGAGTGTTTCAGTAAGCAGTGAAGCTGCTGTTAGTCTTACTACGAATAAGACAAGCTATAGGGTTGGAGAAAGTGTGCTTTTCACAATCAAAGGCTTGACTGTTGGAGCATCATATATTGTCGGTTTTCTGAAGGAGGGAAACATTATAGGTCAGTCTCTTGTCCCTCAGTCTGATACTGTTTCTGGAAGCATGCTTGTTGGAGACAATGTTGTCGGTGCGACTGCTTTTGTTGTCGCATCAAGTAGGGGAGAGATTTTGGCTAGTGTCAGTATTACGGTAAGCAGTGCGGCTGCTGTTACTATTACAACTGACAAGACAAGCTATAAGGTTGGCGAGTATGTTAAGTGGACTGCTAACAATGTTGTTCCAGGAAACAGGTATCTTGTAGGCTTCATTGTTAAAGGAAATGTTGTCGGCGAAATTTATACTGCTTCTTCAAGCACTCTTTCTGGAAGCACTCTTGTTGGAGACAATGTTGTCGGTGCGACTGCCTTCGCTATTGCTACTCCTGAAGGGTATGTTCTTGCAAACCATCCGACTGAGGTAACTGTTTCAGGCGGAGGCGGTGGCGGTGTTGCTGGAATAACCATTACCACTGATAAGACTGAGTATAAGGTTGGAGAGTATGTTAAGTTTACTGCTACTGGTGTTGTTCCTGGGACACAGTATTTTGTAGGATTTTTCGTTAAAGGAAACCTTGTAGGATATGCTTTCACGGCTTCTTCAACTGTTTTAGCTGATAAGATGCTTGTTGGAGACAATGTTGTTGATGCGACTGCATTCTGTATTGCTGACATGAACGGTGAGGTTCTCGCTCAGACAGCTGTTAAAGTTTCCAAGGGTGCAGGAGTTCCAGTCGAGCTTGGGCTTCTTCTTGTGTTTGGGCTACTGCTTGCTGTCGCCGCTAGAAAGAAGTAGGAGGTGATGGTTTACGGCAGAGATTGGAAGTATCCCGTCTAACGTTGTATTTGAGCAGGTTAGTAAGGACTATAATGTTGGAGACGGTATGGTTTACGCTTACCAGGGGACTTGGCTGAAGGACCCTTTCAAGTCTGAAGACGTTTACGCTTCTGAGATTTGGAAGGCTATTCAGAATAAGGGTGATGTTCCAGTCTATGTGAGCGTGAACCCTTCTGGTTTCATGAACTCTTGTATTAGCGTGTTCTTTGTTGCTAAACATTACGGTAAGACTCCTATTGCTGTTATTGTTCTTGCTATTGTTGCTTTGATTGCTTTTATTGTTACTATTCTTAATCTTCCTGAAATCTATTATATTGTTACCAGTAAACAGATACCTCCAGAGGTTACTGCTCCAGTTAATGTTACCATGATTTTGATGCTTGGTCTTGTTATTGCTGGACTGTACTTTTTGAGCAAAAGAGGTGAGAAGTGATGTCCGCTATTGGTTTTGCTGAGCTGACTTATCTTGTTACCTGGGCTAGGGCTTTAAGGGAGGAGCTTGAAAGGATTGTTAAGGCTCTTCAACAGCTTCAGATTTCTGTTCCTGAAGGCTATCCTATTGTTTCTACTGTTAGAGTTCCGAACAATAGTAGGCATGTTTTCGTGCTGGATTTGAGTACTGCTAGGGATAAGGTTGCTCTTGGTGTTAGCGATGTTACTAGGGGTAAGAGTATGAACTGTTTTACATGTATTAAGGCTGACGGTCCTGTTGAGGTTAGGATTAACAGCTCTTCTGGGGACGGTGAGCCTGTTTACGCTGGCTATAGTGTTCACGATTTTGAGATTAGCGAGGTTTATGTTAGCAATGAGGCTGTTGGTGCTGGTAAGTATGCTGTTTTTGTTGGAGAGTGGATTGCATGAGCAGTGTTGAGGAGCGTCTTGCAAGGATTGAGGAGAGGCTTGCTCAGTTGAATGAGGAGATTGGTGAGTTGAAGGGTAAGATGGATACTGAGCAGACTCTTGTTAAGTGGGTTATTTTTCCTCTTCTTCTTATTGTTGCTGGGTTGGTGGGTATTAAGTTGGTGATGCCCTGATGCCTACTTTTGCTCCTTCTACTGTTTTAAGGCTTGTTGAAGTAGTGAAGCCCAGCACTCTAACAGTAACCTTTAGCACAGGCACTTCAGGGGGGGCGTCTGCGAGAGCCGAGTTTTCTCCTTCAAGAGGATATTTTGTCCCAAAACTTTTGAAGATAACTTCAGACTCTGAAGTCCAGGGAGAAGTTCATGTTGTAATAGACGGTGTAGAATACACTATGCTTGAGATAGATGAGAACAGTGTAAGAGATGTGGACGTGAACGAATCCTTTGGAGAAATATTAGCTGACAAGATAGTGTTAGTTGGCACTACTAAAACTACTACTACAGCACTTAGGACGGTAAGTTTAAATTATTGTGGTGGTGTATTTGATTATAGGTGATGTCTGATGCCTTTGTATATTCCTGGAGAGACTGTTCCTCCGATGTATCCTCCACGGAAGGCTGTACTGTATGTTGTTGATGAGGCTTCTGGTAAAACTTATCCTGTGAAGGTTACTGTTTACAATAATTCTGCTCTTTTGCCTGTTAGTGTTGAGCATAATGTTTTGGAGGGGACTGTGAAGCAGCTTGATAGTGTTGTTATTGTTGGCGGTTCTGTTAGCGAGTTTGTTCTTTCTGGTGTAAGCAAATATTCTTCTGCTGTTGTTACTGTTAGGGCAGTCTATAATGCTTCAGCAACACAGGGCGTTAGGGTAAGGTGGCTTTATTCAGCCGATAACAATACTTTCGACAGCCAAGAGGATGCTGAGGATGCTGGAAACTATGAGGATTTAACGTTTTCTGCTGGTGCTACGAGGCAGAGGACGCTTGTTATACCACTGCTTCAACCTTACACGAAAATCCAGGTGGTGAACAAAGATACATCGTATTCTGTAACAGTATCTTGTTGGACGAGCTTTATGAGGTGATGTGCTTTTGGTGCTTGACACGATATCATATTCTCTGCTAAAGAAGCTACGGGCTAACCCTAAGCCTCTACTTGACAATCTGTTGAAAAGGTATAGGATTATAAACGTGCCGACGAACGGAGGCTGGTTTACTTCAGTAGCTGGAAGTGGCGGATACACTTTCTATCCTAACATGCTTGACGTGCACACTGGAACAACAGCGTCAAGCAGTGCATTAGTAAGAGCTAATGCATTCGGCTTAAACAGTTCAGTATCATATATTTACCGTGTAGACTGGACAAAAAGGCTTGAAATACATTTTACGATGGCACGGCTTGATTCTGACCCAGAATGTATTGCAAGGTTTCAGCTTAAGGAGAGCACTGCTTTAGGTGCTCTAGCAGAAAAAGGTGTTGGCATAGAGATAGCGAACTATGCTTTGAGAGGTGAAGGCTATGGCACAAGCAGAGGAGTTGTTAATTTGATGACGCTAACCAATAACAGAGCGTACGGGGTGAAGATTGTTAAATACGGTAGCGTGCTAGAATTTTGGGTGAACAACGTGCTTTTAGGACAGCTTTCTGAAGCGAATGTTCCAAACGTGCTTGGCACAGCAGACACTTTCCTTGTCGCTTCAATAAGCAACGGTACAACAGGCGGCGTCAACGCATACCTTTTGGTCGGCAACATTCGCATAATACAGGAG
>Ga0207433_10012265_pt1 | contig 12844 bp, 14 predicted proteins | sample YelNatPaOPGAMG01_FD_187559 | JGI IMG/M metagenome (GOLD analysis project Ga0207433, IMG submission 187559) | Hot spring thermophilic microbial communities from Obsidian Pool, Yellowstone National Park, USA - OP-RAMG-01 (SPAdes) (version 3) | ecosystem: Environmental > Aquatic > Thermal springs... | reverse complement strand
GGCGATCTACCGCACCCGCCTGGATCTGCCGACGCAGGACAATTTCCGCCTCGTCGGCTATCTGTCCTCGGACATGGGCGAAAAGTGGACCTGCAGCCAGCCGGACGAGGAACCGGTGGCGTGATGCGCTGCCCCGGCCCTGCCGGTGCCCGGCAACGTTGCCTCAGCGCATCATGCCCAGCCATCGCGGCAGCGCCAGGCTGATGACGGGCACGTAGGTGACGATGGCGAGGAACACCAGCATGGTCAGCAGCCACGGGCTGACCGCCTTGGTCAGCTCGGTGATGCCCATCTTGGCGATACCGCTGGCCACGTAAAGGTTCAGCCCCACCGGCGGGGTGATCATGCCGATTTCCATGTTCACCACCATGATGATGCCGAAGTGGATGGGGTCGATGCCCAGGTGCATCGCCACCGGAAACAGGATCGGCGCCAGGATGAGCACGATGCTCGACGGCTCCATCACATTGCCGGCGAGCAGCAACAGCAGGTTGACCAGCAGCAGGAACATCACCGGCCCCAGCCCGGCGTCGAGCAGCCATTGCGCCATGTGCTGCGGCACTTGCTCGGAGGTCATCAGAAAGCTGAACAGCACCGCGTTGGTGATGATGTAGAGCAGCATCGCGCTCATGTTCGCCGAGGCCAGCAGCACCCGCGGCACGTCGCGCAGCCGCAAGTCTTTATAGACGAACACGGCGATGATGAAGGCGTACACCGCGCTCATCGCCGCCGCTTCGGTCGGGGTGAAAATGCCGGCGTAGATGCCGCCGAGCACGATGACGATGAGCAGCAGCCCCCACAGGCTTTCGCGCAGCGCCTTGAGGCGCTGGCCCCAGGTGGCGCGCGGCAGCCGCGGGTAGCGGCCGCGCCAGGCTTTCCACCAGGTGGTCGCGCCCAGCATCGCCGCCAGCAGCAGCCCCGGAATCACCCCGGCCATGAACAGCGCGCCGATCGACGAATTGGTCGACACCGCGTACATCACCATCACAATCGACGGCGGAATCAAGATGCCCAGCGCCCCCGACGAGGTGATCACCCCAGCGCCGAAGCGCTGCGGAAATCCGGACTTGACCATCGCCGGAATCAGGATGGAGCCGATGGCCACGACGGTGGCCGGGCTCGACCCCGACACCGCGGCGAACAGCGCGCACGCCATCACCCCGGCCAGCACCAGCCCGCCGGGCCAGTGGCCGATCATGCTGGTGGCAAACTGGATCATGCGCCGCGCCACCCCGCCGTGGGTGAGAAAGTTGCCGGCGAGGATGAAAAACGGGATCGCCATGATCTCGAACTTTTCGATGCCGGTGAACAGCTTAAGCGCCACCGCCTGGATCGGCACGTCGCTGAACGCGAACAGAAAGCCCAGCACCGTCAGCCCCAGCGCGATCGACACCGGCATGCCGGTGAGCAGCAGCGCCACCAGCAGCGCGAAGATGATCAGCGCGTTCATCGCCCGCCCTCCGCGCCCGCGGGCGCCTGCACGGCGGGAACGGGCCGCGGGTGGATGTTGTCGGCGCGCGGGTCGATGGGCAGCGGCTCATCCAGCCCTTCGACCTCGCCCGGGTCGTGGTGCGGCAGTTCGCCGTCGCGGTTGAAGCGCCACGCCACCTGCAAAAAGCGGTAGCACATCAGCGCCGAGCCCAGCGGAATCGCCAGATACACCACCCACGCAGGCCATTCCAGATCGGGCGTGGTCTGGTCGGTATGGCTCAGGTGCCAGACGAAGTTGGCGCCGAACGCCGCGATCACCCCGGTGAACAGCGCGCCGGCCAGCAGCCCGAACAGAATCACCGGCTTGCGCCGCCGCGGCGACAGGCGGTTGACCAGCACGTCGACACCGACGTGGATGCCGGTGCGCACGCCATATGCCGCGCCGAACTTGGCCATCCACACGAACATGAAAATGGTCAGCTCCTGCGCCCAGCTCAGGTTGAGCGACAGCAGCCAGTCCTGCACACCGGGAATCGCAAACCCCGCGGCGTAGCGGTGCACCACCGCGACAAAAATCAGCAGGGTCGCCGCGGCCATCAGCGTGCCGATCAGGATTTCTTCCAGCCGGTCGAGGACGCGGTTGAACAGGGAAAGAGCGCTCATGGTCTTCGGCCCACGGCCATGAAAAGCAGCGGCGCCGGGCCAACGCCCGCGCCGCCGCCTCGTTTGCAAGATCGCGCCGCGCAGGCTCGGCCCGCACCCGGCGCGGGCAAGGGGCTCAGAGTTTCTCGGGGTCGAAACCGGTGGCCTTGAACACCTGATCCATCAGCGCCTTGGGCACGCGCGACTGCGCTTCCTTGTACACCGGCACCATGGCCTTTTTCCACGCCAGCCGCTCCGCCGGGGTGAGGGCGACGATCTCGCACTTGCCCGATTTGCGCACGCCTTCGAGCGCCTCGTCGTTGTCCTTCTTCGCGATGCTGTTGGCAAAGTCGGTGGACTCGACCATCGCCTGATCGAGGATTTTGCGGATGTCCGGCGGCAGCCCGTCCCAGAACTTTTTGTTGACGATGACCGCGTAGCCCAGATAGCCGTGCTGGGTCTGCGTCAGGTACTTTTGCACCTCGTAGAACTTCTGGGTGTAGAAGTTCGACGGCGGGTTTTCGGTGCCGTCGACCACCCCGGTCTGCAGCGCCTGATACACCTCCGAAAACGCCATGACCTGCGGGATCGCGCCGATTGCGCGCATCTGCATTTCCAGGATCTTGCTCGACTGGATGCGCATTTTCAGGCCCTTGGCGTCGGCCGGATTTTTCAGCGGCTTGTTGGCGCTCATGTCCTTGAAGCCGTTGTCCCAGTACGCCAGGCCGAGGAGGCCCTTGGATTCGAGCTTGCCCAGCAGCTCCTTGCCGATCGGGCCCTTGGTGATTTTGTGCAGTTCTTCGTAGTTGTCGAAAATGTACGGCAGGTCGAACAGCTCGAATTCCTTGACGCCCAACGGGCCGAACTTGGCCAGCGAGGGCGCGAGCATTTGCACCGAGCCGAGCTGCAGCGCCTCGACCTCCTCCTTGTCCTTGTAGAGCTGGCTGTTGGGGTAGACCTCGACCTTCACCCGCCCCTGGGTGCGCTCCTCGGCGAGCTTTTTGAAATGCTCGGCTGCCTGCCCCTTGGGCGTGTTGGGCGCGACCACATGGCTGAACTTGATGACGATGGGTTGCTGCGCGCGCGCCAGCGAACCCAGCCCCACCCCGGCTGCGGCCAGCCCCAGACCGATGACGGCTTGACGACGATGCATGACGATCTCCGTGAACGTTGAATGTTGATTTGCAATGGGACGTATGGAGTTGTAAGCATACGTCACCGCAATGCAGGGCGGCAGCGCCGTGCGGGCAAGCGCATGGCCACCGCGCGGCAACACACCGCAGCGCGCCGCGCGGCTGAAGACAAGACTCAAGACAGGGTCCGCGTCCGGTACAAACCCTGTCGATGCCGACCGATGTCAGCCGATGGGGCTCAGGCGTGACCGTTGTTCACCGGCGGCTTGCCTGCGCCCAGGCGCAGCTCGCGCGCATGCTCGTCGGTGCTCTGCTGGATTTTGCGAATGAAAAACCAGATGAAAAACACCCCCATGCCGATCAGAAACACGATCACACCCAGGCTGAGCAGACCATAATCGGTGCCGAACAAGCCGGCCCAAACCGAACCCGAATTCATGATGCAGACCTCCTCGTCGTTGTCGAACCCACAGAATATTCGCGCACAATCATTACCGTTTGATACAGAACAAACCCCGGCAGCCGCTGGGGAGCAGCCACGGCGCCAGGCGGCGCGGCGGCTGGGCGTCGTCAGCGCCATCGCGCAGGAACAGGCCGGTCTGCTCGACGCACTGCAGCAGCCGCGGCGCGTGCGTCACGGCAACCGCGACTATGCGCTCGGCCGTCTCTATGCGCACGACGTGGTGCTGGTGCTGTGCGGCATCGGCAAGGTGGCCGCGGCGGCGACCACGACCAGCCTGATCGTCGAATTCGGCTGCGACGCGCTGGTGTTCACCGGCGTGGCCGGCGGCCTGGGGCCCGGCGTGGCCGTGGGTGACGTGGTCATCGCCGACACCCTGCTGCAGCACGACCTCGACGCCCGCCCGCTCTACCCCCGGTTCGAAGTGCCCGACAGCGGCAAAACCCGCTTCGCTGCCGACCCCGCGTGGACGCAGGCGCTGCACGCCGCCGCGCAGCGCGTGTTCGGCGCTGACGGCCTGCGGCGCATCGACGCCGCCACGCGCGACGCCTTCGGCCTGCACCAGCCGCGGCTGCACCGCGGGCTGGTGGTCAGCGGCGACCGTTTCATCGCCACCCGCGCCGACAGCGACGCGCTGCGCGCCGCCCTGCCGGACGCGCTGGCGGTGGAAATGGAAGGCGCAGCCGTGGCGCAGGTCTGCCACGATTACGCCACGCCGTTCGCCCTGGTGCGCACCATTTCCGACCGCGCCGACGACAGCGCGCACGTCGATTTCGGCCGCTTCATCCGCGACGTCGCCAGCCACTACAGCCAGGCGATCATGCAGGCGCTGCTGCAGCCCGCGGCAGATCCAGCCTGTCGGTGAACACGCCATCGACTCCCAGCGCGAGCAGCTGCCGCGCCCGTGCGGCGTCGTTGACGGTGTAGCAGCGCAGCTCCAGCCCCGCGGCGTGCACCGCCTGCACCACTGCCGCGCTGGCCTGCTGCCATGCGATGTGCACCGCCGCCGCGTGCACGCTGTGCGCGGCGTGCAGGGCGTGCGCGCCGTCGTCCTCGGTGAGTACCGCCAGCGGCAGGGCGCTGCCCGCGGCGGTCAGCGTGCGCCGTGCCGCGCGCAGCGCCGGCAGAGAAAACGACGACAGCAGCGGCTTGGGCGCCTGCGGGTGCTGCGCCGCCCACTGCGCCGCGCGCCGCGCCAGCGCCTGCCCGGTGGCTTCGTCCTGCCCCGGGTTGGGTTTGATTTCCAGGTTCAGCCACACCCCGTGCCGCGCGGCAAAGTCGAGCACGGCGTCGAGCGAGGCCGGCGGCTCGCCCTTGAACCGTGCGCTGTGCCAGCTCCCGGCATCGACCAGTTGCAGGTTTTCCCAGCGCCATGCCGCCGCAGCGCCGCGGGCGTCGGTGGTGCGGTCCAGGGTGTCGTCGTGCAGCAGCCAGAGCACGCCGTCGGCGCTGAGTCTGACATCGCCTTCAAACGCGCGAAATCCCGCCTTGAAACCCACTTCGAACGCCGCCAGCGTGTTCTCCGGCGCGGCATCGCCGCCGCCGCGGTGCGCGATCCAGCGCCGGTCGAACGGCCCGCCAGAGGAACTCATGGCCTGGCGGCTCCACACTGCGCGCGCAGCCAGCGGCCCGACGCCTGCACGTCCAGCCGCACCGTGCCGCGCAGATCGACGCCGGGTAGGCTGGCGGGGTCGGCAACCCGGTAAACCCCCTGCCCGGTGTGCGTCGCCCGCCAGGCGCGCGGCGACGTCAAGGTCATTTCGCCCTGCACCGTGCCGTCGAAACCCTCGCCGTCCACCGGTTTGCACCGCCCGGTGTAACGCAGCGTCGTGGCGGTGTTTTCCGTCAGGGTGAACTTGCACCCCGGGGAATCGCGCTGCAGGTCGTCGAGCCACGCCCGCGGGTTGCTGGCATAGCACGCAATCTCCTGGGCGCCGAGGCATTCCTGCCGCACTTCGGCCAAGGCAGCCAGCGCCTGATCCATGAAAGGCTTGGCCTGCGCCCGCTCCTGCGGCGACATCTGTTGCAGCTGCTCCTGGATGTTCCTGCGCGCTGCGGCCATCACGTCCTGGCCGTTGACCAGCGTTTTGCTGCGCACCTCCCACAGCCCCGGCTCGGGCGATTGCAGCGCCAGCGCCGGTTGCCCCAGCGCCAGCGCGACGGCCGCGGCGGCGGCCCGGCGAAAACGACTCATCGGCATGTCCTCCCAAACGGCGCTGCCACTGTAACGCAGCAACATGACACCACCCGGGTCAGACGCTGCCAGCGCGGTTCAGGCCGTCTTGCGTGCGGCCTTCTTTGCCGCAGATTTCGCCGCAGACTTCGCCGCCGCCCCGGCTGCGCGCGGCTCGAACTCGAAGCCGATCTTGCCGCCGGGCTGCTTGACGAGGAAGGCCTTGAACTTGCGCTTGGTGCGCGCGGAGACGAAGCCGTCGAGCAGGTCGGTGCGGCCTTCGGCGAGCAGCTTGCGCATCTGCTCGGGCTCGATGGGCTGCTGCAGGATGATCTTGCCGCTGCGGAAATCGCAGGTCGGCGCGGCGCCCACGCTGTGCTCGCACACATAGGCGTTGCCGGCGTCATACACCGCGCCGCCGCACTTCGGGCAGGCCCCCAGCGGCTGCTGGCCGGAAAAGTCCGGCGCCTCGCCGCCTTCGCCGCCCGCCTTGGCCTCGCCGAAGTCGAATTCGAGCTTCCACGGGCCGCTGCCGCCCTCACGCACCAGCTTGAGCTCGGCAGCGAACGGCCGCCCCATTTTGCTGCGAAAGCCGGTCAGCGGCCCGATGTGCTTGTCGCGCAGCAACTGCTCGACCTCGGCCAGCTCGAAGCTGCGCCCGCCCGGATGCTTGCCGATGGAAAAATCGCACTGGGTGCAGGCGTAGCGGTGGTAATTTTCCTTGACCACCCCGCCGCAGTTGGGGCAAGGGGTCTGCAGCGTCGCGTAGTCGCCGGGCACGGTGTCGCGGTCGAACTCCTTGGCGCGGCGAACGATGGTTTCGGTCATGCCGGCGATTTCGCGCATGAACTGCTCGCGGGTGATCTGCCCGCGCTCCATCTGCGCCAGCTTGTATTCCCAGCCGCCGGTGAGCTCGGGCTTGGTCAGTTCCTCCACCTGCAGCCCGCGCAGCAGGGTCATCAGCTGGAAGGCTTTGGCGGTGGGCACGAGCTCGCGGCCTTCGCGCACCATGTAGTTTTCCGCCAGCAACCCCTCGATGATCGCCGCGCGGGTGGCCGGCGTGCCCAGCCCCTTGCCCGACATCGCTTCGGCCAGATCTTCGTCCTCGACCAGCTTTCCGGCGTTTTCCATCGCCGACAGCAAGGTCGCTTCGGTGTAGCGCGCCGGCGGCCGGGTCTTGAACGGCTTGACCTCGACTTGTTCAGCGCGCACCGCGTCGCCCTCGTTCACCGGCGGCAGGTTGGCGTCGGCCCCCTGCTCTTCCTTGCCGTAGATTTCCAGCCAGCCCGGTTTGACCAGGATCTTGCCCTCGGTCTTGAACTGCTCCCTGCCGACGGTGCTGATGCGGGTGGTCAGCAGGTATTCGGCCGCGGGGTAGAACACGGCGAGAAAGCGCCGCACCACCAGGTCGTACAGCTTGGCCTCGGCTTCGGACAGCGAACCGGGCGCCTGGGTGGTGGGGATGATCGCGAAGTGGTCGGACACTTTGCTGTTGTCGAACACCCGTTTGTTCGGCCGGATGTAGCCCTCGTCCAGCGCGCGGCGGGCAAAGGGCGCCGTCGCGCCGCCGGCATCGGCCAGCGCTTGCGCGGTGGCGCGCGCCACGTTGACGTAGTCCTCGGGCAGCGCGCGCGAGTCGGTTCGCGGGTAGGTCAGCACCTTGTGCTTTTCGTACAGCGCCTGCGCCAGCGCCAGCGTGGTCTTGGCGGAAAAGCCAAAGCGCCCGTTGGCCTCGCGCTGCAACGACGTGAGGTCGAACAGCGCGGGCGACAGCTGCGTCGACGGCTTGGACTCGTCGCGCACCTGCGCGCCCTGCCCGCTGCACGCCGCGGCAATCGCCTCGGCCCGCGCCTTGTCCCACAGCCGCTCGGCGCGCGCCTCGGCGTCGTCGCCCTTCTTGAACGCGGGGTCGAACCAGCGGCCGGTGTAGGTGCCTGCCGGCGCGGCGAAGGTCGCGTGCACCTCGAAGTAGTCGCGCGGCACATGCTTGCGGATCTGCTCTTCGCGCGCGACGACGATGGACAGCGTCGGCGTCTGCACCCGGCCGACCGGGGTGAGGAAAAACCCACCGTCCTTGGAGTTGAACGCCGTCATCGCCCGTGTGCCGTTGATGCCCACCAGCCAGTCGGCCTCGCTGCGGCTGCGCGCGGCGTCGGCCAGCGGGCGCATCTGCTCGTCGCTGCGCAACTGGGCGAAGCCGTCGCGGATGGCCTGCGGAGTCATCGACTGCAGCCACAGCCGCTGCACCGGTTTGTTCAGCGGCTTGCCGCCCTCGGCGTATTGCAGGATCAGGCGGAAGATCAGCTCGCCTTCGCGTCCGGCGTCGCAGGCGTTGACCAGGGTGGTCACGTCCTTGCGCTTGATCAGCTTGACCACCGCGGCCAGCCGCCCCTTGGTCTTGTCGATCGGATCGAGGTCGAAGCGCGGCGGAATCACCGGCAGGTGGGCGAAGCTCCACTTGCCGCGCTTGACCTCGAATTCGTCCGGCGCCTTGATTTCCACCAGATGGCCGACCGCCGAAGTCACCACATACTGCGCGTTCTCGAAATACTCGTCGTGCTTGTCGAATTTGCCCGACTGCGGGGTGAGCGCGCGCACGATGTCCTGTGCGACGCTGGGCTTTTCGGCGATGACCAGGGTTTTACTCATGAGTGGGATGCAATCAAAGGAATTTGGCGATGCCCGCGATCTCTTCGGCGAACATCTCGCCCGACTCGGCCAGCACCACCTTGCCGTCGCGGCCGAGAACGATGGTCACCGGTAGCCCGGCGGGTTTGGGCAACGCCCTGGCCAGCGCGGGCGACAGCCACGCCACCGGGAAGGTGTAATTCTTGCTCTGGACGAACGGCGGCACGTCGGCGGCTTTTTTGTCGATCGACAGCGCCAGCATCTCCAGCCCGCGGCCATGCTCTTTCTGGTACAGCGCCTGCATGTGCGGCATCTGCCGGGCGCAGAACGGGCACCACGTCGCCCAGTATTCGAGCACCACCACCTTGCCCGCCCAGTCTTTGGTCTGCAGCGTTCTGCCGTCGATCAGCTCCACCGTCGGCGGCAGCGGCAGCGGGCTGCCGATTTTTGGCAGAGGCACGGCCTTTTTGTCTTTTTTGTCCAGCGCGCTGGCCTGCTCGGCCACGCTTTGCGCCCAGGCAGGCGCAGCCGCCAGCGCCAGCGCACTGGCAAACGCTCGGAGATGGGTGCGACGCAGTTGATCCATGATGAGGGCTCCCTAGAATGTTTTGATCGATGGAACGATTCCGGGCAGCTCGTCTCCTCCGCCTCCGCCGTTCCTTTTTCTACTTTACCCAGTTTCCGCCCCAGCGCCACCGCGTCCCCATGCCCACCCGCCGTCCCGCATCACCCGGCGCGCCGTCCTCCGGCCCGTTCATCCGGGTGCAGAACTCCCCCGTCCACGGCCGCGGCGTGTTCGCCCGCCGCCCGCTGCGCGCCGGCCAGCGCATCATCGAATACAAGGGCGAGCACATCGACTGGGACGAAGCCCTGCGCCGCCACCCGCGCGACCCGGCGCAGCCGCACCATACCTTCTACTTTTCCCTCGGCGACGGCAGCGTGATCGACGGCGGCTCCGGCGGCAACAGCGCGCGCTGGATCAACCACTCCTGCGCGCCCAACTGCGAGGCGCAACAGGTGGGCGACCGCGTGTTCATCTACGCGCTGCGCGACATCGCCCCGGGCGAAGAGCTGTTTTTCGACTACGCGCTCGAACTCGACGCCCGCCACACCGCCAGGGTCAAACGCGATTACGCCTGCCGCTGCGGCGCGCCCGACTGCCGCGGCACCCTGCTCGCGCCCAGGCGCCGCACGCGCAAATGACGCGCCAGTCCGCCCGCCACCGCCCCGGATGAACCCTGCCGCGTCGCCCGACACCGTCACCACGGCCGTGCCGCCGCCGGCGGATGCCGATCCGCTGGCGCCGCTGCGCGCGCAGCTCGCCGCCCGCCATGCCGCCTGCGCCGTGCGCTGGGTGGCGCAGACCGGATCGACCAACGCCGACCTGCTGGCCGCAGCGCGCGCCGGGCAGCTCGACGCGCCCACGCTGCTGGCGACCGCGCGGCAGACCGCCGGCCGTGGCCGTCAGGGCCGCGCCTGGCTCGACGACGCGCACGGCAGCGTGCTGTGCTCGCTCGCCTGGCCGTTCGCGCCGCAGCGCGACGTCGGCGCGATGAGTCTGGCCGTGGGCGTGTGGCTGGCACAGGCGCTGCACGCGCTGGGCGCCACCGGCGTGCGGCTGAAATGGCCCAACGACCTGCTGCTGCCGCTCCCCCAAGCGCCCGCCGCGCCCGGCGGCCTGCACGGCTGGGGCAAACTCGGCGGCGTGCTCGTCGAGGTCGCCGACACCGCGCAGGCGCGCTGGGCGGTGATCGGCTTCGGCCTGAATCTGCGCGCCCCTGCCGGCCTGTCCGGCGCCGTCGGCCTGGACGCTGCCGGGCTGCACCTCAGCCGCGGCCAGGCGCTGGCCACGCTGGTGCCGGCGCTGCTCGACGGCCTGCAGTCCGGCCCGCGCGCGCTGGCCGCCGCGCTGGCGCAGTGGGACGCGCTGCATGCCTGGACCGGTCTGCCGGTGTGCGTGAGCGACCACGGCCAGACGCTGTTCTGCGGCACCGCGCTCGGGCTGGCCGGCGACGGCGCGCTGCGCGTGCGCACCGCGCAAGGCGAGCGCCGGGTGCGCAGCGCCGACGTGTCGCTGCGGCTGCAGGCCGCAGACGCCGCACAATAACGCCCGCACGTTCACCCTGCCCCGCCCGACCATGCGCGCCCTGTTCCTCGCCCTGCTGCTCGCCAACCTCGCCTTTTTCGCCTGGTCGCAGGGCTGGCTGGCCGCAGCCGGGCTCGGCCCGGCGACGCAGCGCGAGCCGCAGCGCCTGGCGCTGCAAATCCACCCCGGCCAGGTGCACGTCACCCCCCTGCCCGCCGGCAGTGCCGCCGCACCAGCCCCGGCTGCCGGCCCCTCCGCTGCGTCGTCTGCTGCAGCGTCTGCCGCCTCCTCTGCCTCACCCTCTGCTCCCCCTGCCGCTTCCGCCCCGGCAGCATCCGCCGCCAGCGCCGCAGCCACCAGCGCCCCGGCCAGCGCGGCGCCTCCCGCCGTGCCGCCCACGGCGGCGGCGCGCACCGTCTGCCGCCAGATCGGCCCGTTTGGCGCCATGCAGACCGATGAGCTGGCGCAGGCGCAGGCCGCGCTGGCCAAAGCCGGGCTGCACGCGCAGGCGCACACCTACCCCGTGCCGCCGCAGTGGATGGTGCTGCTCGGCCCCTTCCCCAGCCGCGACGCGATGCAAACCGTGCTCGACGCACTGCAACGCAACGGCCAGGTCAAGGTGTTCGCCCCGGTCAGCGGGCGGCCACGCTATGAGCCCGGCATTTCTCTGGGAGTGTTCAGCACCGAGGCCGCAGCGCAGGAACAGCTGCTGATCGTCGGCAGACAAGGCGTGCAGGGTGCCAAGGTCGTGCAGCGCAACGCCGGCATGGAACGCACCGTGCTGCGCCTGCCTGCGCTCACCCCGGCGCAGCTCGACGCGCTGGCGCGCATCTCCGGCCAGCTCGGCGGGCAGATGGTCAAAACCTGCGAGCAGGCTCCGGCGCACGCGCCCTGAACCGCCGCGGCCCGCATGGGCGTCCCGCCGGGCTTACACTGCGTGATCTGTCTGCGCGATGCGCTGGAGGCCGCGATGGCTGCCGTCTTGTCCCAACCCCTGTTCAGCTACGCCGATTACCTGGCGTGGGAAGCGTCCGCGCCCGTTCGCCACGAATACCTCGACGGCGAGGTGTTCGCCATGACCGGCACGACCACGACGCACAACGTTATTTCCGGCAACGTCTACCTCGCCCTACGCCAGCAGATCCGCGGCACACCCTGCCGCGTCTACATGGCCGACGTGCGGCTGCGCGTCGAGGCGGCCAACGCCGGTTTCTACCCCGATGTGTTCGTCACCTGCTCGGCCGCCGACGCCGCACGCCACAACGAGCAGGAAGACGCACTGATGGTGGTCGAGGTGCTCTTGCCCTCGACCGAAGGCCGCGACCGCGGCGCCAAATTCGCCGCCTACCGCCAGTTGCCGACGCTGCACGCCGTGGTGTTCATCGCGCAGGACGAGCCGCTTATCGAGGCGTATACCCGCGGCGCAGCAGGCGTTTGGACGCTGCACGAAGCGCGCGGGCTGTCGGCCACGCTGTCGGTGCAAGCCGGCGAGCGGGCGTTTGCCCTGCCGCTGGCCGAGGTTTACGCCGACGTCGATTTTTCCGCGGCAAACGCCGACGCCGCCGCTGCGGCCAGCTCGGGCACGTCGGCGTAAAACCGGGTGCAATCGACCGTGGCGGCGTCCAGGCAGGCGAGACGCAGTAACCCGTCCGCACCGGGGCGCTCGCACGCCTCCCACGCCAGCCCCGCTTCGCCACCGGAGCGCCGCCACAGCTCGACCTCGGGCGATTCGCTGCCGACGATCAGGTATTCGCGCAGCCCTGGCACCTGCGCGTAGGCGTAGAACTTTTCGCGCCGGTCGATGCGCTCGGTCGATGGCGACGTCACCTCGACGATCAGGCAGGGGCTGCGGCGGTAATACGGCGATTCGCGGTCCTGCGGGTCGCAGCTCAGCAGCAGGTCGGGGTAATAGAACGTCGTGCCCTGCTGGGTGTCCAGGCGCAGCTTGAAGTCAGCGATGAACAACTGGCAGCCCATCGCCCGCACCCGATCGCGCAGTTCCATGACCACGCCAAAGCGCACCAGCGCGTGCCAATCCGTCGCGTCCGGCATCGGCACGACCCAGCCATCCAGATATTCCCGCCGCACCTCGCTGAACGGCTCGCTCGCCAGATAGTCCGCCACGCTCATGCGCAGCGGCAGGTTCTTCTCCGCCGGGTGCATCGGCCCACCTCGAATCCTTCCCGCCCTCACCCCCGCGCCAGCCACGCCTGCGCCAGCCGCACCCAGAAGCTGCCGCCCAGCGGAATCAGCGCGTCGTTGAAGTCGTAATTCGGGTTGTGCAAGGTGCA
>Ga0207433_10012257_pt1 | contig 12848 bp, 11 predicted proteins | sample YelNatPaOPGAMG01_FD_187559 | JGI IMG/M metagenome (GOLD analysis project Ga0207433, IMG submission 187559) | Hot spring thermophilic microbial communities from Obsidian Pool, Yellowstone National Park, USA - OP-RAMG-01 (SPAdes) (version 3) | ecosystem: Environmental > Aquatic > Thermal springs... | reverse complement strand
TCAAAACAATAAAGAGGAAGCGCTTTCTTTCAAAAATATAAATCAGGATCCTTTCGATCCCCCAGGAAAACGAAAATATAATTATTAGAGATAGAAAATAATACCTCATTAAATCAAATATGACACGAGCCCGCCTGGATTTGTATCTTTATTGGTTCTTCATAATATCATTATATTCTGAATCCGCTCTATTTTACGCGCTTTCTTTCATTTAGTTATTAGTACATAGAATCAACCATGTCTTACACCGATTGATTTACTTATCCGGTAATCTATATTGCTAACCTCTTTTGAATGTTCATAGCATTTTATCTCAAAGTGATGTAAACATTTCAATTCCACTTCCTGAGGAAGAACAAAGCGGAAGTCCACTTCTGGGATGTGGAGTTATCTGCTGAAGAGAAGGATGCACTTAAACTAAGGTAAGTATAATCTTATTTCAATCAGTATTCATTAAACAAAGCAATGTAATTAAAAAACTATTTGAATAATCATAATATTAAATATTATGGCCGCAGTTAAAATGGATTGGGATAAGATGAAGTCAATAGTTGGAGGGAATACCTCCGCTATCCGAAAAATTGTAAAACTCTCTCCTGCTGGAGGTCCCGGAAGTAAAGTATCCCCGCCGACATACGAAGGAGGAATTTATGCTGAGGAGGAAAGACTGCTGGACAACAAAAACAAGATCAACACCACCATTCTCCTTGATTCCATTCAATCACAGGCTAACAGGATGGAAATGGCGCTTCTGGAAGCATATAAAAATGGGCAGATACGTATGCCCATGTTACAGGTAGACTTCTCTCAAAATTTCCCTGAAATAGGAAAAATAACAGTACTGGAAGCCCCCCATAGAATATCGGACGCCATCTTCCGAGAAAGCAAACTCAATGGCATAAGTTTCAGGGATACCGATATTGGAAAAGAATTCGTCAAATCTAATTCGAAGAATGCTACGCCTATACTAAAGATTGCACCCCATTCACTTATATTCGGATACTGGGATTCAGCAAGGCTTCAGGGTACATTCAATAACAAATTACAGCGCACGATAACCTCCGAGATAATAGGCGTTGAGGTGATAAAGGGCACACACACCACATCAAGAATAGATCCCCTGCCAATATCTAGCACTTCTGAGATATACCTAAGCAAAGACGGAAAACTGACATTCGATCCAAACCAAGCCGAAGTAAACGATAACGGTAAACCCGTATCCAAGAAACCATCGGAATTAGGGCTTGGAAATATAACGCCTGGAATCGAAAAAACTAAAGAAGGAGAAAAGTTAAGAGGCGGTGTCACGATCGACTATGCACAACAAACGATGGTTATTTCGTTGCCTGCGATTCGTCGACTGCAATTCCCGCTAACGGACGGAGAGAAACCAGAAAAAGCCAACCTCGTGGCAAGATCGCTCCTTGCCTCTTTAGCTCTATACGCCTTCGTGAAGATGGAAGAAACAGGCTATGACCTCAGGTCAGGTTGCCTTCTCATTCCTGCAGGAGAATCACACTTTGAGATCATAGCCAACGACGGCTCGGTCGAAACGTTCATCCTCGATGCAAAAGGAGCGCAAGAGCTGATCGATAACGCAATAAAGGAGGCGACAAACATCGGATTGCCGTGGAATATAGATGTGATCACCCTCAAACCCAGCGAAGAACTTGTGAGATTGATAGAAGAAGGTCGCAGATATAAACCTAAAAACAATGCGAAAAAAAGAAGCAAAGACAAAAAGAAAGGTGAAGACATATCTGAAGAAAACAAAGAAGAAAAGGAAGAAAATAATGAAGAAGACGAAAACGCAGATTGAATTGGGTGATTCCATTGTTCTCTATAGAAGTGGAATTCCTCATGAAAAGGGTTTATGCAGCCTCTTGGAGCAGTAAGAAAATTGTTGAATGGCCTCCCCATCCCAGCCGTCTTTTCTCAGCCCTTGTGGCTTCCTATGAAGAATCCGTTCATGATAAATTGGCTTCGCAAGCGCTTGAATGGCTGGAAGCCCTGCCCCCGCCGGAAATGTACGTGGAACCTGATTCCCTATCGTATAACTATGGTCGTTTGAAATTGACATCTCCTTCCTTCTACGTACCTGTAAATGATAATAAAAATAATCCAGAAAAAAGAAAGCACAAGGAGAGATACTTCCCATCTCTATCTCTTCGAGATGGTAAGGTATATTTCATTTGGAATCAGTCTGATGAAAATGAAGAAATGCTGGAACCGCTACAGAAGATAGCCGAAAACGTAACGTATCTGGGGACTTCAAAGTCGCCCGTTAGAGTAGCCGTCAATAGATCACCTCCGGAACCGAATCTTGTACCTGACAGATATGGAAAAATCATGCTCAGAACCACGAGAAAAGGTAGAAAATCATATCTCGAGTATATATACACAAAAAGAGATGATAACCTGACAGTTCAGCCACGTCTGGGTGCAGTTACTCCCTATATCCTCATTAGCGAAAAAACATCAAAATCTGAATACTACAAATCATCAATGAAGCTCGTATCATATTTCAAATTTGACCGGAAAACACTTCCTTCTGGTTCAATAAATGCAATCACAACAACCATGAGAAGGGCAATCCTGAGCCTTTATCCAGAACCCATCCCGGAAATTGTTTCTGGGCACACTCAGGATGGAGAAGTATCAACCCTACCTCATATAGCCATTACCCCCTTTCCAGATGCGGGACATGATTATGCGGACGGCCATGTTATGGGAATTGCAGTGTGGCTTCCTGTCAACATTGAGGATGAGATCATGAGGAAAATTGATGAGGTCTGCAGTAAAATAACTAAACTCACGCTCGGGGAATCCGGGGTTATAAATGTGAAAAGACTCAAACCGGTGGATGAAGAGAGAATCCCATTCGGTATCCGACCTTCCACTTACAGGGCGAAAAGCGATATATGGGCCACCGTAACGCCCATTATATTCGGTAAGCATCCTAAAAAATCTTCCATAGGTCCGGGCAAAGACGGAGGAAAGGTTTTCAGGGAGATGTGCGCCGAGGCTGGACTTCCAGAACCTGTCGAGGTCCGCATGGGGAAGGTCAGCATATTCCAAGGAGCACCAACCGCTCTAGATGTCCAAGTGCCCGAAAAAATGTCAGGACGCCTTAGAGCGCATGCTCTGATAAAGTTCAAAGAAAAAGTCGAAGGGCCAGTGATAATCGGAGCGGGAAGATATTACGGGTTCGGCCTGTGTAAACCATGGTACAGTGGTGTGGAATGAATGTAGAAGATTTTAAATCATTTTTCAAGTGTATACATGGCTATGATCCTTTCCCATGGCAGTTAAGGCTGTTGAGGGAAGTCGTTGATAACGGCTGGCCTGAAGTGGTTAATCTACCGACATCATCTGGGAAGACAGCTATAATCGATGTGGCTGTTTTCCTACTTGCGCTTGAGGCAAATGGGAATCAAGGAATTAAGAGATCACGCAGAAGGATATTCTTCGTGATCGACCGACGTGTGGTGGTGGATGAGGCGTATGAAAGAGCAGAGAAAATTAAAAAGACGCTTGAAAGCGCAAGCGATAGCATTCTTCTTGAAGTGGTAGAAGCGTTGAAAAAGATCAATTACGGGGATCTAGAAACACCGCTTGAAGTAATAAGACTTCGCGGTGGTCTTCCAAGAGAACCGCCATTCGTAAAAAATCCTTTGCAACCTGCTGTCATAGTGTCGACCGTCGATCAGGTTGGATCCAGACTGCTCTTCAGGGGATACGGAGTTAGCAAATCGATGCGCCCTATTCATGCATCACTTGTGGATGTCGATAGTTTAATAATTCTCGACGAAGCCCATATATCGAGACCATTTGCTGAAACCCTGAGGAACATAGAAATGTTCCAGAAGGATAAGGATAAAAAATGGTTCAGTGTAAAGATAGCAGAACCTATAACCGTAGTGAAAATGAGTGCAACTCCTTATGTTCTTAGTGATTCAAAATCATTCGGACTGCAGGAGGAAGATCTGCAAAATGAACTTCTGAAAAAGCGTCTTTCCTGCAGCAAGAGTACCAAACTTGTGGAAGTCAAAAAAAGTTCAAAGAGCATGGCAGAGGCAAATGAGAATCTCTCTGATAAACTCAAGGAAGAGGCGATTGATATCATGAATAATCCCCGGGGAAAGGGAAACCAAGTCATAGGCGTGATTGCAAATTCAGTTATAGTGGCACGTATGACATTCGAAAAAATCAGAAAGGGAATCAAGAATAAATCTGCAGATGCTGTTCTCCTCATAGGCAGGATTAGGCCTTATGAACGCGATATTCTGATGAAGGAATATCTACCAATGATCATCGCCGGAAGAGACAGGTCAGTGAATATAAAACCACTATTTGTTGTTGCCACCCAGACGATAGAGGTTGGTGCAGACATAGATTTCGATGCTCTGGTGACAGAAAATGCTTCTCTGGATGCACTTCAACAGCGTTTCGGACGCCTCAACAGGCTTGGACTCAGAGAAAATTCAGCGGGTGTCATAGTAAAGGGGAAAGTTCCAAAGGAGGAGATACGCAAGGGACATCCCATTTACGGTGCATCTGCAGAAGAAACATGGCAAATATTATGGAAACTGTCTAACAAACAGAAGAAAGATAGATACATTGATATGGGAGCATTCCTTAGACAGGAAATTCAAAAAATGGAACCAGAAAATATAGAGAAAGCGGTTTCGCCCTCATCGGATGCACCCATACTCACGCCGTCTCATATGGACATGCTTGTTCAGACATTTCCGCCACCGTTCACGGAACCATCTATACCCCTTTATCTTCACGGTATCAATGCGGGGAGTCAAGATGTGCAGGTCATATGGAGGGCTGACCTCCCAAAGATGGATAGGAAGAATGAGCGTGACATCATTGAAACAGTTGCAGCCCTACCACCTGTTAATTCTGAGGTTATGTCAATCCCAATATGGGCTCTCTCCTTCTCTTCAGATATAACCTTGGAAGATATAACCGATGTGGAAGGTGTGAGCATGAATGATGGAACCAGAAGTGACGAGGTAAACGTACTCAAATGGATGGGCCCCGATGAAAGCGAGATCGTCAAGCTCAGTGAAGTTATGCCTGGTGATACAATCATCGTGCCATCTAACTACGGAAGATACGACAGGTATGGATGGAACCCTCGATTATCTGAGCCAGTGGATGACGTGGCAGAAGAGGCCATGCTCGAGAAGGGTAAAATAGTTCTGAGGATCAATGAGAATCTGGTTCATAAATGGTTCCCCCAGGATAAAGGGGAAGAGAAAGAGAGTGCCCGTTCACTGGTAGAAAACGCGATGGAAAGCTACGGTAATGAAGAGGATCTGACAGAAATATGCGAAGAATTAATAGACGGTCTTCTTGAAATCCCTGACATAAAGAATAATGTGAAAGATGCTCTGGAAAAGCTAAAAATTGAGAGAAAAGAATACGTTTATCCGAGTAACAAAAAGCCGTATGGTATCATCATTGAAAGGAAATCATATGACGACTCTACGGAGGAGGATGATACGTCGTCGCTGACCTTCGATATGGAACTCGAGAAGCACAGTACAATGGTGGCAGACTTGGCAAGGGAATTTGCATCTCGTGCAGGAATGCCAAGCGATACCATTAAGGACATTGAAATTTCAGCAAATCTTCATGATATTGGAAAAGCTGATCCAAGATTTCAGGCGTGGCTGGCCGGAGGCGATACCGATTATTTGATAAACGGAAAGATTCTGGCAAAATCCAAGGAAATATATGCAAACGACTGGAATGCGATTCGTCTGGCTCGTATGAACGCTGGTTATCCCATGGGTGCTAGGCATGAATGCTATTCAGTAGCAATGATCGAAGACGCACAGAATCAGGATCTGGTAAAGGATGCCCACGACAAAAAGCTTGTGAAATATCTTGTAGGAACACACCACGGCAGGGGGAGGGCATCGATGCCAGCAGTCAATGATAATGGAATGAACCAAGTTGCATTCAATTTCAACGGAATCGAAGTCAATTTCAATGGAGAGCACAATCTCGAGAGGCTTGATAGTGGGTGGACGGAGCTTTTCTGGGAAGTCACAAGAAGGTATGGGTACTGGGGGGCTGCTTACATTGAAACAATAGTAAGGCTTGCCGATCATATATGCTCAAGTCGGAGGGGTGAGAAATGACAGAGATAGTTCTTACTGGACTTGAAGGAAGCAATCCAATTGGAGCACTTGCATCATTCGGACTTCTCAGAATGTCCTCAAGGATAAATGAAATGAAAGGGACGAAACTCCGATGGAATATAAGGGACAAAGATGGCTTTCTAACGGATGAAGCTTTAGCTGTACTTGATGTACCAGGGCAGATAAACAAGGAAAAACTCATAGATCTGATATATACCTCAATTAAGAAAAGAAGACACGACGATGAAAATATTTTTGAATGGGATAAGAAAGGTGACAAAGAGATCGATTCAAAAAATTTTAAATTACGGATGGAAAAATTGAATGAAAATGCAAGTAGCGATGAAAGGGAAGAAATAGATTACTTTTCAGCATACGGTTCAGAAGTGGCAACAGATAAAGACGGAAATATCAAAAAAACACTTTTTTATATGATATCTGGGCAACAGACATTTTTAATCACAACCCGTAAAATATATGATGTTGTGGATAAAAACATGGAAAAGATAAGAGAAGCCCTCTTTGAACCCTGGAAATATGAAGACGATGTTCATTCACTCGGTTGGGACCCGCAGACAACGAGATTACACGCGTACCGCAATACCGATCCTTCTCCAGAAAAACTTCAATCAAATGCCGGAGTTATATCGCTCGCCTTACAGGCACTTCCCCTGTTCCCCTCTGTTCCTTATCAGAGCAGCAGATCTAAAGGCGTAATATTGAAAACCACAGGATTCAAAAGAGAGGGCAGCAATGACACATTCCTCTGGCCAATATGGGAGCCATCCATAGGGTTGGATACCTTGAAAACACTTCTTTCATCTCGGGAACTCGCAAACGGAGCTAATAGCAGAGAAGTACTGGAAAGGAGAGGTGTCGTTTCTGTCTATAAATGCGTGCGTCTTGAGGGCGAGAAAGGGCGATATTCGTTCAGCTCTCCCGAAGTCGTATGGTCTCTCAATGAACGATTACGGGTTCAATAATATGGACCTGATTCCCGCAAGAATGATAAATGAATATATCTGGTGTCCCAGGCTATTCTATCTCGAATTTGTTCAGGGGGATTTCATTGAATCCGCGGATACATTGATGGGTAAGGAGATACATAAGGGTGTGGATGAGAAAAAGGGACAAATGCCATCGCCAGAGGAGATGGTGAACGAGGACGGTACCGTTTTACGCTCAACATCTGTCTTTATTTCAGGGGAAGAAATAGGTGTCACTGCACGCATTGACTTGATTGAGGGAGATAATCAAAAGGTCTGGCCTGTTGAATACAAGAAGGGTTTAGCTCCAGCCAAGGATAAAGATGTTTGGCCTTCTGATGCCGCACAGATAACTCTCTATGTAATTGTTCTTAGAGAAAATGGCTATAGATGCGATGAAGGATACATTTATTATTCCGCCTCAAAGAGAAGGATCAATGTAAAGGTGGACGACGAGATGATAAAATGGGTTACCGATGAAGCAAGTAAGGCAAGAGAACTTCTACTATCACATCGAATTCCCCCACCACTTGTAGATAGTCCCAAATGTGTTGGCTGTTCACTCGTATCTATATGCTTACCGGATGAAACGAATTCGTTGGAGGACATGGAAGATGAAACACTTGACAGGGAAATAAGAAGGTTGTATCCGGCAAGGGACGACTCCCTGCCAATGTATGTCCAGAAGCAAGGATCAACTGTTACAAAGAGCGGAGAAGAGATAATTGTGAAAGCAGAAGGAGAGGCAATTGCAAAGGGAAAATTGATTGAAATATCCCAATTATCAGTATTCGGTAATGTCCAGGTGACTACTCAGACTATAAGGGAACTATGCAGGAGAAATATACCTATCAGCTATTTCTCTCTAAGTGGCTGGTTTACAGGGATTACTCATGGGATGTCCCATAAGAATGTGGAGCTAAGAATCAGGCAGTACCATGCTTCTGATGACCCAGAAAAATCACTTAATCTGGCAAGACATTTAATAGAAGGCAAAATTAAGAATTCCAGAACATTGCTCCGGAGAAATTCAGTTAAACCAAACGAAAACGCATTAAATGAACTCAGGAAACTTACAGTTTCTGCCAGTGAGGCTAAAAGTAAGGAAATTCTCCTAGGAATAGAGGGATCTGCAGGAAGGGTATATTTTCAACATTTCGGGGATATGATTAAAATGAGAACGAGCGAGCTTAAATTTCATTTTGAGGGGAGAAATAGAAGACCTCCCAAAGACTCAATCAATGCTCTACTCTCGCTTGTTTATGCCCTTCTAAGTAAAGATGTCACAGTCACGCTCCTTGCTGTTGGTTTTGATCCCTATGTTGGATTTTATCATAAGCTGAGATATGGCAGACCTGCCCTTGCTTTGGATATGATGGAAGAATTTAGGCCAATCATAGGTGATTCTGTTGTAATTTCACTTATAAACAATGAAGAGATAACGACTAAGGATTTTCTCTCAAGAGGAAGCGCTACCGTTCTAACTCCAAATGGAAGGATCAAGGTAATCAATGCTTACGAAAGAAGAATGGACACGTTGATAAATCATCCTATTTTTGGATATTCTGTTAGCTATAGAAGGATTCTTGAAATCCAAGCTAGACTACTCTCAAGGTATCTGCTTGACGAGATTAGACAATATCCCGAATTCTGTACGAGGTGAAACTTGAGGGATAAATACCTTGTGGCTTATGATATAAGGGAGGAAAAACGTTTGAGTCGTGTTTTCAACAAGATGAAAGGCTATGGTGAACCTATCCAGTATTCTGTATTCATATGCGACCTCTCTTTGAAAGAAAAAGTTCTGATGATATCCGCTTTGAAAGAAATCATTAATAATCGAGAAGACAGTATTATAATTATTAAAATTGGTAGTTCTGATAAAATCATAAATGACCTAATAGAATTAATAGGCAAGCCTCCAGAAATTCCAGAGAGAAAAAGTATAATAATATAAATGAAATTAAAAGACATATTGTAGGTGCCTGAAACTGCAATGTGCAGGATAATACCTACCGGTTCCGGTGAAAAGATCCCCGGATGATGGAGGGGATTGCCTTTAGGGCAGCGAACTCACCGGTGTCGTTAGTTGAAAACCCATCTTTTTGAGAAGTTGTGTTACTTTGAAATATAGGTAACCTCTCGTACTCTTATAAATACGAATAAATCAATTTTCGGTAAAATCAGATGTTGAGATTTACATTAAATCCTTAGTTATTCTACTAACCTCTCGAGATATATATTCCATCAATAGTATTTTGACGGAAAGTGCTTCTTCTAGGATTATTTGTTTTAATTTTGTATTTAAAGCAATTTCCATGATTGAAAAATCATGGCCACATTGAAGCTCAATCTCAAAGTTCATTATATAATTTTCAGATAATTGATTTCCATGATTGAAAAATCATGGCCACATTGAAGCTGCTGACAATGGTAATTGGAAGCGTTGCAATGATTACGGATTTCCATGATTGAAAAATCATGGCCACATTGAAGCCAATCAGATAAATCAACAATAATAGGCACATCTGGTTATTTCCATGATTGAAAAATCATGGCCACATTGAAGCCAGACTGTGTTATTCGTCAGTCCTATTACGGAGACTGTATTTCCATGATTGAAAAATCATGGCCACATTGAAGCAATACCACTACTGCGACATTCAAGCTGCTGGAAAATATTTCCATGATTGAAAAATCATGGCCACATTGAAGCGATGGAATCAAAAATTTTGATTGATTAGGGATAAGTGTATTTCCATGATTGAAAAATCATGGCCACATTGAAGCCAGCTAGCCAGCACGACTCCGGTCCAGATAGCAAACAATTTCCATGATTGAAAAATCATGGCCACATTGAAGCATAAATCACTGTAAAGGAGAGAAAATTAATGAATAAAGAATTTCCATGATTGAAAAATCATGGCCACATTGAAGCAATATTGTTCCCTTGACGATTGCCAATCTCAATTCGAGCATTTCCATGATTTAAAAATCATGGCCACATAAGGGGAGCCAAAACTCATCACCAAAAGGGAAACTCATCCTGACTGAAGTGCATATTGGACTAACCGGTTTCGTGAAAACTTATATGTAATAACTAAATATTAGAATATGGCGAAATGTCCAAAATGTGGAAGAGATTTGGGGGAATCTGATTATGTAGCCGAGAAAATTAAAATTAAAACTCATTATGTAATGAGCACCGGAACCTTCGGTGTTCCTATTTCATGCAAATATTGTGGTACCCTATTGGGATTTATCAATGGATAACTTCACAGAAAAAGATTGAAGAAACCGGCTATCAGTAGATATAGTGGGAGAAGCTGATAGATCTTGGGACGAAGATGATACTCTCAGACACGCTTAATGAGAACCCTTACACAGATGATATGATGAGCATTGCATATTTTTCGAGAGGGAAATGACCGGAGAATATTGATTCCATAGGGATATATCCATCTTTTAGCGCAATAGCAGGTTATAAAAAGTTAAATAAGTTGACTTGCAATAATGATTGGAATGGTGTCTGAGATAATAGGTATAGATGGGGATTTCCTTGGCTTACCCATTAACGGACTTAAAACGTTGGAAAGAAGGAAACACAGGAAGAAATGGATTACTACAAAATCAATTCTAGATAACTATTTCAAAGAAAATTCTAAAGACCTTGAGAAATTGGTAAACGCTCTACTTGATCTTATGGAAGTAGAGATTGCACCTGAAAAGGTTAGAGAAGAACAAAATCAAGGAATACTATGACAAACTAAAGGATATAAATAAAAAGTTTGGGTGAATTACAAAATTCCTTAAGTCGGTCAATGCTCATGATAAGAAAGAGTTCTATCTTTCGTACACCACATACATCTTTGAGGATTCCGAATAACCCTATCTCATTGAAGAATTATGTTTGATTGATCTGTCCAGCATTGAAAATATTTGGAAAGAATCACTTTTACTACCTTCTTATTCCTGTTTTCTATCTATTTTTCCGACAATTGGGATAGCCGTAGCTATCCATTCAGAATGTTCAATGCGAATAAGTTGTATGCAAAGCAGGAGAACATGAATTTCACCCTCACCCTTCTTGAAAGAGTGACCAAAGTGTGTGAGAAGTGGAATACCCTCTTCATTATTGCAAATAAATACTATACCATGGCTCTCTTCCTCGAAATCTCAATATTGCATGTGGAGCTGCCTAGCCAAGCTTAAACCTGTTTGTTGTATTCGCACAGTTGCAAATATCTTCCCCTCTATTCCGAAATACGCTTTATCTCTGTAGTGACCATTGAAGAACACATACGTTTATGGTGCTGAAACGTATGTATTTTTATCTGAAACGTCTCAAGATTCAGGGAGACAATAGGTATCAGCACGTGGGAACACATATTTTTTGGCTTAACGTAACATGGGCGGCGCATAATAGTGCGGGGATGGGTAATCAGACATCAGGGTGACTTTGCACATAAAGTCAAAAAAAGACGACTTTTTGTGCAGAATTGATTGTTCGCGCAAGGCCAACAAAAGACGATACCAATACTTAATAGAACAATTCTAAATACTTACACCCTATCAGATAGCTTGACTATCGCTTAGTAAGAACAATTTCAATCTGTATCATAAGTCTGTTTATGGTTACAGACTCTCAAGAGAACTATGTGTATCTTGCCTTCCCGTCTCTCCACCTGATAAAGCAATCTGGACGACTTAGTAAGCTCATAGGCATAACATTCTCTCAACTTCCCTTTTTTCTTTTCCCCCAAAGATTCAGGCTTCTCAGAATTTCGAAGCAATTCAATAGCTGCTAATATCTTCTTTATCACATAGCGCTGAGAACTCTCCTCATTCTTCTTTCTCAACAGCTTGGAAAACTTGCTTGTTGCAATAAAGTCACTCATCTGATCTAAATTCTAGAATTTTTTTGATTATATTTCTTGTCTCTGTCTCTCCACTAATCACAACAGATCTACCTGAAATATAATCATCGTAGCTCTCTTCTAGATCGATTATCTCTTCAGAGGTCAGCGGATCCGAATCGAGTAAATCGTTACCTAGGTTTATGGGTGGATTTTTCTTTATGTTCGAGGTTTCTCTTGGAAGTAGGGTGTCTCTTTGTTTACTGGGAGAATAAATGGCTGCTACAGGAATATCAATAACATTTGACTCTGATATTGGGTAATACTCTCTCCTGAAAGGCTGAAAATTATTGTTAGTACTCATTTTGTTCCCCTTACTGTTATTGTCCCGTTATCTGCTATTGATATATTCCACTTACTCCCGACTTTATATGGGATAGTTTTTGAGGCGTCGAAAAATATCGAAATGGTAGTAGTAGCTATCTTTTTGGGAGGTTTGGAATTAGCGGGTGCAGGAATAGTCCGCCTTAACTCTTCATCTACTTCCACGACTTGACCGAAGGTGATCTGATAGATGTATTCACCACTTGTGCCTTCTGTTGCGGGTCCAACTGAGATGACCTCAACCTTCTTTTCAAATAACATATCGATTTATAATCATAAAATAGAATATTTACTTTTTGTTATCAAACCAAAAATCACTTTCAAAATATGGTTATAAAGCCAAAATCAAGGGCTAAATTTGCGAGATAAAGGGTCAGGTAGTTTAATTTATCGTCCTTACCCTCATACCCTCTCAAAACAATAAAGAGGAAGCGCTTTCTTTCAAAAATATAAATCAGGAT
>Ga0207433_10012253_pt1 | contig 12850 bp, 10 predicted proteins | sample YelNatPaOPGAMG01_FD_187559 | JGI IMG/M metagenome (GOLD analysis project Ga0207433, IMG submission 187559) | Hot spring thermophilic microbial communities from Obsidian Pool, Yellowstone National Park, USA - OP-RAMG-01 (SPAdes) (version 3) | ecosystem: Environmental > Aquatic > Thermal springs... | reverse complement strand
ACAGGAACCACTGCTTGGAGTATTATAGGACCTTTATCCACCTCCTCATCTGCGAAATGAACCGTGCAGCCAGTGTATTTGACGCCGTATTCGAGGGCTTGCTTCTGCGCCCTCAACCCAGGGAAGGCGGGTAAGAGCGAGGGGTGGATGTTTAGTATGCGCATCCTGTAGCGTTGAATAAACATAGGTGAGAGTATCCTCATGTAGCCTGCTAGGAGCACAAGCCCTTCCTCAGGTGTAACACCATGGTCTATAAGCGTCTTGATGATTAGGCTGTCATACTCCTCCCTCCTCCCCTTATAGGGTGTTGGGTCTAGGTAGACTGCTGGTATAGATGCTGCTCTGGCTCTCTCTAGAGCGTATGCGTCTGCTCTATCGCTTATGACAACCTTGATTTCCGCGTTCTTTATGTAACCCGATTTTATTGCATCTATTATCGCTTGAAGATTTGTTCCCCTACCTGAAGCCAACACACCTATAGGTACCATCATCTCCTCAACCCCTCCTTAAGCATCTTCACAGGATCAACCTTACCCACACCAGGCAGCCAATCAACCCTCTTACCAATCGTGCCCTTCTCCAACCTATAATGGTAAAGCCTCCTCACCCTCTCAGCGAGTTCAGCCCTCCTTTTTAATAGCTCCTCAGAACCTATGTCGCTCCGGTGGAATAAACCCCAGCCGTCTGCCAACCTAACCGCTGAAATGACCTTCTCTATTCGCGCTGAAGCCTCTGGTAGGGTTTCGTCTGAAGCAAGTATCTCTACGAGCCTTGAACCCGCCGATACGATCCTACCGTCTTCCTGTAGGCTACACGACGCCCAGAATAGCTCACAGCCACCCTCAGCGATCCTAGCTTCATCCACCTCAACAGGATGGCCTGCTGCTAGCCGCCTATTATCAGGGTAGCCTTTTGGAGCGATCGCTTTCACAACCACCGCCTTATTCTCAAACTCCAGCCTAACACCGCTAAGCCTCTCATCTATTATCGCCAAGCATACATCAACTAGATCATTCTTTAACGTATGCAGCACGTTGAGCGCCTCTGGGTCGCCTAACCTACTATACATCTCTATTATGGTAGGCCCCTCTACTTCGGTAAGCATCATCTGACCAGCAACTACACCGTGATACCTCTTACCCGTCTTATCCTGTATAGCTGAGACCATCTTCTCAACTATTCGCAAAGACGCTTCGTATTCGCTCATCGTGAGGAAGGGTAGGCACATATCTGGACCAGAGATAGAGCCCATCCCACCAGTCTCGGTCCCTATATCAAACTCATGGGCATTCTTATTATCCTGCACCATAGGCATCCCAAGTACCGTCTTGCCGTCTGTGAAGCACTGCAGCGTATACTCAGGCCCCCAGACATTCTCCTCAACAAGAATCTTGTCCTCAATATCGCCGTAGCCACGCATGTAGCCCTCCAACCAACCTACGTGCTTCGACTTAAACCTCTGTTTCTCCTCGTGCAGATAGATCTGCCTATCCTCAACCACCTTCACACCCTTTCCACCAGCCTGCCTAGCAGGCTTCAACGCAACATTCTGAAGCCAAGTGAGTGTCTCAGAGTACCTCTGTAGTGTTGCATAGGCTTCTTCAGCCGATTTAAATGTCTGGAAGAGGAGTTTACCAGGCACATCATACTCCCATTGTAGGCGCCTCATCTCTGCCTTCGACATCTCTATTAGAGCAACGCTTCTGTTAGCGCCTATGCAGGGTATCTTCAGCGCCTCTAAGCGATCAGGCACTCCGTGGAAGTTCGGCTCCTCGGGGCCTACGAAGACGAAGTCAACGCCAAGCCTTTTAGCGGTTGAGCCTACGAATTCGGGGTCTGTTGTGCTGCCTTGTATGAACTCTCCCCCGCTCCTCTCACATATTCTCAGTATCCCAGGGTTCCTGTTTTCGCCTATCCAGTAGATCTTTGGGTTGTATCTGCTCTCTGATAGCTTCTTGGCTATTGCGTGTTCTCTGGCACCTGAGCCTACACCAAGTATCTTCATCTAACCTCCTCCTTGCTCGGGTACTCTCCTGTGAAGCAGCCGAGGCAGAGCATGTGCTTAGGCAGCCCTATTGCTTTGACCAAACCGTCTATTGAGAGGTATGAGAAGCTGTCTGCACCTATTATCTCAGCGATCTCATCTTCTGACAAAGCCCTCCCGATGAGCTCATCTATAGGAGGAACCTCTGTGCCGAAGGGGCAGTGAGATATGATCGCTGGGCTGCCTACTCTCACGTGAACCCTCTTCGCACCTCTCCTCCTAAGATTAAGCACCGTATTCTTTAACGTATTCCCCCTCACAACACTATCATCTATAAGCACAATATCCTTACTATCGATCGCCGCTTTGATAGGATTCAGCTTCAGCTGCACCCCCATCAGCCTTTCGAATTGAGTAGGCTTGAGGGCCGATCTAACGTGTCTACCGGTCCTCATAAACCCCAGCTTCACAGGGATGGATTTTTTTCTAGAGTAGCTGAGTGCGAATGGTAAGGCTGTTTCAGGTACGCCTATAACAACATCACCCTCCACATCCTTCTCTTCAGCGAGAACCTCACCTATCCTCTCTCTCACAGCGTAGATGGGTATGTCGTTTATGTAAGAATCTGCTCTAGCTAGATAAACGTATTCGAATGCGCAGTATGCTCTTCGGTTTGAGATGCCTTGCTTTCGCCTCCTGATGCTTAAAGGGTCGAATACTACACATTCACCAGCCTGGATCGGACCTGAGTGTGTTGCGCCGACTACGTCTAAGGCGGCGCTTTCGGAAGATACTATACCTAGGTCGAAGCCGACCGCTCCTACTTCAAGAGGCTTAACACCCAGAGGGTCTCTACAGCATATCATCTCCTCATTCTCGGTTAAGGCGATGAAGGAGAAGCCGACACCAGCTTCTGAAATAACTTGAGCGGCAGCATCTAGAGGGTCATTCTTCTCAGCGAGCAGCGTAGAGAGCCTCTCGGCGAGTCTGCGGAAGGCTTCACCTCTTTCTCCTTCGTAGCTCGGCTTGCCGTCTCCGGCAAGAACCAGCCTAGTAGGTGACTCCACCTCTACGAGACCATCGTCTTCAGATGGTGAAACTTGACCTACGCCTATGTAGCCCCTAACCTTGTTGCCAGAGAGAAGTTTGTAGAACTCTTCTACATGCGAGTTCTTTGTGTGGACGCTTATCTGTTTGGATTCGTTGTCGATTAGGGCGATGCTTGTGCACGCCTCCCCCCTTCCTTGTAGTGCTGTTAGACCGTAGTAGAGGAATCTTGAGGCGTCCCAGTTTTCTCTACCCTCGCCGAAGGGGTAGAACCCCATTATACCAGGCACTTCACCATCTCCCCTTCTTCATCCGCTGCGTATATTGAGGTGCCTTCTTTAGGCAGGAGTAGTTTCCCGTGTGGCAGGATGTGCATAGATCTGAGAGCGGTATGCCTATGCCTTTAGAGAGCCCTTCTAGTGTATTGTACCCCACTCTATCAGCCCCTATTTCTTCCGCTACCCTCCTGTTTATCTCCTCCAGATCCTCCACTCCTTCGCCTACTCTGTGGGCTATCAGCTCCTCCTTTGTTGGGAAGTCTATTCCAGCGAAGCAGGGGTAGCGTATAGGCGGGAAGGTTGAAAGCAGACAGACTGATTTAGCACCAGCCCTCCTCAGCGCCTTAATTATCGTTTTAGAGCTTGTTCCTCTCACTATGCTGTCATCTATAAGCACAACATTCTTCCCAAGCACCACATGCTCAACAGGCATAACCCAGCGGTTTATCTCAAGCCTACTCCTCAAAGTTGGCTCAATAAAGCTTCTAAGCCCACCCTTCTTACTATACCGATCCTTCATAAGCCCCTCCTCAAGGGGTATGCCGGATACTTGAGAAAAGCCTAAAGCAGCTGGGCGGGCTGAGTCTGGGACAGGTATGACAACATCACCATCCACTTTATAGAGTTTAGCCAGCTCTTTACCCAGCCTCTTACGCGCCTCATAAACATTCACACCATCGAGCGTGGAGCTCGGGTTTGCAAAGTAGGTGTACTCGAAGGCGCAGTGAGCCGCCCTATCAGACTTAGCGAAGATGTGTGATTCTACAGCACCCTTTGTGATCCTAAGAACCTCACCCGGCTTCACATCTCTGATGAACTCCGCCCCTACTGCTGAGAGTGCGCAGGACTCGGATGCAACTATGTGGGATGATGTTTCGGCGTGCCAGCCTAGGCAGAGCGGTCTGAAGCCCCTCTCATCTCTAGCCGCATATATGTCGCCGTTCTTGGTTATGATGACAAAGCAGTACGCTCCGTTAACCTCTGGGCTAAGTGCCTCAAACGCTCTAAACCAATTACCGTTTGCTTCTGATAGGAGGTGGTATAGTCTATAGCCAACTATCAGAGTGTCGCTAGCCCAAGCTGGTATCTCATAGTCAGTGGGGAGGGTGCTTAGAATCTCCTCTGTGTTAGAGATGGTTCCGTTGTGGGCTATGGCGAAATCTCTCCCAACCATCAGCGGCTGGGCATTCTCAAGCGCTGTCCGACCTACTGTAGAGTACCTTGTATGCCCTATAGCGTAGGGTGAAGGTGACTTTGCGCAGATCGAAGCCGCTTTACTTAAACCTTCAGAGACCAAGCCGAGCATACGCCAAGGCTCCTTACCCGGCACAGCCAAGCCCCAGGCTTCTTGTCCTCTGTGTTGGAGCGCCCTCAGCAGATTGACTACTAATGGGAGTACATTGGTATCATTTCGAGAGCTCACAGCAGCCAGCCCACACTTCTCCCTTATCAAACTTCGTCACCCATCAGCCTAGGTATCGTGCTCCTCCAAGCGCGCTCCAGATCATCAACCTTCAACTCTATCTCCCTAGCCCCGATCTCGAAGATCAACTTCCCCCCTTTAACTTCGCCTATGGTTTCGCAGGGTATGTTGAAGGATGCGCAGATCCTCTTTATTCTATCATCTTTCCCTCTCTCAGAGCCGATTATGAACCTCCCGTGAGTCTCAGAGAATAAGATTTCGTCAACCCGCTCGCATCTATTGGGAACCTTCGAAAGATCTATTACCAAGCCGACGCCTGATTTTATGCACAATTCAGCTAAAGTGGCTGCCAGCCCACCTTTAGACACATCTTCAATAGCCTTAGCTAACCCTAGGTTTATGATCTTCAGCACACATCTGTGCAGCCTCTTCTCGTAGTCGAAGTCTACTTGAGGCACAACCCCTCCTACCAAACCGTGGATACCTTCATAGTATTCTGAGCCGCCTAATTCGGATCTCGTTTCGCCTAATATCAAGACCCTTGTGCCAGCATCAAAATAGGAGCTGGTCAGCGCGTCGAGGCTATCAGCCAAACCTATCACAGCTATCACTGGTGTAGGCTTTATCGCTTTACCGCTAACCCTATCCTCATTATAAAAGCTCACCTTACCGCCTATGCAGGGTATGTCGAGGTTCTTGGCGTAGTCAGCGATGCCTCTCACGGATTCGCTGAACGCCCAGAAGACTTCTTGGTTAGAGGGGTCGCCGAACTGGAGGTGGTCTAGCATCGCTATCGGTTTGGTGCCGACCGCTAAAATGTTTCTGCAGGCTTCGGCGAAGACTCCTGCTGAGCCGTTATATGGGTCGAGGTAGCAGTGCTTAGAGTTTCCATCTGCTCTGACCGCTATGAATCTGCCGTTGGGTAGGCGGAGCACAGCTGCTCCTGTCTGACCGGGTTTGAAGACCGTCCTTAAGCCTACTTCGTGGTCGTACTGCTCGTAGACCCACTGCTTGGACGCTATGTTCGGTAGGCTTATGAGTTGTAGTATGGTCTGCGCTAGATCTTGAGGCTCATTTGGTTTAGGAACCCTTTTTAGTTGCTCAATATACTCTGGCTTCTTGGCGCTTCTGTAGATGATGGGCGCGTTCGCAAGTAGTTCTGCTCTTATCTTCGTTAGAACAGTCTCACCCCTCTTTATGGTCACATATTTATCGTCTGTCACCTTGCCTATTATCGCATACCTAACCCCGTATTTCCTGAAGATCTTCGCCACCTCCTCTTCGTAGCCGCCTTGAACCACGAATAGCATACGCTCCTGCGACTCGGAGATCATGATCTCGATTGGATGCATATCTTCTTCACGCAAAGGTACCTTCGTGAGATCGACTTCGACACCAGTTCCCCCCTTATCAGCTATCTCAGAGAGCCCGCAGCTCAATCCGCCTCCGCCTAGATCCTTCAGCCCCCTCACCCTACCTGTGGCTAAGGCTTCGAGTGTAGCCTCGATTATCATCTTCTCAGCGAAGGGGTCTGGTATCTGGACAGCAGACCTCTCCTGCTCAGACTCCTCGGTCAAGACGGCTGAGGCAAACGAGGAGCCGTGCAGCCCATCTCTACCAGTCAACCCGCCAACCAATATTATCGAATCACCAGGGTACCTTGCTTCAGCCAATACGAGGTCGCTTCTCTTCCCCACACCGAAGCAGACCACATCGACCAAACAGTTTCTTTCAAACGACTCGTCGAACTCAACCTCTCCACCAACAGTAGGCACACCAACACAGTTACCGTAGTCACTTATCCCCCTGACCACGTGCTTAAAGAGCCATCTTGAGTGGCTGCTGGTTAAGATAGATCCGAATCTGAGCACATCGAGAAGCGCTATCGGGCGCGTCCCCATACAGAGAATATCGCGAAGTATGCCTCCAACCCCAGTGGCAGCCCCACCATAGGGGTCGATGGCAGAAGGGTGGTTGTGGCTCTCTATGTGCGCGGTCAGAACGTAGCCGTCACCAACATCAATCACACCAGCATCATACCCAGGTCCGAGGATGACGTGCCTACCTTGAGTAGGGAGAAGCTTCAGGAGGGGTTTAGATGACTTGTAGCTGCAGTGCTCAGACCACTCCGCATCAGCTATAGCCAACTCCAAGTCGCTAGGTTCTCTACCAAGCCCCCTTCTAAGATGCTCCACCTCCTCTTCTGTGAGGTTCAACCTAAGCTGCTTCACTCTCTCCAAGAGCGTCAGCCACCCAAATCGAGCATCGACCTAAAGACCTCTAAACCGTCTGTTGAGCCAGATGGGCTTAGAACCGCTTCTGAGGCTCTTTCAGGATGCGGCATCAGCCCAAGTACATTACCCCTTCTGTTACATACACCAGCTATAGCCTCTAAAGAGCCGTTTGGATTAGATCTTTCAGACGGTGTGCCGTCTGGCTCTGTGTAGCGGAAGACTATCTGGTTATGCTCCTTTAACTCCTTGAGCCCCTCTGGATCAATGTAGTATCTGCCCTCGTTATGCGCTATGGGCATCTGCAGCACCTGCCCCCGTGAGTATCTTCTTGTGAAGAGTGTCTCGTTATTCTCCACCCTAAGATTAACCCATTTGCACACGAACTTTAGCCCTGTGTTCCTCATCAACGCACCCGGTAGAAGACCTGATTCGACGAGGATCTGGAAGCCGTTACATATGCCTAATACAGGCTTCCCCTCCTCAGCCATCCTCCTCACTTCACGCATAATCGGGCTGAAAGCCGCTATCACACCAGCCCTAAGGTAGTCTCCGTAGGAGAAGCCGCCTGGTAGGATCACGCCATCATACCCACTTAGGCTTCCATCAGCATGCCAGACTAGATCAGCCTCTACACCGAGCACATCGGTAAGCACGTGGTGCACATCTCTGTCACAGTTACTCCCTGGGAAGACTATGACGGCTATGCGCATACCTAGGCACCCAGCACCTCAATCGAGCACACGCTAACAACAGGATTATAGATCCTCAGCTCGTCGCACATCTTCGAGACGAGCCGCTTTGCTTCCTCACTGTTCGAAGCTTCCACGACAATCTTAAGAAGTTTGGCTGCTCTAACACCCTTGATCTGAGTGTAGCCATTCTTCACCATCAAATCTCTCATAATTACCTCTCCTTCAGGGTCCCTTATGGTGGGCTTATTCTCTATCACTACGTTAACTTTGAAGGTAGGCAACTTAAAGACCCTTGAGCTGAGTGGCTATACCCATATTATTAACCGTATCCCTCTCCGGTAATAGTCTTCTGAACCTTTTCTGATAGAAACTCTCGCTAACCTATCCGGAGCTAAGCCACAATATTTGGTGAAAACGCAACCAAGGTTTAGAGGATCTTAGGGAGAGGATGTCCTCTCTTCGGTCACATATCTGAGCCAAGCTTTTACAATCTTGACCAGCCCAGCTCTAAGCTCTTCGCCTCTTAACATCTGCTTTCTGAGAGCGGCAACTTCTTCAGCGAGGAGAGGTGCTTGGATGACATCTCTTATCCAGCGTTCAAAGTCCCTTCTATAGAGGTGGAACTCCAGCGACTTAGCCTCTACAACGGTAACCGCTTCTAGGAAGGATGTGATCGAGGAAGCTAAGATGCCTGTGTATCTGCCGTAGTCTGTGAAGAAGTAGAAGGGTTTTTCGTGCGTGAACAGGACGGTGCCCTTAACCTCCTCACCCTCCTCTACCACGACATTAGGCCATATTCTGCAACCCGCCCTTATCCTAACCCCCCTCTTAACGCGGGCTGCCTGCCCTATTATAGACTCCTCAACCGTTGCTTCCTCACCTACAGATGCTTTCTCACCTACTATGCTCTCCAAGATCTTTGAGCCGCTGCCCACCGACACATCCTCAAATAGGGTTGATGAAACCACCGTAGCGTTACCCGCTATTCTTGACCCGCTCAAAACGCTTGCATAGGGTCCTACGGTCGCACCGTCCTCAACCCTGACTCCTGAGCCTATCAGCAGAGGCGCCTCTAACCTAGCTTCTCTTCCTATGTGGGCTTCGCCTAGCATCCATATTGAGGTGTCGGTCTCCTCCATATGCTTCCTCAGAATACGCTTCTGCGCTTCAAGGTATCCCTCTCTACTGCCTACATCAACCCAATAGCCTTCACCTTCATATGCTAGCAGCCTCTTTCTGGAAGCAAGCATCTTCGGAAAGACGTTCTTCGCGAAATCGCAGGGGTGCTGAGTTATGAAGTCAAGAACCTCTGGTTCAAGTACGTATATCCCTGTGCTGACCTTGTTTGAGCGGCACTCCTCTGGTCTAGGCTTCTCTCGGAAGCCTGTGATGAATCCGTGGCTATCGTGTTCTACTGTGCCGAAGAGCCAGGGGTTTGAGACGCTCCTCACAACTATTGTGGCATCAGCCCCGCATCTAATATGAGCCTTAACCGCTTCTGAAAGATCTATCTCCGTGTATGTGTCCCCTTGGACGACTAGGAAGCGCTCATAAAGGAGGTGGCTGAGCATCTTCACGCTCCCAGCCGTGCCTAGTAGGAGATCTTCAGGCTCAACCGAATAGTGTATCTTCACACCAAGCTTTGACCCATCACCTAAATAGCTTCTAACTTGATCACTCAAGTAACCTACGGTTAAGATCACCTCCCCAAAACCGCATTTAGCCAAGTGTTTTATCAGATGCTCGATCACAGGTGCTGGACCTAAAGGTAGCATAGACTTCGGGCGTGTGAGCGTTAGGGGTCTTAACCTAGTCCCCTCCCCACCCGCTAAAACCACAGCCTTCAACCCAGCACACTAGTCGCCGCAACACTGTAATAAAGGTATATGTGTTGCAAGGGTTTATCTGCCACCCCTAGCATGGTGTATAGCGGGTATGTTCGACTACAGCACCTACCTATCTGTATTCACCTGGCGATACGGAAGCAATGAGATGAGGCAGCTCTTCTCCGAGGTAGCTACGAGGGCCACTTGGAGGCGCATCTGGCTCGCTTTGGCTGAAGCGGAGGCTGAGAAGGGGCTTGTTACGCAAGAGGAGCTCGAGGATATAAGATCATGTGCTGATGCCTCGAAGGTAGATCTAAAGAGGGCGCACGAAGTGGAGCGTGAAATCAGACACGACCTGATGGCTGAGGTAAGGGTCTTCGCTGAGCAGGCCAAGAGAGGCGGCGGTAAGATACATCTAGGCGCAACCTCAGCCGACATCGAGGATAATGCTGACGCCTTGAAGATCAGAGCAGCCCTAAACATAATCTTGACTAGGCTAGTAAACTGCCTAGACTCAGCCTCCAAGAAGATCAGAGAATACCACGATCTACCTTGCTTGGGTTGGACACACCTACAGCCAGCCGAACCGACCACAGTAGGCTATAGATTGGCTCAATACGCTCAGGATCTTGTAACCGATATTAGGTGCGTGGAGTTCCTTTTAGAGAAGGTGGTTAAGGGGAAGGGGCTTAAGGGCTCCGTAGGCACATCCTCAAGCTTCAAGGAGCTGCTCTCAGGCATCTCCGAGCCGATTGAGCTCGAATCAGCTTTTCTGAGTAAGCTTGGGTTAGACGCCTACTTCGTCTCAACCCAAACATACCCTAGGAAGCTCGATCTCCTACTGCTATCTACACTAGCTTCTATTGCTCAGAGTGCTCATAAGTTTGCCTTCGATGTTAGGTTGATGCAGTCGCCTGTGTTCGGTGAGTGGTCTGAGCCTATAGGTGAGCGTCAAGTAGGCTCCTCTGCTATGCCTTTTAAGCGCAACCCTGTTTCGAGTGAGAGGATATGCTCTCTGGCGCGTTTCGTAGCTGTGCTGCCGCAAGTAGCTTTCATCAACGCCTCCTCAACCCTACTTGAGCGAACATTAGATGACTCAGCGAACAGAAGGATAATCATCCCAGAGGGCTTCTTGGCCGTAGATGAAATACTCATACTCTACGACAAGATAATGGGTGGGCTACAGATATATGAGAAGGTGATCGAAAGGAACCTCAGACGCTACGCTCCGTTCTCCGCAACAGAGCGCCTACTCATGAGGCTGGTTAAAGCTGGGGAGAGTAGGCAGGAGATGCACGAGCTGATCAGAACATACTCGTTTAAAGCGTGGAGAGCGGTCTTAGAAGGCGAAGAGAACCCGCTTATAGACCTTTTAGCAAGCGACAGCAGGATAGCAGCCAAGATACAGAGAAGCGAATTAGAGTCTATACTCGGCTCAGCAGGCTTTAAAGAGCAGGTGGGCGATGCGCCGAAGCGCTGCCTAGAGTTCCTCAGCAGAGATGTCGAACCCATCTTAGAGAAGTATGCAGATAGGGTTGGGCGGAGGGTTAGTGCTGAGTTCTAGGTGAAGTAGAAGCGCAGCCCCTCGATCATAAACTGAAAGGCTATAGCCGCTATGAAGATGGCCATAAGCCTAGCAGCAACAGCAGAACCAGTCTCCCCCAGAAACAGGTAGATTTTCTCGATCGAGATGAGCACGACAGATGTTAGTAAGATGACGAGGATCACGGCTAAGATGACTTCGACTACGCTGGTGATCTGCAGCATAACTATTGTTGTAGTGATAGCGCCTGGACCAGCTAGCAAAGGGAAGGCCATAGGCACCGCTCCAGCACCCTCAGGCGTCACATCCTTCTCCTCCCAAGAGCCTGTCACAAGGATCTTCATAGCTATTATGAGCAGCAGAAGCCCACCAGCAATCTTAAAGCTCTCTACAGATATGCCGAAGAGCGCTAGCAGGAGGTGGCCCGCGAACGCAAAGACAAGCAGCAGCGCTGCCGAGACGACGATTGCTGATCTGAAGGTTCGCCTCCTCTGAACCGGGCTAAGGTTCCTCGTCAAACCTATGAAGATGGGCACATTACCTATAGGGTCAACTACAACAAACAAGGCGACAACCGCCTTCAGAAGCGCCTGCCAATCAATCTGAAGCCAATCCAAACCGACTCAACACAACCTACTAAAGAGAGATAAATTAACCTTAGCTCCCCAACCCATCATGTAGCATCCGTAAGAAAGCGAGCCAAGAAGACTCACTCCACATTCTCTCAATTTTACTATGTGAGATTCATTCTATTTTTGGCACACCTATCGGTTCCCCAACTATACTTACAATTCTCTATGTGAAATTCTTAAACTGCCGCCTATGTGATGGTTGAGGCTGTGATGAGCCTTCCAATTCTCTGTGTGAGATTCTGTGTTGGAGCTTGAGAGGAGCGGCTTGCATCGTGGTATATGAAGTGGTAGCAGACCTTCGCCTCGTCACCTTTGAAAATTGCTTATAGACGCTTTTTGCCCTATGTTGGTGTACCCAACTGTCAGGATCTTTTACCTCTTCTCTAATTTCCAGAACGCTAGAAAGAGGGGCTGAACTTCCACTTTAAGAGGTCTGAAAGGAGCGCTTTATAATCCATTTACACCACAAGTTTGGTGCAGAGCAAATATCTCCAACATCATAGATGCACCTACCACAGCCAAGCGGATGTTTACTCATAAACACAGCCCTGTAGCTTCGGGGAATCCTATAGGGTGTGTATTACTCTGGGTGTTAAGTCGCCGCTCCACTTAAGAACCCATATACCTCTAGCCCTAGCCTCATCTAAAGCTAGGGGTATGGCGTAGTCGGCATAAACCACTTTTATCAGCTTAGGTCTGAGCAGGTCTGGCCTCCTCTCCTTTATGGAAACGATCTTCTCCTCAAGCTCATCTAAAAGCTTAACACCTAATCTGACCGTAGCCTCACCTACCACACAGAGTTCTCCTACAGCACCATAGATGTTAACCTCCCTACCATCGACCCACACCCTATCGAGAGGAACATCGACATTCAACTCACTCCTTAACCTATGCCTAATAACATCCCTACCCTCCTCTTCAACGGTCAAGGTTAACCTTTCAACATTCACCCTAAGATCCCTCAACTCGAACCAAATCTTCTCCTGCCCCTCCCTCAGGCTCTTGACCTCCAACCATAGCTTCTCCTGGTTCGCTTCCAACCTATCTAGCCTCTTCAGTATCTCGGAGATGCCGATGAGCCCGGCTACCGCGTACCTAAACTCCTCATCCTCCTCCAACGCCTTGAGGATCCGCTTCTTCTCCTCAGCGGATAGAGTTGTAGACATTAACACCTATAATCACCTACTACCA
>Ga0207433_10012252_pt1 | contig 12850 bp, 19 predicted proteins | sample YelNatPaOPGAMG01_FD_187559 | JGI IMG/M metagenome (GOLD analysis project Ga0207433, IMG submission 187559) | Hot spring thermophilic microbial communities from Obsidian Pool, Yellowstone National Park, USA - OP-RAMG-01 (SPAdes) (version 3) | ecosystem: Environmental > Aquatic > Thermal springs... | reverse complement strand
AACATTTCCGAAAGTTCTTCTATTTCTTCATAAATGTCTTCAGCAGCTTTTACTGTTTTTTTCTTTAGCTCTTTTGCTTTCTTTTTGATATCTTTTCTGGTTTCTGCTCCTGATTTAGGTGCATAAAAGGAAATTGCATTTTTATTGCAAAAAGTTGATAAATGGGAGTGTAGTAAAATCAATGAGTTACAAAAAGGGAGTTGCATAAAATTGCAAAATGGTTTTTGAGGTTTTGGAAAAAAATTGCATAAAATTGCAAAATCGGGTTTTTGTAAACAAAGGGATGTAAACTGTTTACGGCGCATTTTTTAGCCTGCCTGTTTTTTCTTTCGCTCCTCAAGGAGCTCCATTAAGAGTTTTTTCTCTTCAATGTATTTTAAGACATCACGCCTCTTTTCTTCGTCCATATCTCTAAGTAAAATAAGGATTTTTTCTGTTATGTCGTCAAACTGAGCCTGCCCTTCTTTTTTCACAAATGGCTCGCCCTCACCTGTTAGTAGCCAGTTGAGATTTACGCACAAATGTGTTGCTATCTTTTGCAGGTTTTCATAATTAGGTTGTCTTTCCTTAAGTAAATAGCTTTGTATTGTTCTATAGGGAATTCCTGTTTTAACAGAAAATTCCTTTATATTTATTTTTAATAAATTCATTAAAAATTTTAATCTATCAGATGGCGTTTCGTGCATTTTACCTCTTGACATATATGCTGGTTTGTGTATATACTCTTTTTAAGATGAAGCGTTTAAACAATCCTAAAAACCCAAAGATATATAAGCCAAATACCCGCCTGATAAGGAGTCTTTTTATTCTCAGGGGAATTGAGCAAAATAAGTTAGCTGAGGAGCTTGGGATTACCAGACAATATCTTTCATACATAATCAATGGGCAGAGGAAGGCTACTGAGATAAGAAAAAAAATTGCGGAGCTTCTCAGTATGCCATATGAAACCCTCTGGCTTGATAAGGAGGATAAATAGATGTCCATAAAATGCCTCCTTTTGCTTTTCTTGTTAAACAGTTTACCCGATAAATGGGATAAAGTTCAATGTCAAAGATAGAGAAAAAATTGATATTTAAGACTGGAGGACTTTTTGAAAGAGGAAGTCTTGATGTCTCAGAGACTTTCAGAAAAGCAGTCTCAGAGGCAATCAGGCGGTCTCAATATAGCAGGGAGCAGATAGTTGAGCTTATAGAAATCCTTACAAATCAAAGAATTTCAAAGAATATTCTTGACCAAGCTACTTCCTCAAAACAGGAATACAGGATTCCTGCAGAGGTCCTTCATGCCCTTTGTCTGATTACAGGGTCTATTGAGCCTTTCAAAGTTCTTTTAAATTCAATAGGTTGTGAGGTTTTGGCTCCTGAAGAGATGAGGGATTTAAGGCTTATGAGGCTTATGAGAGAGAAGGAAAGGATAGAGAAAGAGATAGAGAAAATAAAAAAGGAAGTCGAAGATGAAAGATAAGCCTACCATCACCCCGCCACCCCCAGAGGGTTTTTTCACCTCCTTTACCTCCGGGGGTGGTTATAACCTTTCAGCCAAAGGTTATAACCAAGCTTATAACCAAAATGAAGAGGTTATAACCGAAAATTCCCCAAAAGGTTATAACCAAGAAAATGATATGTGGCTGTCAAGAAAAGAGGTTGAAGACCTACTTGGTATATCACAACCAGCAATTTTAAAAGCCATTAAAAAAGGTCGCTTTAAAGTCATAGAAACATATGGCAACGGCGGAAGGCAGTATCGCATAGCTCTTTCAAGTCTTCCTGCTCAAGCGCAGATAAAGTATCTGCAGGCACATCCCGAGCTAATTCAATCTGCCATGAAGATAAACCTTTCCAATGAGGCTATTTCGTGGGTAATCAGTCATAGTATTCCAGATAAAGAGACTGAAACCGTGAGGGTAACAGATATGGATAAGGCATGGGCAGTAAAGGAGTATCTCAAATATGGCAGTTTTAAGGCGGCAAAGGCGATAGCAGACAAACTTGGCGTGGATGTCTCAACTGTCTATCGCTGGGTTCACAGGGCAGAAAAAGAGGCAGAAAGGCTCAGAAACCTTTCTGTAGAAGGCACGCCAGTAACAATTAAGCTACCTCCTCGCATGGGCATCCCTGAGGAGCTCTTTATCCAGAGCCTTTCGGTAATCTTAAGCTCTCAGGGCAAGCGGGCAAAGAATGGCTGGCAGTATGTAATAAACAATGGTCATACCATATCATATAGCCAGTACACCCGCCTTCTTCAGGCAATGACCCCTCCATTTAAGAAGATATTAAGCTACCACCGCTCAGGCAGGATCTCTGCCCTTCTTACAGAGACGCCAAAAGTGATTCGTGCCTGGACAGAGCTACCTGTTATGAGCACCATTGTAGGAGACCAGCACTATTTAGACTACTACTTCTATAGTCCCGAGCTTGATGATGTAGTCAAAATACAGCTTTATTTCTGGGCAGACTGCTCAAGCAGATATTTTGTCTCCTGCGTGCCGATAATTGGACAGCAATACACCCAGTGGCATGTCCAGGCATCCCTTGCAGAGGCATTCAGGATTCATGTCCCTGATGAGATATACACAGACTGGGGCAAGCAGGAGAACTCAAAGTTTACCTCTGAACTTATAGACAGGCTCTCTGCAGGCAGGATTTTTCTGGGCAACTGGGATGACTTTTTAGAAAAATATCCCGAGGCAAGAATCACAAGGAAGCATTCCACTCCATGCGTGCCACCTGTAAAGCCCATAGAGTCTTTTATAAGAAGGTTCACGGAATATCTCAATCAAGAGGGTCTTACAGGCTATCACAAACGAGACACAAATGACCCTTTCAGGAATAAAGAGATTCAGGATTCTTTAAAGATTGCCATAAAGCAGGGAAAACTCTTAAGCCTTGAAGAGGGGCTTGATGCCATAAGAGGGGTAATAGAGAAGTGCAACACCACCACAATAAACACTCAGGAAGGAAAGAGCTTTATCCCTGCTCAATTCCTCTGGCGGGGGCTTCGGGGCAGGCGTATAGTGATACCTGATGATGAGCTTGCCCTATTCTTCCCAGCCTTTATTCGTAAGGTAAGGAATGCATCGGTGCAGGTAAAGATTGGAAGTAAAACCGTTGTTTTTACAGCAAAGGAACTCACATGGGTGAGGGATGGTGAGGAGGTACTCATAAGGGTAAATCCATTTCCACCCCATGAAGGAAGCCAATTTTACCGTCTGAAGGGTGAAGACTGGAAGTATTTAGCACCTGCCCAGGCATGGATAGGCTTTGGCGTTGACCCTCGTGAGCAGGAAAAACTCCAGAAGGCTATGGAGGTAAAGAACCACTACTTAAAGCAGTTTGTCCTTGCTATCAGGGAGATTCACAAAAGGTCGCAGGGACTGGCAGGCGTAGAGGATGAGCCAGCAAGGAAATTTACAGATGCAATAAGGCACAAACAGGAAGGGTTTGGAGAACTGGTCTTTTTAGATAAGCCAGAAAAAAAGGATAAAAACTGGGAAGCCCTCGGCAGGCTTGCCGAGATATACGGATATTAAAGGAGGTATCAGATGGAGGCAATCAAGTTAGAGGTAGATTTTGAGTTTAATGAACTTTTAAGGCTCTCAGGATTAAGCCTGAGGGAACTATCTCAACTCCTGAAAGAAAGAGGGATAGAGGCATCACCTGCCATGCTATCCCTGCTCAAGAATGGTCGGAAGGAGCATTCAACCCTTCTGGACCAGATTAAACAAATCCTCAGGGAATATATACCACAAGACATGCAGGCAAGTCAATTCCAGACAGAGGGACAACGGCGTATGTTATCGGTTCTTGAGGCAGCATACGAAGACAGGGAGCTGGCACTCATAGTTGGTCCAAGTGGTATTGGCAAGACATACACAATCGGGAGGTTTTCTCAATCCAGAGAGGGTGTAGTGGTCTATAAAGTGGCAAAGATAATGGCACTTGGCGACCTCTTGAGGGACCTCTGCAGGGTCCTGAGCATCCCTGAATACGGGACAAACTACCAGCGATTTATCAGAATACGGGATGCCATCAGGAATAAAAAACTCCTGATAATTGATGAGGCAGACCTCCTTGCGGACGACTCGCCAAAGAGGTTTCTAAAAAAGATAGAGGTCTTCAGGGAGCTTTCAAGTGTATGCGGTGTGGTCCTTGTTGGGCTTTTAGAGCTTGATGAGGCTATCTATGCGAATGTAAAGAGCTATGTCTATTCAAGGATGGGCTACTATGCCTGCCTTAAAGAACCCTCTCCGCAGGAACTCCTCAGGTATTGCGAGCTCAGGGGGATAAAGGACAGTAGAAGGGTAGCAGGAAATGCAATTGGCAGGGGATATTTCAGGTATATAGACAAGGTCGCAAAGAGGGCAATAAAGATAGGTGAAGATATGGCCCTATCAATCATGTATGGAGGCAGAAGGCAGTGAAAGGGAAAGGAGGGGTAAAAAATATGCTGTGTCTTTATAGGAAAAAATGTTATGGTGCATATTTTTGCACACTTAACAAGCAACATTGCGGGATATTAAAACTAATAGCCTGCATAATTGGAGATTTAAGGAGGACATGGCGATGAAAAAAGGCAATAGCCATAAGGAAAAACTTTTGTATGTCCTTACAAAACATGTAGGTAAGACAAGGTCAATCAGCATGGCAGAGCTTTACAGAGAAGTCTTTGGAGAGGTCCCGAAAAACAAAATCAATCAGACAAGGATAATCAGGAAGCTTGTAACAGAACTCAGGAAAGAAGGGGTGCCGATCTGCTCCGACATAGACAGTGAGGGTGGTGGATACTATCTTGCAGCAGCAGGAGGTGAGTTAGAAAATTACTGCAAAAGATTGCGTATCAGGGCATTGAAGATTCTCCAGATGGAGGCGAATTTGAGGGAAAAGACCCTTCCTGAGCTTCTCGGACAGATTGCCCTGGCAATGGGAAGCAGGATAGGCCTGAAGGTAGGAGGTACAACAGATGAGTAAGACCAGAATCGTGGAATACGAGATTCCTGCAGGGCTGAAGGCTGAAATAGATAGGTTTTTTGAAGGCATAAAAAGGCAGAAAGAGGCCCTTGCAGAAGTAGAGACAAGATATACAGAAGAGCTCGAGGCATTGAAGGCTAAATACTATCCTGAGATAGAGCAGAGAAAAGAATCCCTGAGAAGGCTTGAGCTTGAGCTCGAAAGGTTTGCAAAAAAACACATGGGTGAACTCTTCAAAGTGACCGATTATGTAGATACAGGGCTTGGAAGGCTGATATACCAGGTCAAAGAGGCAGTAAAGCGGGCAAAGGGTGTGCTTGAGAAACTTGAGGAGCTTGGCTGGAACGAAGCAATAATTATAGAAAAGAAAGTCAACTGGGATGAGCTTGAGAAATGGCCTGATGAAAAACTAATAGCCTGTGGCACAGAGCGAGTTGTGAAAGAGAAAATCATATATGAATTAAGATGGAAAGAAAGATAATAATTAAAAAGATATGGACAATAGCCCATGCCCTCTATGGCAGGGACAAAGAAAGATATGTCTATGACATGATTAACTTTGTCTTTGACAAAGAGAGGTTCAGAGAACTCAGTGATGAGCAGCTTTATGAGGTATGGAGGATATTAATAAATGAACTATCTATGAATGAATGCCCTCAGGCACCGCAGGAATGGAGGCTCATAAAGGTGCTTCAGAGACAGGCAGGCTGGAGCGACGAACATCTTAAGAATTATCTCAAACACTATGCCCATATAAGCTCCCCAAGATTTATGACCCAGCATGAGGCAAAGATAGTAATATCAGCAATGAAAAAGATAATTAAGAGGGGTGGAAATGAAGCTCTACAAGGTCGCTGAGATAGCTACCCTCTTCAGGGTAGCAGAACGCACAGTCTATAACTGGATAGAATTTGGGTATCTCAAGGCAATAAAGGTTGGCGATGGCAAAGGGACTATCCGCATCCCTGAAGAGAGCCTTCAGGAATTCTTAGAAAATTACCAGACCATCGAGACCCCTGTCCTGTTTAAGAGAAAGAAAGTAGTTCAAGGGTAGTTCAAAATTAGAAAATATTGCTTTTTATCCCTCCTGAAATTGCATAAAATTGCAATATGCAATATGCCCAGATTGGCGACATAGTCTTTGAAGTCCTTTCCTATAAATCCCATAAAGAAGAGCAAAGCTTCCCTTATGCAAGGCATGAAACCGTAAAACCACCCTCAAGCCTTCAATTTATGGGTGCTGGGGAACTTAAAAAAATATCCCTCTCTGTTCGCTGGCATAACTATTTTTGTGACCCACAAGCTGAATACCAGAGGCTCCTTGAGCTTGCAAAACTGGGTGAACCACAGACATTGCTCATTGGCGAAAAACTGCTTGGTGAATATGTGTGTGAGAATATAAAGGCAGAGTTTCTGCAGATAGATGCCTATGGCAGGGCTACAGTAATAGATGCAGACATTGAGCTGACAGAATATGTTTATAAGGAGATTCAGAAAAAGGAGATAAAAACTACAAAAAAGAAGGCAAAAAAGACTCCCCAGAAACCAACATATTCAATTATTACAAAAAAAGACGCTGATGGAAGCACCCAGAGAGAGGTTAATAAGTTATGAAATACATAACACAGGAAGGTGACAGATGGGATAGCCTTGCCTATAAGTTCTATGGCGACCCCTATCTCTATGAGCCCCTTCTGCTTGATAACCCCTCCCTTATGAAGGTAACAGTCCTTCCAGGGGGGTTAGAGATAAAGATACCAGAAATACTTGATACTACTACACCAGAGGTGATAAGTCCGCCGTGGCAGACAGATTAGTACCAGAACCCTATCTATATGTAGAGATAAACAACAGGGATGTCTCTCTATACATCACGCCCTACCTCTGCTCATTTGTATATCTTGATAAGGATGGGATTCACGAGAAGGAGTCTGATGATGTTGAGATAGAGGTGGAGGACTCAACAAGTTTTTTCAGGGACAATCCACCTGCTCGTGGCTCGAGCCTGAAGGTCAGGTTTGGATATACAGAAAGGATAAGGGATGGAGGGGTCTTCTTCATAGATAGCTACAGTTACAAGAGCAGTCGATATGGCGACAGGTTTACGATTAAGGCACTTGCAAAGGATGTAAAGAGGTCCTTCAGAGAAGTAAAAACCCAGGCATTTGAAAACACAACCCTTAAGAGGATTGCAGAGGATATAGCGAAAAAACAGGGGTGCAAACTGGATTTCAAAGGAGATGATATAAACTTTAAGAGGCTTACCCAAAACCAGAAAAGAGACCTCCAATTTCTTGCAGAATTATGCAATCTCTACGGTTATACATGTAAAGTGACAAACAACACAATTGTTGTCAGGAGCCTTGAAGAAAGGCTTGGTAGTTCAGTTATATATGTCCTCAAAAGGGAGCATATCAAGGATTTTTCCTTTGAGGTGAGCTCCCTTTATGAGGCAAGGATAGAGGTGAAATACCTTGACCCTGATAAAAAATCTGTCATTCAGGATAAGAAACAGGCAGATATTAAGGCGTCAGGCTCAACAAAGAAGGAAAACATAAGGGTAGAAGAAAAAAGACAGGCAGAAAGGATTGCAGACAGTCAGAAGCTTCTTAATGAGATGAAGGAATTTCAAGCAAGCCTTGTTTGTGTGGGCATACCTGACCTCTATGCAGGCGGAAAAGTAGAGGTTCAGGGGTTTGGCAGATTTGATAGGACATATTACATAGCAACAGCTACCCACAGGTTCACAAGGAACGGATACGAGACAGAATTGAAATTATTAAAAGGGTAATATGATAAGGCTTGGCAAGGTAGTAGCAATTGATGAGGCTAAGGCAAAGGTAAGGGTTCAGATTGAGGATGCTGACCAGGTGGTAACCTTCTGGCTACCAGTGCTTCAGCAAAAGGCTCAGGATGATAAATTTTACCACCTGCCAGATATTGGTGAGCTTGTTGTCTGTGGTTTTTACAGTGATGACTGGGATACAGGCATTGTGCTTGGCTCTATATATAACGAGATAGACCTGCCTTCTGTAAGCTCAAAGGACAAGGTTCATATCAGGTTTAAAGACGGTACAGAGATTGAATATGATCGGGCAGAGCATAAATATAGAGTCTATGTAGAGGATGGGGAAATTGAGATAATTGCAAAGAAAAAGGTAACGATAAAAGCTCCAATAATTCGGATGCAAGGATTTTCACCATCTGATATAGCATTTGAGGGCGATTTTCGCATATTCGGGAATGTATATGTAGAGGGGGACATTCATGCAACAGGAACAATCGTTGACGAAGGTGGAAATACAAATCATCATTCCCACTGAAAATATTGCTTTTATTTTTAACCCTGAGCCATTAACCTAAAAACATGGAAATTACAATCTTAGAGATACTTTTTAAGGGCGGTTTTATTGCAATCTTTGGTTTCCTGATATATATCATCCTTGATATAAAGAAAAAGCAGGAGGACATTCAGCAACAGGTAAAAAGTCTTGATAATGAAAAACTCTCTATTGAAGAGTTCTATCGCATGTTTTCAGGCTGGCGTGAAGAGATCAGAGAACTTAACCATAAGATTGACAGTCTGAAGGATGCCATAATCAAGGAGCTGATAAAATGAGAATCCCACCCCTTACCCTCAGGTATAAACTCCTTGACTTCCTCTACAGGGTCTATCCCGAGACAGTAGAGGAGCTCACTATCTTAGAGGTCTTTTATGAATACCACAAGGCAGAGGATATAAAAAAACAACTCCAGTATCTTACTGATGCAGGCTACATAGACCAGAAGGTGGTCCCTTTCAGGCTTAGCTCAAGAAGGAAAATAGTTCAGTATAAGATAGCCCCTAAGGGAATAGACCTCCTGAATGGCATAATCCAGGATAGGGCAGTCCCTGTGCCTGAGGAGGAATAATAATGCGGAGACCTAAGGCAAAGCTCTATGACCTTGTAGAAAGGATTGTCTATCTCTATGAAAAAGAAAAGATGGCTATTAAAGACATAGAGTCACTCCTGAGGTCTGAGGGATACGATATATCTAAATCATCCATTCACAGGACATTAAAGAGTTATGCCCAGCTTGCTGAAGAATATAAAAAGACAGCAGAAGAGACAAAGGCATTAATACAAGAATTAAGGAACCAGCCCGCAAGCTACCAGATGGAAGCTATCTTAACAATGCTTGTGAGCAAGGTCTTCAACTTTGTGCGAAGCATAGAAAACCTCGAATTTGAAAACCCTCAGGAACTTGTAACTGCCTTAAACAGGCTTGCAGGTTCAATCGAAAAGATGCAGAGATACAGGGAAGAGCTCGAGACAAAGCTTGCTAAGGTAGAAGTAGAGGCAAAGAAACGGAATATAGACAGGGAGTTTATAGAATATGTCAAAAAAGAGGTCTTTGGCACATAGCCCTTTGCTTCTGCCCTATCAGCAGAGGATGCTTAAGGCTATAGAAGCACATAAATACTCCATATTCATGTATGCAAGGCAGACAGGGAAGAGCTTTGCAGTAGCATTTTTTGCAGTAATGAGGGCACTGGACAGGCAAAACCACTTAGTGGCAATAATCTCTCCAACGGAAAGGCAATCTAAGGAATTGATGGAAAAGGTAAAAAGGCATATAGAGTTTTTCAGGATAGTAGGGGCAGAATACGGAGAAGGTTTTTTTGAAGACACAAAGGTCTCTATACTTGAGGTGAGGCTTCCTAATGGAAGCAGGATCATAGGGCTTCCTGCCAATCCAGAAGGTGTAAGAGGCCTGACTGGAGATGTGATATTAGAGGAGGCAGCCTTTTTCAAAGACGGCTTCAAGGTCTATCAGGCGATATTTCCGAGCATTACAAGAAATAAAGATTTTAAGCTTATAGTAATATCTACCCCTAATGGCAAGTCTGACCTATTCTATCACCTTTGGACATATTCAGAAGGTAAGGACCTCTGGTATAGAGAGAAACTCACAATCCTTGATGCTCAAAAGGAGGGTCTGGATATAGATATCACTGCCTTAAGGAATGGGGTGCCATCAGAGGAGGTCTGGCGCGCTGAATACCTCTGTGAATTTATAGACGAGACAGGGGCATTTATTCCTTATGAGCTTATACAAAGTTGTGAGGAAGACTGCAAAGAGCAGGACATAAGAAGACTTCAGGGAGATATATACATCGGCATAGATATAGGAAGGCGGCATGACTACACAGTGATTGCAATTGTTGAGAGGCTTGGGAGTATCCTTTATCTCAGAAACCTCGATATCCTCAAGAAGGTCACTTTTTCTGACCAGTTTGAGATTATTAGAAGCATAGCAGGCTATGCAAGAAGGATTGCCATAGATGAGACAGGCATTGGCATGCAGATTGCCGAGGAGTTATCGAAGTTATATGGTGAGCTTAAAGTCACAAGGGTTTACTTTTCTGCAAAGACAAAAGAAGAACTTGCCACAAGGCTAAAGACAAAATTCCAGGATAAGCTTATCAGGATATATCCTGATCCTGACTTAAGGGAGGACATCCATGCGGTCCAGAAGGTCGTTACAGAGGCAGGGAATATAAGGCTTGACTCTAATGCTACAGATGGTCATTCAGATAGATTCTGGGCATTAGCCTTAGCGGTTCATGCAAGTATCGAGGGGGACAAGAAGGTATATATCCCACCCTATTTTGCCACTTCAAGGAGGGCTGAAATAAGACATGGGCTTGCTCAGATGGTTTAGGAATAAATTCGGGACAAAGACAAAAGAAGCATTCATTGCAAGCTCCATTGAGCCTGTAAGTGCATATATGCCGAAGACCTTAAACCTGAGATACAGCTTCATTAATCCCCGCTACCCTCGTGAGTGGCTGTACACAATAGAGAAGGCTGTCCTGGCAAACCCTGACCTTTCACAAGTCTTTGAGCTAATTATAGACCTCTCAAATACAGGGCATACATTACAGATAGTGGGCAAGCAGTCAGACGAGGCAAAGGCAGAGCTTGACAATCTGGCAGTAAAACTCAACACAGACAGCCTTGTAAACCAGCTCTTTGTCCAGATAGCCCTGTATGGAGCTATAAGCATTGAAGGGATTGTTGAAGAGGACCTTACAGGACTAAAAAAGATTGTGAGGGTTCCTCCTCCAACAGTCTATTTCAAATACAATGAGGAGACAAGGGAGTTTGAGCCTTATCAGATGGTGGGCTTCAAAGAGCCTGTAAAACTCAATCCAAACACATACCTCTACCTTCCTGTCATTACAATAGACGGCTCACCTTATGGGATACCACCGATGCTTGCAGCCCTTTCAACCCTTGAGGTGCAGGAAGAGATGAGGGCAGAGCTTAAAAACCTTGCAAAGAAGATAGGGCTTATGGGATTTCTCGATGTGGAATTTCCTCTCCTTGAGAGGTCCTCAACAGAGACCCAGACAGAATATCTTGAAAGATGTCAGGCACATTTAGAGAAGGTAGCACAGCAGATATCAGAGAATATATCAAAAGGCATATTCCTCCACTACGAAGGCACAAAGGCAGAATTTAAAGAGATTGGCTCAAAGACAGCAGATGTGGACAAGGTGATAAGCCATATCAATAGATGGGTAATCTCTGGTGCAAAGGCACAGCCAAGCCTTCTTGGTATCTCTGAAGGTATAACCGAGACCTGGGCAGTAGTTAGCTATGAGCAGTTTGCAAGACAGCTACAAAACTACCAGAGGGCTGTAAAGAGGGCTATGGAATACTTCTACAGGCTTCATCTTGCCCTTAAAGGGATTGATATAGAAGATGTGAATGTAAACTTTGCTCCTGTGCCAAAGCTTAAACCAGAGGCAGATATTGAGGTCTTTGTAAACAAGGCAAAGGCGGTATCTGACCTTGTTGTTAATGGAATCATAACAATAGATGAGGCGAGGGAATTTCTTGGATTAAACCCAGGGGGGTGTAAAGAATGAAAGAACTGAAGAAGTATATTCTAAGGTTTGGGATAGTCTTTCTCATAGCCCTTCCATTCATAATAATGGCAGGCATTGAGGCCCTAAGGCTCTTTCTCTACAAGATAGCCATGTGCGGGACAGGCATTGCCCTTGCTGAGCTTATCTGGGCTATATATTTCAAACCAGTGTATGGAAAGACAGAGGAGATGAGCATAAATGAAAGGAAGGATATTTTTTTGTTTCGTGGCATTCTGTATGCCGCTATTATCCTTGCCCTTACGCTGGGGCTATAGGAAGGAGGTGAAAGAATGTTTTCTATGTTAATAATGTTTCTTATTGGGTTGCTTGTAGGAGCTATAGCAATGTATCTAATTGCTCGTAATTCACCAGAGCATTTCTTGAAATGTAGAAAGTTTGTTGATGCTGTTGAATCAAGACTAAAAACGAAAATTACGGAGATTAAATAGGGGAATGAGAGCGGTTCTTATAGCCTGCATAATTTTCTGCTATTCGGTTGCTGACTGTGACATGATTGAGCGGTGCAAAAAATACATGCCTATAGTGATCCGTGAGGCAAGGTATCACATAGGCATGTCCGCACCAGCTCATTATTTCATTGGACAGATTGAACAAGAAAGTCGGTGTAATGAAGGAGCTACTGCCTTTGACGGAGGAATGGGTCTTGGGCAGATTATGCCTGAGGTAGCAAAAGAACTTCATCAGAGATATCCTGAGCTGAGAGAATTTGCCTATAATCCTTATGACCCTAAATGGAACATAAGGGCAATGATACTTTATGACAGAGCTTGTTATAGGGCGGTGGATTGTGAAGGTTGGTATTTTGCTTTTCGTGCGTATAACGGAGGAGCTTCCCTGCTAAATAGGGAAATAGCAAGGGCTGGAAGCTGTGAGATCCCTAAAGTTGAGGAGCAATGCGAGAGAAGAAAAAGAAAATTGAAAAGTGGAACTATCCTTGATTTTT
>Ga0207433_10012243_pt1 | contig 12858 bp, 19 predicted proteins | sample YelNatPaOPGAMG01_FD_187559 | JGI IMG/M metagenome (GOLD analysis project Ga0207433, IMG submission 187559) | Hot spring thermophilic microbial communities from Obsidian Pool, Yellowstone National Park, USA - OP-RAMG-01 (SPAdes) (version 3) | ecosystem: Environmental > Aquatic > Thermal springs... | reverse complement strand
AAGGCTTACTTCTTCCCCAAGTGCCAGTTGAATGGGGATGGGACGAAGAAGAATTTCTATGCCAATGCTGCGTAAAGGCAGGATTGCCCCCAGACGCTTGGCTGCTAAAGGAAACAAAGATCTACAAGTTTAGTGCGGAAATATTCGCAGAATCAAAACCCAAAGGACCAATAGTTAAAGTTCAACTTAAACGTCCATAACTTTTCAGTAAGCCCTGAACACAAACCCCAAGAGCACTTTCTAAGGGTGCCTGCTGAGTGGGTCGACCGAAACTTTTGAAGTCGGAAACTCCAAAAGCCGGACCTCAGCAAGCACCCCAAAATAGAAAAAGGGAAGAGGGGAAATTTAGATTTTGCGTCACGTGAGGAAGTCTAGGAGTGTTTTAGTCTTTTTCTCTGTATTTTCCTTCACTTTGATTTTGTTTAGGAACCTCTCTACTTGTTCGCGTTTTTCCTCTTGCGTCAGGTAGTGGAAGCCCTTCTCATCTATAATGGCTGTGGATTCCTGAATGATTTTTGGAACTGTTTGCTCCATAGCTTCTTTTGTTTGCTTGTTCCTTAAACTCCATTCTTGCTGTTTAGCCTCAAGCATTTGGCTTAGGAGTTCCTTCGACTGTGGTATTTGCTGGTTTAGGCTGTTGTTTATTGTGAAGATCCCTTTGCTGCAGGCGGTTAGTATAAACCTTAAAGGTTTGTCGCAATGGCTGTATGTGTGTTCGCCCTTAACTGTTAAGCCAACGCCCTCATCTGCCCTCAGCTGGCCAAAATAGTGGTTGCTCATAGAATATTTGGCTGGCTTCTGATACTTCCAATTTAAAGCCTGAAGCCATCCTGGCAGCTTTTTTAAGGCTCTTCTCAGTTTTGCCTCTGTAACCATTTTGCCCTCAAGGTCGCATACATACCACTCAAATATTGCCCTGTCTGGATGGTAATAGTCCGCCATTGAGTCGCTGTCGTCGAAAACCGCTTCAAGAACTATCATATCCGCCATTATTTTACACCCCTTTTAAGAAGAAAAAGAGAGGAGTTTGGCTGTGAACCTGTCTTGGGCAAGCCTTTCTATGGCTTCCCTCATTTGTTTAACGTAGCCTTTATAGGATTTTTTGATAACCCACTCAAGCCAGCCCTTGTCGTTTTTCCACAGGTCAAGCAGATAGTCTATCCGCTGCGGAATCATCTTCAACGTCTCAATCTTCCGCTTAAGGTTGCCTATGTAGTAGCCCTTAGAGGCAACTCCAAAAAGCGACTTGGAAACCATGCTGAGAAAAGCCTCTTCACTCATGGCTTCTATTTCTCTGATGCGCCTCTCACATTCTTCAATGTTGATTTTGACAAGTCTATGTATATTTTCATAGCTGTAGTTTGCCTTTTCCACAATCATAAGTAAAAGGTCGTTGAAGTCGGACTTCACCATACTAACACCCCAAAAATAGATTGCCGCTCATCTATTCTAGTCTGGACTAGACTTTCTCTTACTAAAGTGACAACCTTTTCCATTATACCCCGGGGTATAATGGAAGAAAAAGGGGAGAATTGAGAGGCTTAAAAGAGCCTTTTCAGTCTGTTTCTATGCGTGGAGCTAAGTAAACCGTTATTCCGTTTAGGCTGTGGTGGGCTTTCAGGGGCATGTCAGTTGCGTATTCAACAGTCCATTCGCCAGATAGGGCTGAAAGGTAGGCTGTTGCATAAGTGGCTTTGCCTTCGCCCTCTGCCTTTGCTATTTGCATAGACAAGTTGTTGAAGTCTCCTCTAAGCGTAGCCGATAAAACAATGTTGTTGGCTTCAAACTTTAAAGCGTCAGGCAAGTCCTTATCTGAACCGAAAACCTTAGCATATTTCCAGAGCTTAGCAAAGTCAACCTTAGCCTTAACGGAAAACTTCAGTTTCTCAAGGTGTTCGATTGGCACATCGATATTGTCAGGTTCAAGGATTAAGGTTTCATAACGTTTAGGCGTAACCTCTTTGACTCGCCCATCTCCCTGAACCATGTTCTTGTCCTCTGCGATCAGCCTGTTGCCTTCAACACGAAAATGTGGATTTTCAAAGCTTTTCAGAATCCTCAGCAACTCTTTAACGTTCACTGCGAAAGCTGTCTCCTGCGCTGCAGCTAAGCCCATCTCGTATGAAGCCCTGACAAGACAGACCCTTGAAGCGTCCATTTGGCAAATTTCAAGGTTTCCACCTTTAAACTGTAGCGTAACCTCTTCAACGCCTACGGCGTCAAGCACTTTCAAAGCTTCAGAAAAGGAAGGTGGCAACCTACCTATGTCCAAATGTATGTCAAGCTGCGCTGGTTGTCTCTCCTCTTCGGTTATTTCGGCTTCCTCTTCAAAGGGTTCAGGCTCTTCTTGAGCCTCTAACTGAGGTTCTTCAACCTCAATGTTTTCAACTTCCACGGTCTCCATTGGGCAAAACACCCCTTGATAGAAAAAGGGTTTAGGTGGGAACACGGCTCCAGCCTTTAGACGGTATATATTGCCAATCCCTGTTATGCCTCAGATATGTTCGGAGAACCTTAATCTTAACCCAATTCCTCACAAGAACGTTTATGATGTTTAGCGTATCTTCTGGAGTGCCTTTAACCATTATGTATTTTCCGTAAAAGTTAACGTGTTTCTCAAAAGCCCTCAAGTAGCCTCTAACGTTAACGGTTGCCTTGCCTTTAATTAGAATCCAACATTTAACCATTAAAAGTGGAGTCCCTAAAGCTTCCTCTGGAACAGCGTAAAAGTCGCCGACGTCAAGGCTTCTCTCCCAATCCTCATAGGCTTTGGAGTAGGCTTCAGCCAACTGTCCAACAGTTGAACCGACAAGACCTTTAAGATACTTCAAGTTTTCAGCGTAACTTATGCTTTTGTCAATTAACTGTATATCTAAGTCATGTTCCCTGCAAAACCTTTCCAATGCTTTTAACTGAAACCTGTGCAAAACAACACCCCTCTAAAGTAGGCTGCGGGTTAGCCGAAAGCGTCACAGTCTCCACAGTTTCCCATTACGCCTATCGCCCCGTTTCCACAGGACAAGGTGGGCGAATCTCAAGTCATATTTTGAGAGCTGGGCGTCCGCTGAGCCTCTCCTCTTCTTGCCCCCTACATTCCCATGGGCGTCTAACTGTGGCATTGTTGGGCGACCTAAAAGCCGTTTCCAGCCTTTAGGCTGAGCCATTTAAGTCAATGGGGTGTTTGACACTCTCAAAATGAGAGCTGGCTTAACTCCTCTTTCGACACCCCGCAGCCCCAATGAAAAGCTGTTGAGTTCCATAGAATCCAATGCCTTAAAGTGCTACGTTTTGGTTCAGGCACGTAGCCTTAACCTGTTGCCTACGTCGTCTTCCCAAGCCTGAATACGTAAATTTACGGTTCAGGCTTTTTTTAGCCTACGGGTTCGCCTTACGCAAACCGCTCGGCATAGGTGTGAACCGACTTCAGGCGCATTGCCCTACTGTTTCGGTCGACCCATTTAGATTAGCGCAAAAACGCTAATCTGCTTTAAGTTATGCGCAAACTTTTATTTAAACATTTCTTTTTCAAAAAATGTGTTTTTGCATCATTTATTTCATAACACTAAAATAAATAATAAAGTGAAAAACAATTTAAAAATTGATTGAAATGGTCGGCACCAAAGGGCATAAAGTCTTAGAGAATGTCCCACCTGAAGAAGTGGTTAAAAGGATCATGCAAGCAGCCAAAACCCTTCCGGAGAGACTTCTTGTTTACGGTTTAGTTTACACGGGAATGCGCATCGGCGAGTTTGTGCACATGCGTAAAAGTTGGATCAGGTGGGATTTGAACCCACCCAGGATATTTGTGCCTTTTAGACAGCCTTGCAATTGTAGACATTGTATTAAGCCCAGATATAGGAAGGATAAGAAAACTGGTCAACTTATCCTTGTTAAGCCCCCGCAAACGTGGCAAGCTAAAACTGAAAGGGCGAAAAGGGCTATTGTTGTCCCGCCTTCTTTGCAGCCTATTTTAAAAGAGTTCTTTGCTAAACATCAGGCTGTTATGGAAGTTTTTCCATATCGCGAGATGGCTTGGTTTACGCTTAAGAAAATAGCCAGGAGGGCTAGGGTTAACTGGCGCATTTTCCCACACGTTTTGAGGGGGGCCTACGCAAGCAAGCTTGCAGCTCAGAAAGTTGACGTTTACAAGTTAAAGTCGAGGATGGGATGGAAAACCATCGACATGGCTGTAAAATATATCGAAACCTTTGGTCCCGTGGAGAAAGAGGAGATTATTGAATGGTAGATCGTTCCCATAGCATAGACCTATTGAACAAGAAATATTGCGATGCATTTAAGGAAAACTGGCAAGACCTTAAAAGATGCATCCACGAAATTGTCTTCGGTTATTGGATTTTCCAAAGGTTTTAACCAGAATGGCACTTTCGAATTTAAGCGAGAAAGGTTATTATGAATGGTTTGTCAATAGCGTTCCTAAGTTAACTAGATATAATCTCAACATGAAAATAACCTTTTATATCCATGGTATCACTAAATCCCTGAACAAGGAACTCAGTGAAGTTACAGTGCGGGAACTCCTATTTTACCTCAAAAAGTTATGGGAAAAAATAAAAAATGAATTACAATTCTATAAATACGAATTTTAACATTCTTAAGCTGCTCAGAACTTAAAACTCTTTTTGGCCATCTTCCTAGCTTTCATTCGCCTTCTAACTTTATGCTTTCTGGTTAAGGGGATTTTGGTCCAGTCAGCACTTGGGTATAGCATTTGAAGAGGTCTAAGCCATGCTGGATCGTTGATTTTGCGTGGGTTAACTGCATACATGTTGCGTTCCCAATAGCCTTTGCGTATACTTGGAACTCGTTGGACAAGCATTATTAGGCCTAAACGTTTTAAAAGCCAAAAGCTGTGGCGCATTGTTGCATAGTCGCCTCTTTTAAAGTGCACGTCTATTTTCTCAGCACGATCGCAGAAGTCGGACCAAGCTTCCCAAGTTTCCTTAGGACATGCTTGACCCTTCTCAAGCAAAAAGCCTCTTATGAACCTGCTCTTGGGCGAGGCTGAAGCTACGCCCCATTTCCAGGGTAAGTCTGGAAGCCCTTCTTTCCAAAGCTTTATGATTTCCTCTTCGTAGGGTTTGAATGTGACTTCTGGAACTGGAATAGCCATGTTTGCACTCTCAATATTTATTATTTAGAATGTTTATTATAATGGTTTTCGGAATGTTTATATGCGTAAAAGCGTGAAAATGTTTTGTGGTATTATGGGAAGAATAACAACCACAATTCCAGATGACATAGATGAAGAAATGCGCAAAACAATTATTGAATTGGTTGGAATAAGAAACTTGCACGGCTCCCTAACAAAGTTCATAGCCTTCGCCATTGAAAGGCTTGTTCAAGATCTCAAAAGAGACGAGAGCCTTAAAGGCAAGCTGCTGGAGGCGCTTCAGAAATGACTGTTGACGTTGAAATAATTGAGTTGCCTGACGGAACAAGCATCTGCACCGTCTTCAAGGGCACAGGCAAACTTGTGGTCTTGGACAAGCACAAGCGCTTGAAGGTAAAGCGTCTCCCTGACATCACTCCTGTGCTTAACCTGTTGGAGGACATCCGACAAGCACAGGGACAAGTGAGCGTTGACAATCTTCATAATCTGAGATGATGAAAGTTGTCTATTTTTGCGACAAGCGTGTCCATGGTTGGGGGGAGCCTCCCAGGTATGAAGCAGTCCACACTGAAGGCTTACAATAAGAAGCTCTTTACTTGTCCTGGATATCTGTTAGCTCTAACGGAAGAAGAACGGTAAACTCTTGCTTCTTAACACTGTCAGAAACGATTTAAATCCCACTCCCACTTTACTTGTCACTTGGACATAGTGTCACACATGGCTACAAGAAACTTGAGGAAAATGCAGGTTCTAGGCCTACTAGCTAGCGGTTACGCCTACACACCACGTCACCTCTCTGAAGCCTTAAACGTTGAAATCCATAACGCCCGAATGCTCTTAAAACGCTATTATAAAATGGGTTTACTGAATAAAGCCAAAACCAGAAACGGCTCTCATGTTTACTGGATCAACCAGAGGGGAATGCAACGCCTAGCATGGCTAAAAAGAAACATGGGATAATCCTTCTCTTAGTTCTCGTTGACTTTACAATTTTACTCTAATGGTGACAAATTGAAAAGTTGTATTAAAAATAGAACGTATCCATTATTTTCTAGAGGAATGTTTCACAAGATTTTTCTCTTATGAATTAATTAAAATAGTGTCAATGAAAGCGGTTTTTGTCTTAATCGGTATATTAATTTTATCGAATTTCATAGGTTATTCCTTGGTTCGCGTCGCCGCTCAATCGGATGAATATAATGGATGGATTGAGTGGGTAAGCTGCACCACAAGCGTATTCATTCATTACTTCTACGCGGAATGGGCAGTCCCCCCGCCTCCAAGGTCTAGTGGGCCAACAATATACATTTTCAATGGTATAATGAATGGCCCATTTTCAGGTTTAGTATCCGGTGCCTATATTATCCAGCCAGTTTTGCAATGGGGGCCTAGTCCTGCAGGTGGAGGCGATTACTGGGCGCTTGCCGTGTGGTATGTTTTAGGAGACTGTTATTGGCGTTATAGTCCATTAATTCAGGTTTCGCCAGGGGATAAAATAGCTGGTTTAATAATGCATGATGGTATTCTTCCTTCGAACCCGTGGATTATAGAGGCAAGGGACTTAACTACTGGTCAGTCGACCTCCATGACAATATCCGGTGCATCATTACCGCTTTCAATTTTTCAATATGTTACATTAACACTAGAAGGGTATAATATTAACGGCGCATCGAGTCTGCCCGGTCCGATTGAGTTTAAAAATGTGGCTATAAAACGTTTCACATTATTTGGTCTTCTTGAAGATGTCACTCCCCTATGGGTGCCATCAGTAGAATATGGTCTTCCCGGTCTTGGTGTTGATATTAAATCCGAAAATCACATTATTTTAAAGAGTCCAGGTGGTGATACCATAAAATCGTCTGATCATAACGGAATTATTAAAGATCTTTTCCTTCCAGGGGAAACTGTATATGCAACTGTTGGAGGGACTGGTCGCACGGTGAGATTATATGTATGTGGTGACAAGGATTTATGGAATGATGGTGACGAACTTGTAGACGTTTCTTCCGATGGCTCCGAAACGGTGGCTCTGTCAATAGGTGGATATGAAACTTTTGCTGTTTGGAACCCTCCGCTTGTTGTGGGAAGTTACGATCTTGTTGAGGATATAGACCAGGATGGAAAGTTTGATTTAGGATTAGATCAGGTCGACTCAATAATTGTTCCTGGATTTAATGTTATCCCAACTGCTCCGTTTGGAACGGCTAGTATTCTTGTTTGTATGCTTATTGCTTTGGGATTTTTCTGGTTCAAACGTCGCATGCTATAATTACAGTATTGAAACAAATTCTTTTTATCCGGAGAGAAACAAAGTGAAAGCCTTGAAGAAAGACTATGCAGCATATGGGCAAGGGTAGGCGAACATTACAAATATTGAAAGCGGTTGCGGAGAACCCATCCAATATATATAACTATCTGGAACAACGGTTTGGTCTTAAAAGAAATTTTACGTGGCAATATATTCCGGTGCTTAAACGTTGGGGGTATCTTGAAAAGATCGCCCGGGCGAGATTCAAGCTCACAGCCAAAGGCGAAAGCGCTTTAACTAGATTGACCATGGGACAGGTAGTCTGCCCGTTATGTGGCGGTCTTGCTAGACGCAACGGAAAAAGGCATGGGCGTCAGAGATGGCGTTGTCCCAGATGTCGCTTTTACTTCACTGGAGGGTGTGAGGAAACGATTGTTAAATCGCTTAAAAAACGCGGGCGGGCTGTTTTTCTGCTTTATTGTCCAGAAAGCCTTGCGTTAAGGCTTAGAAATGAGATTCGCTTCTGGCTTGAGGACAAAGACCTTAAACGGTTCGTGGGCTTAGTCACGTTTTAAAATGTAGAGTAAAAAACCAACTAAACCATCAGCCCTTTTAACAACTGGATGTTTCTCTAAAACCTGGTTCTTTGTGGCTTTCCTTGCCACCGTGGCAAAGGTTAGAAGGTTTGCCTTCTGAAGCCACTCGTAAAATCGCTCAAGATCCGCCTTTTCCATTCTTTCAAAACTAATTTTTGAGCCTAAGATTTCGTTGATTCGCCTTGAAAGTTCAGCCTTACTAAGCTCCAAAGCTACTCCGCTATGAACCAATATCGTTCTTTCCGCATTTCAGCCTTACCAATGTCTTTAAGTGTGGGCTGCAGAGGCGGTTTCGGCGCTGAGCCATGCATAAACTCTTCAAAACTCTCGCGAGGCTCCCAATCTTCAACGTAGCTGCTACGCTTGCTTATTGGTGGAGGAGGCAACTGCTCAGGCGTTAAGATGGGGCGACTTGCAACTAGGCTTTGGGTTGGTCCACCGCTGTTATAGCCGAAATCATACTCTGGCTTTTCATACGTTTGCTCTGGAACAGGAATATCCGCGATTAAGCTATCTGGCACAGCTGACCTCTTGCTTACCACAGGCTGTGATATACCCCCTACTCCAGCAGGAGCTTTCAAGCCCATCCTCTCTTTTAAACGTCGGGCTGTCTCGCTTGGACCGTAGCTTCCGAAGTCAGGCTCAACTTCCAAGACAGGTTTAGGCTGAGGCAACTGGCCTTTCTGGATTTCTGTAATTAGCTCCCGCAACTGTCCTGAATCCTCAAAATCATACGTTTCAATGCCAGGCTTCCTCGTTGCTTGTGGCTGCCTAAATGTTTGTGAGGGCTGAGGTTGCTGCACTTGCTGACGCATTTTAAGCCAACTTTCTACGACTGCACGGACTAAGCTCAAACGTTTTTCACCCCAATTTTATTATGCGCACCCCATCTTTTAAACTATGGGTTTGTGAGATAGTGGGAGCTCGGGCAGGCACTTCCGCTGAAACAAGCCTCTCACCACTGTGTTAAAGCCCTTCTGGTGAAAATTGGCGCCTCGGTGTGAGAGCTCATTCCACCTAGCATTTAGCCTCACTTTGGTATACTAATTTGCTTGACCCGGGTAGTGGCATTTGGTATACTAAATAGGGATATCGTGTTCAGATTTTGGTATACTAATTTTAGGTTCAACATTTCGGGACGTCCAAGGTTGGATATTGTCAAGTATGACTGATCCGCAGCATAAGCAAATCCAGCCGACCCGCTTCCACTTTCCTTTAGCCTTAATGTATAAACCGTGAGTAGACCGCATTACGTTGGGATGTTTTCTCGCACCGTGAGTTGAGTATGCACAAACCATACATTTTGGTGGCTTGTTTTTACCCATCAAACAACCGCTTCCTCAGAAAGTGAGGTTTGAACCAGGCGAGCCTCGTATAGGTTCGCATGTCCCAGCAACGCAGCCTGCTCAAATACGAATTTGGCGAACTCTTTATCCTGGGTAATGATTACGCTTTGGCTACTCCATTTGGCGATTGTTCCACGCGTGCCATGTTTCTTCAGCCAACTTTTAATGTGTCGATAGAAGGACCTTCGGCTGTTATTTACAGGCAAGTCATAGTCGATTATAAAATATGTCTCAGGTGTGACACACATTAAGACACCTCCAACTCAAAAAATTTGGTGAAACGTTTCACCAAATCTTCGTCTTTTTAACATCACCTTTTAAGACACCTCCAAAAACTCATGTAAGTAAACTAATGGTCTGCAGGTTGCCGTGTGCTTTTCAACAACTTCTAGAATTTTTGCCTTAAATGTGGGGCTGTGAGTCAACATTAGGTCTACTAATTGAGCCACTTCTTCATCTCGTGGACACCAGGTCCATTGGCCTCTCCAGGACTGGAAATTGTCGCATGCTGTAGCGCCTAACCTCCAAACGCCCACAACTGTGTTGTAGCTGGGGTTCTTTTTATGACGGTTCACGTCTTTGGTTACAATCCACTCAACCATAGTTCACTCACCCCAGAAAACATGTGTCCAAAGCCCGGCGGCGAAGCTGTAAACTCCCTTCATCCTCACTGTTTGGGACAAGGTGGAGGACTGCTGACTTCAGTTCTTGGGTCGCGTCGGTTATGCCTTTCATGGCTGCAATGTGGGTTTTAAAATTCTTGGAAAATTCTTCAAGGTTTTTGGATTGAACGGCAATAGAAAGGACTTGTCTATTAACAACGGAGAGCAGCTCTTTAACCCATTCCGGCCATTCCTCCGTCGCCTCAACATAGAAAGGATGACTGTAGTCACTGTAGAATGTTAGACCCAAACTTGGCTTGTAAAACTCAACCTTAAACGGTGGAACACTCTCGCCCACAGGAAAAACCCTATGCCTAGAAACAGTTTGCAGCTTTCCAACAGCTTCCTCAGCAGCCTGATAACCGACACCAGCCGACCATAAAGCATCAAAGAGAAAATCTTGAACTTCTTTAACCCCCATAACAGCTTTAGGCTCAACCCGACAACGACCATTACGATACAAACGAACACTCCCCCGACCATCAGAAAAAACCAACATCCCATTACGATTCCCACTAACATACCACCGCCCTATCACCCTACCCCTAACAGCCACACCAGCAACAACCTCAACAACCCCACACCCCAACCAACACTCCCACACCAACCTATGGCACCCATGGGATCGACCCAAACCTAAGTAACGCCTAATCTTCACCTTCTCGGTAGAGATCATCGCAGCATATTTTTTGTATGGAAGCCCCAGCATTTCGGCAACATACTTAGGCTTTGCATTCGGATATCTCAGTAGAAAATTATCAATGAGCCACGTGACTCTAAGTGGACTCTTACTTAGATTTTTATCGCAAGTCTCAAGAAAATTTGATATGGGTGTTTCGCTACTCATAAAATTTGGAGCCCTCCTGAAGTATTCGCGGGACTATGCCTAAAGGGTATGTTTACGGGCTCTAAGCGTGGGGCGCCTACCCCACGCATGCACCTTCCAATATGTTTTCGCAAGTTTTAACCTCCATTTCAGCTTTTTAATAAGTAAACGAAAACTATTTAAAAGTTGCTTTTTAATAAGCAATCCTAGTGATACATTTGCCTTGGTATAAATGCTTAAAGTGTGGGCATAAACTGTTTAAGGAGCATGAGGTTGAAGGTCCGTTGCAATGCACGAACTATCATTGCCGAAGTTATTGGATGGTCGAAGAAGAAATGTATGAAAGTATCGTTAGTTCATTAGTTGCCAAGGTCGATGATTCTACCCCTTTTGTGGATATGCTGCTTGCCCTCAGCGAGATTCTTTCCACCCAGGGAATAACGGGGCAACCGTTAAAAACTTTAGCCATGGCTAGACATTTAGTGGAAGAAGCCGAAAGACGAAAACGGCAAACACCCCAAACATAAAAAGAAAAGGGAGAATGATTATTCTTCGTTGCCGCCAAGCCATTTTTCCAGTTCTTCGCCTTTTTTCCAGAGTGTTGTTGCCCGCTGCAACCTTTTAAGCTCTTGAGCCATGCCACTGACTAATCCTCTAAGTTCTTTAACTTGATTTTCCAGTTGCATAATCGCTTGATCTTTTAGCTGTCCGTTTAAGTCTTGTCTTCGCTTTATGTTCTCTAGGTCTTCACGCAATTTTTTGATATCTTGCTGACTGAAAGTGACTTGAAGGTAAGGCTCCGCTTGAGTGTATGCTGTCTTAAGCATTTCCCAAGTTGGTCTGGAATATGGGGCTTCTTCGCCCTGCAACTTGTGTCCCATCATGAGTTTAACCCAGTTTTGTGGAATACCAACCATCTCAAGCGTTGTCTGAAAGAACCTTCTTAAGCTGTGGGCGCTGAAGCCCTTTTGCCAAATTCCTGCTTCCAATGCGATCTTGCGTATTATCCTGTTTATTCCACCAGGCGTCAATGGTTCAGCAGGCTCAATTATGGGAACCCTCATTTTCCCCCATTTTCCATAACTTCTGAAAATTGGTGAATCGTCTCGCAGCTTTTCTGGCGGTATGCCCCTGGCATAGTAACCTCGTCCACTTTGACGCTGTTCAAGGGTTCCACGCTTTCTAAATTCGAAATAGGTTTTAAGAAGGTTCCATGCCTCAGTTGACACAAAAGTTTGGGCTTTTATTCCTGTTTTTGTTCTCCTAATCTCTAGAGGTATTGGCGGTTCAAGTTTCTCCATATTTTCCGCAACATTCTTTATAGCAGCAACCTTGCCTAAATCTCCGATTTTCAGCCGGGAAACGTCGCTTTCGCTTAAGCCCGTGTGGGCTATGAATAAAACCAATGCTTTCTGTCTCAGATTAGCCACGTCAAGCATTTTCTTTATTTCCATGTGGGTGGCTGCTCTAGCCCCCTCCAGAACCGTTTGGGCTGGTGGGCCTTCACGTCTAAAGAATGTCAAGGGCACGTAGTTTTTGAGGTAGAAGTTGCGGATGGCGGTGAAGTATATGCGTCTAGTGTTAGGAGCCATGTTTTGAGTTTCAAGCTCCCTTAGAAATTTTTTCAAGTTAAGTTCCGCCCTGTGCTGAACGGCTGAGTCCTCACTTTTCAACTCAACCTTTCTCTCAGCTATGAGTTCATCAGGCGTTTTGCCAATCCACTCGCAATACTTAAGAAGCTTAATGCTCCATACATACTTCGTCGACTGGGTCTTGAAAGGTCCTGGGAGGCTGTTCATCCAATTGCGATACGACTCATACGCGTTTAAATCCTCAAGCTCCATTAGAACACACCCCGCTAAAGCGCCCAGAGCAGTTAATATGTTAAGAGAAATGATTTCAAAAGCTTTTCCGAATAGAACCTACAAATTTCAAGCCATAATTTTTGAGGAGGAAAAACCAAGAGGCGAAGTTAAGCGCAAATCCCTCGGCGGGAAATAATTCATGAGAATTTACTTTGCTCCATGCGGCATCGGTTTAGGTCATGTT
>Ga0207433_10012239_pt1 | contig 12861 bp, 12 predicted proteins | sample YelNatPaOPGAMG01_FD_187559 | JGI IMG/M metagenome (GOLD analysis project Ga0207433, IMG submission 187559) | Hot spring thermophilic microbial communities from Obsidian Pool, Yellowstone National Park, USA - OP-RAMG-01 (SPAdes) (version 3) | ecosystem: Environmental > Aquatic > Thermal springs... | reverse complement strand
TTATGCGCAGAATGTCATGGAGCTTTTTATGGAAGTACCTATGTAGGAAGCTCTTCTCCTTGGTTAAGACACCCAACAGACACTGTTTTACCAAGTGCTTATGAATATGCTAATTATACTACATATAGTATAGTTGCACCTGTTGCAAGAACTTCATCTTGGAATTGGAGCAATGCTCCAAGTAATACAGTCACTCCTGGAAGTGATGTTATTATGTGTCTTTCATGTCATTATGCTCATGCTTCACCATATTTTAAATTAATGAGATGGGATTATAAAGGTTGGCCATCAGGAGGAGGCACAAATGGGTGTAATGTTTGTCATACAAATAAAAACTAACAAAGTCCGAAGAGCAAAAACTCTTAGCTCTATGCTTTATAAAGAAGGAGGTTATCATGAAGGTACTCTGGAACAATAAAGGTAGAATCACCCTTTCCCTTTTGCTTTTTGCTCTTAGCTTTTTGCTCTTAGCTCTATGCTATCTCATGTATCCCGGGGGTGCAAGCAGCGGCCCTTATACTAATTCTGCACATGGAAATGCAACCTATGGGGTTAATCGATCCTCTTTATCAACATTTGGATATTCAATTGGAAACTGTGCCCATTGTCATGAACAACATGCAAGCATTGGTGGAAGTGAGCCTACTCCAACCGGAGGACCGGATAAGTATGCTTTATTTTACAAAAATCATACAAGTCAAACAGACAATTTTTGTTTCAAATGTCATACTGATTTAAATTCTTTACAAGGAACAAAAGGTGCTCTTTACAACTACTCATATAGCTATCGTGCTGGAGCCTGTCCTTCTTCATCATGTACTGAAAATGATATTCTTGAACTTTTTAGTTATACTACTCCACCTAACTCGTCACATAACTTAAATGATATACTAACCTTTATTAACGGAAAATGGGGATATACTTTAGATTCAAACCCCTGTGTAGCCTGTCATAATCCTCATAGAGCACAAGGAGACCCTGCAAATTCAAGTTTTCCAAAGAGTTCAAGCACAAGGGGATGGCCAGTTTCCAGACCAAGCCAGCACAGTAAAGATAATAGTTTATGGGGACTGTGGGGAGATGATCCTACAGAAAAAATGAGTTATTATACATCCAGTTATCAAGCTCCCTATCGTTATGGGTCTACAACAACCTATGAGCCAGATGGTTCTACTACTACAAATGGCTCAAATCTTACTGATTTTGTAACTTTCTGTACAGACTGCCATAACTCTACAAATACAATTTATAGTACCACACTTGGAAGAAATTTAAAAACTATTGATTGGGAGACTGGGGACAAGCATGGCAAAAATACTGCTGATGGATATATCTGCACTAAACCTCCATATCCCTATGCTGCCAACTGCACGAATTCGGGTTTAGGGAAAGTGCTTTCATGTTTAGATTGTCATGAACCTCATGGAGCACCAAATGCTTTTCTTATAAGAAAAGAAGTTAATGGTGAATTACTAAGTAGAACAGTCAGCACGGGAACTTCAGATTATGGCTATTTGTGTGGAAAATGTCATTTAGATGACTCAAATTTCGGTGGAAGTGCTAATAGGTGGGAAGGTGTGCACCACTGCAAAGGTGACTATCCTTATTATCAATCCTCCTGCAGTAACTGTCATAGTAGCGGCGGTGGTGGAGTTGTCTGTAAAGGTGGGCCTGGTACTACACCTCCTATTCCTTGTTCTAACTGCCATTACCACGGGTCCTCTGTAACCAATGCTACGGTTTTACCTTCTACAAGGCGCACATTTTAATTTTTTAATATTTTTTATGGCATTGGATACAAAGTGCTTTTCTTCTGTCTAAATAAAGCATAAATTCTGCTTTTGCTGAATGCATGCTATGACAGGTAACACATGTAATTGGTTCACCATTTCTTGGGTCTTTTATTTCAAGGGGATGACTAATCTTATACATCCTTTCATGACATTTTGAGCAGGTTTGAATTTTACCTTCTTTAAAGTAAAGGGGATTATTAGAATGTGGAGGTATATGACAGTTAAAACATTCTCCTTTTTTAACAGGAACACAGCGAAATGATTTAATTGTTTTTTCCATAATAAGTAATTTTTTCCCAATATCTTCATGACAGCTAAAACATATCTTTGATTCCTTAATGGTTAAATTTTTACTTTGAGAAGCATGATAACTATGACATAAACTACAGCCTTTATCTGAAAGATGAGGATCACTTTCTTTAAGCTTTACCTCTTTATGACAGCTTACACACAATTGCTTAGTTGGCATCTTGGTAGTTATTTTTTTATCAATTTCAATTGGATTATGACAATCTTCACATCTTTTTTCAAGAAATGCTTTATGCCCATAAGGTCCAAGAAGTCCCTTTACTTCAGAAGAATGTCCTGTATGACAATCAAGGCAATTCATATTCTCTGTAGCAAAACTTATAGAAATGTTGCCTACTTTGCAATTTACTTTATGACAGTTTTTGCATAATTTGTCAGGATTACTCCGAAGCTGGAATTCTGAAGATATATGAGCACCATGACATAGCACACATTTATTATCTTTAAAGGGAGGATGTATATGAGATTTTTTAATTTGTTCTTTTAGTCCCTCATGACAGCTTATACATAATTCCTCCTCTGTTTTAACTAAAAAATACTTATTTTTACCAGCATGAGGTAAATGACAATCAGTGCATTTTTTCCTCCCCATTATTTTTGTGATTTTATGACAGTCAAGGCATAAAGAGTTAACATCATCTTTAAGAAGAGCCTTTAATTTTGATGCGTGTGGAGCATGACAGGAAAGACATCTGCCTTGTTGAAATGGAGAATGTAAATAGCCTTGCGATAAAATTTCTTTTAGTTGCGCATGACATTTGTAGCAAAGTTCAGGTATACCCCTTTCTAATTCACCTTGAGCATATACAAAATTATTCCATAAAAAGATAAATAAGATACTTAAAATATATAAAATTTTTTTATTTATGACATGCATTGCACTGTCCCTTAGTAAATGGGGCATGTTTTATTTTTTTAATCAAACCAGGCTTTTCTGTAACATGTGGCTCATGACAACTTAAACAGCTTTTAATTTTATCTAAAGGTTTTATATGTGATTTTAATAACCTTTCTTTATCAACTAAATGACACTTAATACATAACTCAGGATCTTTATCTTTTAGTAAATATTTAGATTCGGAGTAGTGAGAAAAATGGCAACTTAGACAATCTCCTTTTTCCATCTCTATATGCCCCTTTTGAGCTGTAGTGATTACTATTTTATCATGACAGGAAAGACAAAGCTCCTTTGGTGTAGATAAAAGAAGGTTTTTAATCTTTGTTCCATGTGGACTATGGCATTTTAAACATTTTCCTTCTTCTAAGGGAACATGTATGTTATTACTTGATTTAACACCAGTCTCTATATTCTTATGACAGGAATAACATAATTCAGGAAACTGTATTTTTGTATGAGCAATCCAGTCAGAGGAATGTGGAGCATGACATATATTACAGGAATTATTTTTAAATGGTGTGTGTAAAAATCCCTTAGTAAGCTCAGCAAATCTTTTGCCATGACAACTTAAACACAGATTATTTTCTGTATCTTTTAATAATCTTTCATTTGAAGAAGAATGAGGATTATGGCATGCAATACAGTTTTTATTATTTACTGGTGTATGAATGTATACTTTATAAAATTCTTTTTCTTGTTTTTTATGACAGGTGTAGCAAAGTTCTGTAAGTGGTGTTTTCATCATATATGGATTATTACTACCATGAACATCATGACATGATTTACATTCATTTTTTGAAAAGGGTATATGGACATATTTTTCTTTCGTTTCTTTTTCTGTTTTACTATGACAGGAAAAGCATAATTGATTCTCTGGTAAACTCAAATAAAATGGATTTGAAGAGGAATGTGGATTATGGCAGGAAATACATCCCTTATCTTTAATTGGTGCATGTAAATTGGTTAGTTTTAACAACTCTGCTTTTTGGTTATGACATTTTGTACATAACTCAGTTTTTCCCCTTACAGTAAGTTTTGGATAATCTCCTGCATGGGGGCTATGACAACTCAGACATTTACCTTCCTTCAGGGGTGGATGGTTATATTCTTGCTGAAATTCTTTTTCCTGTTTTTTATGACAGGTATAACAAAGCTTTTCATGAGGTGCAACTACACTAAAAGGATTTGGGTCATTCGGTGGCTTATGACATGAAGCACACTGCCCTGAAATTAATGGAGCATGAACTGAATTTCTTAAAAGTTTATTATTAGGAGAACCATGAGGATTGTGGCAACCTACACAACTTTCCTTTTCAACAGGATATCCTTGATGAGCTTTTTTAAAACTTTCCTTAGTAAAATTATGACAGGAACCACAAATTGCTAATTCTGACTTAATAAGATTGTTTTTATATTGAGAACCATGTGGTGCATGACATACAAGACATCCTTCCTGCAGAGCTTTGTGTTGATTTTTGAACGTAAAATCCTCTTTTTTGTGACAAACAAAACATTGCTCATTTCCTATTTTTTTTATAAAAAATTTATTATCTCCAGCATGAGGATTATGGCAGGGTGTACATTTACCTCTCTTTAAGGCAGTATGCACATTGGGCATCTTACTCATATTTAATGCCATTTCTTTATGACAATTATAGCAAAGTTTTATCTCCTCAGTTTCTTTTAAAGCTTTAACAGCAATTTTCCCATGACGGTAATGACAAGCTTCACAGTCTTTTTTACTCATAGGGGAGTGCACATATTTTTTATTAAGTTCATCTAATTTTTCTTTATGACAATCTAAACAAGGTTTTGGTTTAAAACCTCTTTTTTGTGCAAAAGACGAAGACAAAAAGAAAGCAAAGCCTATGATGATAAGGCAGAATATTAAAAAAACAATACTATTCCTATAAACTTTCTTCAAGTAATTTAATCTGTTTGTCATAAATTTTTATCTTTGCCTTTTTTCTTAATTTATTTACATATTCATTTAGCAATTTATCAACTTGCTCATTAAAATAGGCATTATAAACTAAATTTTTAACTTTATCAAATTTTTCAATTTCTTCATCAGTTTTATCTATTAATTTTACTATTATATATTTTGAATCAAATTCAATTATTGGACTTATATCTCCTATATTCATGGAATCTATAATTTCCTTTAATGGCTCAAAAAGTTCAGCTTTGGTAATCCATCCTACCTTTCCTCCTTTTTCAGCAAAGGCATCAATACTTTTTGTTTTTGCTACCCATGAAAAATCAGCACCTTTTTTTAAGCTATCTAATATCTCCTCTGCAGATTTTTTTGATTTTACTGTAATTTGTTGAATATAATAACTTGCAGGTTTAACAAAATCTTTTTGATGAGATTTGTAATATTCTTCTAAATCTTGATCACTTATTCGTATTTGAGGAATTATAACTTTTTTAATAAACATATTTTTAAGAAGCCTATTTTTATAAAAAGAAAGCATTTTTTTAAATTCGGGATTTCTTTCGTAATGCCTACTAAGTGCAGATTTATCTATAAGCTTTCTATCAATCCATGAATTAATAACCTCATCCTCAGATAGATTAGACTCTTTAGCCATCTTTATAAAATCTTCCACAGTTAAAACATCTCCGTCAACTTCAACTAAAGGAGTTTTATCTGAGGTTTTATTTGAAGAAAGAAGTTCTTTGTTAATTTTTATCTTTGCTTTTGATCTAAGATAGGCAAGATATTCATCACTTCTCTTTTTTTCTTTTTCTTTTCTTATAATTTTTTCTATAGTATTTTTTTGTTTTTGAAAATCTTCTTCAGATAATTTTTCCCCTTTTTTAATTTTTTTTAAATAGTAATCCTTAATTTCTTTTTCTGTTACAAAAACCTTTTGCCTTATCTCTTCATCATAAAGTTTTTTGACAGATACTCTAAGAATAAAATCTTCAATTGCTTTCTTAACCTCAGGGTCTTGATCTATTCCCATTTTTTTGGCTTCATTAATAATTAATTTTTCATCTATCAGTTTTTGAATATATTTTTCTACAGAAATTTTAAAAGGTGTCTTAGAGGGGAGATTTTTTTTGAAATGTTGCATACCTAAAAAATATTTTAAATCTTCTTCTGTAATAAGTTCACCATCAACCACTGCTAAAATTTTTTCCTTTGCAAAACATACGCTATACATTAAGAAAAAAATAATTATCAAAAATTTCACAATTATTAATTTCATTTTTCCGCCTTTTTAGTATGGCAAATAAGACAGCCTTGCCCTGGAGTTTTAGTAGATATCTTTGAGTAGTCCCATCTTAAAATATCAGGATATTTAGATGCATGGGCTCTATGGCAGGAAAGACACATAACTATACTGTTTTCATCAATAAATAATTCTTTCCCTGTTGGTTTTTCAAAAGCAACAGGTGCCTCTAAATTATAAGTAGTATAACCTTGATATTCAGAACCTGCAAATCCTTTATGCACAAAATCAAAAGCAACATCAGAAGGATGTCTTACCCACATAATACCATAAAATCCTACTTCATTTGAACCTCCAAGATTTGGATGGGGATGAAACTTTGTATGACATTCCCCGCAAAGATAGCTAATAGTATTCATTGAGTCATAGGACTTACTTCCTTTATATCCATTATGATCAGAATTGGTTGCCAGATATTCCCAATCCTTATGTTCTTTACCAACTATACCAAAAAGGAAACGATAACTTTTACCAACTGTTACACCATCAATAATTGTATCATTTTCGTGATGTGCTCCATAAATAGATTTATATGGATCTTCTATCATTCTATTACCATGACACCCCCAAGTTCCAGCACAATTTAACTGTTGCGTTTGTGGCCAATAAGAGGGATTTGTCCCGCCAGGTATTACGACACCTCCTATAAAACCAGGTGGAACAATCTTAGGTGGATTTTCTGGTAAAGAGATCCCTTTAACATTATGACCTTTTGCATAATCAGGATTATAACCATCTGCAACATAATAAAAATTACCACCAGCTAAATCACCATCTTCCATATGATGAAGCACTTGCGGTATTCTTGCCTTTCCAATAATTATAATATTTTCTGTACCAGAGGGATTTTGACCATGACAACCAATACACCCACCTTTTGTTAATACAGGAAATGGACCAGTTTGATTTCCATAGGTAACCTCTTCTCCTTCATAACTATAATGCATTGTATGACAATCTTTACATCTACCTTTTACTTGACCCTTTACAGATGAACAAACTATTATCAATAATAATATAGTAATATAAATCAATCTTGTTTTCCTGTATGACATATTAAACAACCTTCTTTTTGCCCCTCATGGGTATAAATATTATCATAATCCCATCTTAAAATTGAGTCATAATGGCTCCCATGTGCTACATGACAAGAAAGACAAGTAACTTTGTCTTCCCCTGGTTTAACCTCTTCACTTGGTGAAGAAAAAACCTTTTGCCTTGCAACAGGAGCATTTGGGTTATATTTTAAATATTTTATATATTCTCCTTTATCTGGTAAAGGTATATCTACAGGATGTCTAAACCAGGGAGACTCTTTTCCTAAAAAATCTTTTTTATAAAACTTACCATGACAGTTTGCACAAAGTTTATCTATATCAGATGTATATTCATTATGTTTTTTTGCAGAAGCATTTTGATTCCATTCCTCATCTTCATAACCTTTAACACCCTTAAGAAATCTGTAGCTCTTTGCTGTTGTAGTTCCATCTATAGGTCTATCTTTTGCATGATGACTTTTTCTAATGGATTCAAAAGGATTTTCAATATTTCTATCTCCATGACAACCATTAGAACCTGCACATGTTAAAGGCTTTTCAGGATTATATCCGATAATAGACTGATCAGTTTCTCTATCATATCCCGGTGGGAAACCTTTAAATTTTTTATCCATTGAGGCAATACGTCCTACGTTATGCCCTTTTCTATCACTCTTTGTAACATAATAAAAATTGCCACCAGCTAAGGGCTTTTCTGGTGGTACCTTATTATAAACTATAGGAACTTTAACACCACCAACAATTTTTATTGTAGCATTGTCTGAACTTGAGTGACACTCTACACATAAACTATCATCTAACAAATACTTATATTTAGCCTTAACAAGGGCTACTTCCTCCATCATTCCGGGATAAGGAACATGACAAGCAGAACAATTATCTGAAATTATCGCTCCTTCACTTTTTAATTTTAAAATTAACACCAAAACATAACATAAAAGCAAATAAAATAACAAATAAAATCTCTTCATTCTAAGATTTTATACCATGAACATCAACATGGCATTCAGTACAGCGTGGATATTTCTTATGTAGCTGGGCACTATGAACTTCTTGGTGACAATTTTTACACTCAGGAATATATTTATGTGCTGAATGACACCCAACACAACCTACATCTTTATGCTTACCTCCTGCAGTATTAAGTTTTTCAAAAGGTTTTTGATGACATGTTCCACATATCTCATTAGGTGTATTTGCAGCAAAAGGTGGAATAGCAAGTGGTGAATGAGGTTTATGACAAGCTAAACAATCTTTATAGGTTTGCTTTGCAATATGAGGCTTGTGACAAGCGAAACAATCTGGTATATATCCATGTTTTTCTTTATGGCAAAAAACACATCCTAATTGAGTATGTTTGCTTTTGAATTGATTCATTTCTTCAGCAAATTTTTCATGGCATTGACTACAAAGTTTAGCAAATTCAGCGGAAACCTTCATTTCTGCCTTAATAGCATGTGGGTCAGCATGACACTGGAGACATTCAGGAAATTTTTCTCCATGTTTTAAACCGTGACAAGTTTGACATTTGGGCATAATTTCTCCCCAATTTTGCCTTTTTGGACTATAAACATGAAATTGCTGATGGCAAAAAACACAATCTCTTTGATGTTTCCCACCCTTTTCTTTTAATTCCTTAAAAAGCGTAGTGTGGCATCTAATACAATCTTCAAAACTTAGAGGAGTTGGAGTAAGCTCATAAGGTTTAACTTCTTTTTTAGGTTGTTCCTGTTTTGGTTGCTCTTGAACTAACTTTGGTTCTTGAATTTGAGCTGTGCAAGAAATAAGAAAAAGAAAAACTATAATTATCCATACTCTCTCAACTTTCATTTTTTCCTCCTATAAAAGAATTATCTTTGTCTTGCATGACATCTATTACAACCAGTTGTAACACCTATTCCAGCTTTTATATCACTATAATTAAACCTCAAAATATCATCAGGAACATTACCATTATACTTGGAGCTTGCATGCGCTCTATGACAAGATAAACACATAACTATACCATTGGTAAAAGTGCTAATAGGAGGATCTGGTAGTGTTGCAAAAGCTACAGGGGTTTCATAGTTATAGGTATTATTAGATGATCCATAATCTGTCGTAAATGGGCTACTATCACTTGCTGCAAGGGAAATATCAGTAGGATGTCTTAACCATGGAGATTGTGAACCTACTTCAGTTGTTCCACCAAGAGCTGAATGCTTATGGAATTTTCCATGACATTGCCCGCAAAAATAACTTATTGTTGTAACATCATCAACGGTATTTCCTTTATAAACATTATGACTTCCTGTAGGAGTTCCTGTAAGTTTTCCTTTTTCATAGTTTGGATCTTCTTTGCCTTGAATTGGACTGTTTGCATCTCCATAAAGAAATCTATATGGTCTTGTTTCATTATGATGAAGCCCTCTTATAGCTGCAAATGTATCATTAGTATTTCTTAATCCGTGACATCCGTATCTTCCAGAACAGGTAAGCTGGTTTGACCAAGAATCTTCATTAGGTCCCCAATCAGTAGAAAGTTTTTTCCATCCAGGGGGTGTGTAACTTCCTATGACACTATCCTGCCCAGCAATACCAGCTACATTATGCCCCTTTGTATCATTACCAGTGCCAGTTGCGACATAATAGAAATTACCCGCTGCTAAGGGATAAGTAGGTTCTGATCTATTCCATACAATAGGAAAGACAGAACTACCAACTTGCTTCAAAGTCTCAGATCCATCATCAGAATGGCATGCCAAACAACCTGTATAGTTACCTATAGTCTTAAGCAAAACAGGATTCGGTCCTCCTAAAAAGGTTCCATTTTGACTTGCATGCATAGTGTGACAGTTAGAGCATTCACCAGTAACTTTTGTCATTGCTGATTTATAAAAAAATACAATAAAATTAATTGTAACTAATATGGTTAATAATAGTAACCACTTCTTCATTTTACTACCTCCCTTTTATTTTATCAAAAGATGAGCATCATTATGGCAATCTATACATTTCTTAAATTTTGCTAACATTGCTTGAGGATGTGATGTTGAGCTATGACAAATCTCACAAGTAGGTTTAGCTTTATGTTCGTTTCTATGACAGAATGCACATTTTAAAGCATTATGTTTAGTAGTAGTAGCCTTTAAATCTGAATCTTCCTTTTGATGACAAGGAGCACAAAGGCTATTTGAAATTTCTAGTGAATAGGCAACTTTCAAAGGTGAATGAGGCTTATGACAGGCTGAACAATCTTTTGCAGACTGTCCTATAATATGCCCTTTATGACATCTTAAACATTCAGGTTTTTCTCTATGCTTTAAATGACAAACATTACAAGCTAAATTAGTATGCTTACTTTTAAATTTTTCTATTTCTTCTCCCACATTTTTATGACAACTTACACACTCTTTTTTGTAACTTCCTTTAAGAGGAATATCTAAAGGAGTATGAGGATTTTGGTGACACTGTGAACAATTTGTTAAGGTATAATGTTCTTTTCCTGTATGACATTTTGAACATGAAGGAATCATTTGCTCCTTAGAAATTGCTGGGAAGTGACCTTCGTGACAACCTAAGCAACCTACTCCTTGATGCTTACCACCAGCAGTATTTATAAAAGAAACTTCTTTTTTGTGACATTTAATACAATCAGCATCTGTTAATTTTATCTCACCTTGATTTTCTTTACATATAGCAGTGTATACAAAAATAAAAACTAAACATAATCCAATAAAAATTAGAGCCCATTTTTTTATCATCTTATCCTCCTATTAAAAATTTTAGGTAAATAATTTTATTTGTCAACCCCTGTAAAATGGAATAATTTTCAAATTTATATAAAAATTTTGCAAAAACATTATATAATTTTCTTGATTTTATATTTCACTTTTAAATTTTCAAATTTTATTTAAATAATTTTTGCTTGTCAACCCCCTAAGTAGTATTTTAAAAAAATTTTTATAGATTAATATCATCAATTTTTTCTTTTCTTTAGATAAAATGTTTTTTTTCTCTTCTGGTAGTGTCTCATTGATTGTGTAAAGACTTGAAAATTAGGAAAGGAACACTTATGTTTATTTTTAACAATTTAAACATAGAATTTTCATTTTTTCTTGACAATTTCTTAAAATTTGATAAAAATTAATTAGCCATTAATTGAAATTAATTAAAAACTTAAAAGAAAGAATAATTAAAGAGGTTAAAACATGGATGGATTAGATAATTTTGATGATAATTCTGAATTAATTAAAAATACAGATAAAAATCTTTATCCAGAAGTTTTAACTGTTGAAAAATTTCTTTTTGAAGTCTCTGAAAGAATAAAAACAGCTAAGATTGGAATTTTTATAAGGACGGATGTATTTGAAATGGGATATATAAACATAAAATATGGTTTTGAAAAAGGAAAAAGATTAATTGAGGAGATAGAAAGATTTTTAAGGCAAAACTTAAGAAAGGAAGACCTTATTGGAAGAATTGGTCCAGATGAATTTTTAATTTTTATTGAAGTTGAAAGAAAAGAGGATGTGTGTTCAGTTTTAAAAAGAATTAAAAATTTTTCTTCTTTTAAATTTGAAGACATAAACGTCTTTCTTAATTCTGGAGTTTCTATTTTTCCATTTGATGGATTAACTTCTGTAGAACTTTTTGAAAAAGCTGGTTTTGCTTTAAAAGAAGCTAAAAAAAATTTCTCCAAATGCTATAGTGCTTTATGATAAAAAGATTGAAGACAAAATATTAGAGACCTTAAAAATTCAGACAATTATTAAGGAGGCAATTGATATAAATCTTTTTAAATTCTATTATCAACCGATATTTAGTTCAAAAGATTTGAAACCTTGCTCAGCCGAAGCTTTAGCAAGAATAGCTAGTGACAATCTTTATACTGCCAGTAAATTTATTCATCTACTTGAGGTTCATCCATTTATTTATGAGTTTGAAGAAAATCTTGTAAAAATTTCTACTTTTAAAAGTAAAGACTGGGGTATTCCGATTCATATAAATGTTTCAGAAAAAACATTTATGGAGGGGAAAATTGTTGAAAATTTGAAAAAATATGTTTTCGCAGGATGTAAAATTACAGTTGAAATTGTTGAAAGAGTTATTATAAAAGATTTTAAAAAGGCTATTAAACCTTTAGAAGGCTTAAAGTCACTTGGAATAAAAATTGCAATTGACGACTTTGGAAAAGGTTATTCTAATCTTTCTCTTCTTTCTGAAATTCCAATTGATATTGTCAAAATAGATATAAGTTTAACAAGAAAAATAAATGAAAATGAAAAGGCAAAAATTTTAATAGAGTCCATAGCTGAGTTATGTAGAAAATTAGGTATAGAAACAGTCGCAGAAGGTGTTGAAACAGAAGAAGAATTAAATTTTTTAAAGGAACATTGTGATTATTTACAAGGCTATCTTTTAGGAAAACCTTTATCTCAAGATGAATTTGAAGAAAAATTTAAATTGAAGCAAATTTTTAAAAAATTTTTAAATGTTTGAATTTATTAAGAAGATTAATTCAATAATTGCTTTTTCAAAGAATTTTTCAGAAATAGGAGATGCTATTGCTGAAATTATCT